>CAJIBB010000513.1_pt1 | contig 10109 bp, 7 predicted proteins | sample 9199201 | NCBI WGS metagenome assembly CAJIBB01 (sample SAMEA7708290, study PRJEB35096) | sediment metagenome | biome: marine neritic benthic zone biome [ENVO:01000025]; feature: sediment [ENVO:00002007]; material: shallow marine sediment [ENVO:03000034] sea grass bed [ENVO_01000059] ... | reverse complement strand
CCGAGTAGATCAACAGTGCGTATTTCATGATCGCTCCCTCTCCTGGCGGCGGCCTCGCGCCGCCCCTTTGCTGGAACGACGATCGGCATCGGCCGATTTCGACACTACTGCTCGGATTTGGTCCCCGCCCAGCGGATGCACCCGGGCGCAGTCACGAAGCCGTCGTCCTATGCTGACTTCATGAGTGATTACCGCCCGCCGCTGCGCGACATCAAGTTTGTGTTGGAGAACATCGTTGGACTGGATTCACTGGCCGCACTACCCGGCTTCGAACACGTTGAGTCAGAAGATGTATGCGACGCACTCGACGAAGCGGGCCGCTTCCTGGCGGAGGTGGTTGCCCCTACCAACAGCATCGGCGACGCCGAAGGTCTGGTGCGTAACGACGACGGATCGGTTGTCGTCCCCAAGGAGATGGTGAACGCATACCGTCAGTTGGTCGAGGCAGGCTGGCCTGCGATCAAGGGTGATCCCGAGTACGGCGGTCATGGGTTCCCCGGCGTGATGGCGACCTCGTTTCAGGAGATGCTGACCGCATCGAACATGGCCTTCTCGCTGTGCCCGATGCTGACCACGAGCGCAGTAGAGGCCTTTCAGCATCACGGGAGCGACGAGCTGAAGTCCATCTACCTCGAGAAGCTGATCACAGGCGAGTGGTCGGGGACGATGGCCCTCACCGAGCCCGAGGCAGGGTCGGACGTTGGTGCCCTCCGGGCCAAGGCGTGGCCGGAGGATGATGGAACCTGGCGTGTCCAGGGAACGAAGATCTTCATCACCTGGGGCGAGCACGAGATGGCCGACAACATCATCCATTTTGTCCTCGCCCGGGCCCCGGAGGCGCCTCCCGGCACTAGGGGCATCTCGCTGTTCCTCATTCCCAAGTACCTGGTCAATCCGGACGGTTCGCTCGGAGAGAAGAACGACGTCGAGTGTGTGAGCATCGAGCACAAGCTCGGGATTCACGCCAGCCCGACGTGTGTGATGGCGTACGGCGAGCAAGAGGGAGCGGTTGCCTACCTGGTCGGCGAGGTCAACGCCGGGATGCGCTGCATGTTCACGATGATGAATGACGCTCGGCTCCATGTCGGTCTCGAGGGCCTTGGTCTGTCCGAGCGCTCGTATCAGCAGGCTCTGTCCTACGCCAAGGAGCGCAAGCAGGGGCGTGCCATCGGAGCTCCCAAGGACCAATCCTCGCCGATCATCGAGCACCCGGATGTGCGGCGAATGCTCATGACGATGAAGGCGAACATCGAGGCAATGCGAGCGCTGCTGCTCGACACGTCGGCTGCCGGTGATCGCACCGAGCACGCCGTCGAAGAAGAGGACAGGATCGCGGCGGCGAATCGGGCGGCGTTGCTCACGCCAATAGCAAAGTCATGGGCCACCGACCTCGGCGTTGAGCTCACTTCCCTCGGCGTGCAGATCCACGGTGGCATGGGGTTCATCGAAGAGACGGGCTCGGCCCAGCACTGGCGCGACTCCCGCATCGCCCCCATCTACGAAGGCACAAACGGAATCCAGGCAATTGACCTGGTGCTTCGCAAGATCCCGCTCGCCGAAGGCTCGGTGGTGGAAAGCTACATCGCCGAGATGGAGGCCACGGCCGCCGCGCTGGCGGCACAGGGCAACGGCCTTGCGGCAAGTGGAACTGTGTTGCAAGAGGCGCTCGGCGAACTGCGTCGCTCGACGGATTGGCTGCTCGCAGCCGATACCGGGGACGCTCTGGCCGGAGCAACTCCATACCTTCGCCAATTCGGTGTGGTAGCCGGGGGCTACTACCTCGGCCGCATGGCTCTCGTCGCTGCTGCTCGCCTCGTCGAAGAGGATGATCCTTGGCTAAAGGCGAAGGTGGACACCGCTCGGTTCTACATCTCGCAGATCGTCCCTCAGGCCGCGGCGTCCGGCCCGGCCGCGATGGCTGGCCTGGACCAGCTGTTCGCAATAGATACCGAGCTGCTCGGCTGACACTGCCAGACTGAATGGGATGAACCGGTTTCTCAATTGGGTGCTCGGCCTCCTGGCCGCCATTACCGCTCTCGTTGCGCTGCGTCCGAAACGGGAGGCACAGAGCGAGGAGCCGCCGGATACCTCCGAGCCGGAGCGCCCGCACCGCTGGTTCGATGAGCCGCTGTCAGTTGGTAAGGCCGTCGTCATGCGGCTGCGCGAGCACCACATGCCGATGATCGCCGGAAGCCTGTCGTACTACGCGTTCCTCGCACTCTTTCCCGCAGCTATCGCGGCCATCTCGATATATGGACTGGTCCTCGACCCGGCCGACCTGACTGAGCAGATCGAGAGCATCACCGAAGCGCTTCCCGAGGAGAGCACGACGATCATTTCCGATCAGCTCACTCGTATCGTCCGGTCGTCGGACTCTGGACTCGGGCTTGCCGCAGTGGTCAGCCTCGTGGCGGCGCTGTGGTCGGCGTCGGCCGGAACCCGCGCGCTCATCATCGGCATCGACATCGCATACGAGACTCCGGAGAACAGATCATTCGTCGTGCTTCGCGGTCTCGCTCTCATCATCACTATCGGGCTCATTCTGTTCATCGCAACGGCAGCGTCGGCGGTTACCTTCCTACCCAGCCTGCTCGATGCGGTGGGGGCCGATGACTTGATCAACCTCGTCGAATACGGGCGATGGCCCGTCATCTTCCTGATGGTCATCGCCGGGCTTGGTCTCCTCTACAAGCTTGCTCCCAATCGTCCTGCCTCTAAGTCTCCGTGGATTTCGGTTGGCGCCCTGGTGGTGGCTGTGATTTGGCTGTTGGCGACGGTTGGTTTCTCGGTGTACATGAACAACGCCGGCTCACTGGGTGCGACTTATGGCGCTCTGGCCGGGGCCATAGCCCTGATGCTGTGGCTGTTCATCAGCGGGCTCATCGTGTTCACCGGTGCGGAACTCAATGCCGAACTCGAGTCACGCAACCTGGCCCATCGTCATCTGCGCAACGGACGACAGCCCTGAACCCGAATCCGGAGATCCAGGCGAAACGGAGCCGAACCCGGCTGGGCCGACTAGGTTGGTCTCTTCGGTCGGGTTGTTCCCGATCTACCGCAACGCCGGAAAGTGATGACTACCTCCGCAACATTCTCAGAACTCGGGGTCGACACCGACCTCGTCGCCACTCTCGCAGACCAGGGAATTGACGAGCCATTCCCTATCCAACGGCTCACCATTCCCGACGCCCTGGAGGGCAAGGACGTCTGTGGCAAGGCAAAGACCGGGTCGGGCAAGACTCTTGCCTTCGGCCTTCCGATAGTCCAGATGCTCGAGCGCGCTCAAATGAAGAAGCCGCTGGCGTTGGTGCTGGTACCAACGCGAGAGCTGGCTCAGCAGGTCACCATCGTGCTCGAGTCCCTGGCGGCAGCTCGTGGCTTCAGGACAGCTGCGGTCTACGGCGGGGCTCCGATGGGCGCTCAGACCAAGGCCCTGCGGCGTGGCGTGGAAATCGTCATCGCAACACCCGGCCGGCTCATCGACCTGATCGAACGACGTGAGCTGCTCCTCGGTGATGTCCGTATGGTCGCCATCGACGAAGCCGACCAGATGGCCGACATGGGGTTTCTTCCCCAGGTACGGCGCATCATGAGCGGTATTTCGAGTGAGCATCAGACATTCCTCTTCTCGGCCACACTCGACGGTCAGGTAGGCACTCTGGTGAGCGCCTATATGGAGCAACCAGCTCGGCATGACGCCGAACCGGGCGGCGAGACCGTCGACACCATGGAACATCGATTCCTCAAGGTCCACCACATGGACAAGGTGAAGATGGCCGCTTCCATCTCCGCCTCTTCCGAACGGATCCTTCTGTTCGTGAGGACCAAGGCTGAGTGCGACCGGGTCGCCCGCAACCTTCGTGAGATCGGGGTGGAAGCCCGTGCCATTCACGGTGACCTGCAGCAGCGGCAGCGCGATCGGGCCCTATCCGGGTTTGCGGACGGCTCCAACCCCGTGCTCGTCGCGACCAATGTTGCCGCCCGCGGGCTCCACATCGACGATGTCGACGTTGTCATTCACTATGACCCTCCGGATGACCCCAAGACCTACCTGCACCGTTCCGGTCGAACGGCACGGGCCGGGGAGTCTGGGCTCGTTGTGACCTTTGTCGAGTGGGATCAGGTGAATGAGGTGCTCGGGATCCAGCGCCGGGCGGGCCTCAATGTCCCCATCATCAAGATGTTCTCCAACGATGACCGGGTTCAGGACCTGGCATCGTGGAAGCCCGATCCAGAACTTGCCCCGTTCCGCGGGAAGAGATCACATCCGATGTCGCGCGGTCGGCGTCGTCGCTAGCTAACTACCCAACGACCAGACAGGAGTGCACGCATGGCTGCGCAATACCCTTCGCAACCGGAGATGGTTATCGATCTCGCTAAGACCTATTCGGCGACCCTCCACACGAATCACGGCGACATCAGCATCGACTTCGATGCGGTCGAGTCCCCGCTGACCGTCAACAATTTCGTGTTCCTGGCCCGTGACGGCTTCTACGACGGGGTGATCTTCCACCGTGTTATCAAGGGCTTCATGATCCAGGGTGGCGACCCAACGGGTACAGGGATGGGCGGTCCGGGCTATCGGTTCCGCGACGAGCTCGAGGGCTCGGGCACATACTCGCGAGGTACCGTCGCCATGGCCAACGCCGGGCCGAACACCAACGGCTCCCAGTTCTTCATCATGCACTCTGACTACGGCCTCCCGCACAACTATTCGATCTTCGGCCACGTCACCGACGGACTCGACGTTGTTGACACGATCGCCGACACCCCGACGGGTGCACAGGACCGTCCGCAGGAGGACTGCGTCATCAACAGCGTGACGATCAACGAGAGCTGAGACCCGACCGAAGCGCTCTGCAAATGCGGAAAGCCCGCGTCGCTCGACGCGGGCTTCGCTGTCTACTGGGGAAGTGCGGGGTTAGCTAGCGCGAGCGCGGCGGGCCCGGTCACGCAACCGGCGGCGCAGGCGCCGACGATCGCCGGAGCTCATTCCACCCCAGACACCTTCGGTCTGGTTTGTAGCGAGTGCGTACTGCAGACACTGCTCCTGCACGGGGCACAGGGCGCAAACCTTCTTTGCCGGCATTGCGGCTGCTTCGTCGTCACCAGGAGGAAAGAAGACCTCGGAGTCTGCACCGGCGCAAGCTGAGTCGTCCCGCCACTGATGCTCGGGCTCCCAGATCTGCTCTTCGAGTGCCATCACCATTTCAGCCACCCCCTTCTCGGGTGCAAGTACTCTCTTCAACGCAATCAGGGCAGTGATCTATTCCTGAAAGCTGAGAGTCGGATGCGGATAATGCCCCTCCATATGGGCCTGGTCAAGCCATTTTCACGTACTTTTCATATAGTTCGAGAGCCACGACGATTCGGATGAACATCCACCGGGAATGCCTTGAGATACACAGCTGACTACACGCTCGAACTGGGTGCATTGTCCGATCGCTGCGGTTTGCGCGGGCTCTCCCTTGCCGACATGGCAGAACTGGGGATTCGGGTTCCGCCCGGCTTCGTCGTCAGTGATGTCGTCTCCCGCAGGTTCCTCGAGACGGGCGATATCCCAGAGGAGGCCTGGGCGGAGGTCACGAACGCGGTTGCTAAGTGTGGTGACGCCCTTACCGATCTAGGGGTGGAGAGACCGATGTTGTTCTCCGTCCGCTCGAGTCCCGCTGCACCCATGCCCGGCGTGCTGAACTCAGCGCTGTACATCGGCGTGACTGAAAGCACGGTGGCCGCCCTCGACGAATGGGGTGGACCGGGTGCGGGTGTGGTCGCCCGGCTCGGCCATCTCAAATCGGTCGGACGGCTCCGTAGCGTGCCGCCGGCGCGCTATCAGGGTGTGATTGCCGACGTGGTCGGGCCCACACCGCGGCCGCAGTGGACCACAGACGAGATCGAAGCGATCAACGACGCATACGAGGCGATCGTTATCGACGAATCGCAGCGCCCGCTCGCCACCGATCTTGCCGCACAACTCCGCGAAGGAATCGAAGGAGTGTGCGCCTCCTGGGACGGCACCGAGGCCCGGGCCTATAGACGTCGCCACCGCATCCCTGATGACATCGGCATGGCCCTGGTTATCCACCCCATGATTCTCGGGCTCGGACCAGCCTCGGGTGCCGGCACTGCTTTCAGTCGCGATCCGGACTCCGGCCGACCGGGACTCACCGGGGTCTACTCGCCTGGATTGAGCCGGCCCCGCTCCCAGCGGGACTACCCCGGGTTTGCGGATCTCCAGGCAGACAACGCCGATGCATTGGCTGAGATCACCGCGGCAACCGCGCTGCTCGAGCAGCGTCGGCGTGATCTGGTCCGGGCCGACTTTGTCGTCGAGCGTGGGGTCCCATGGCTCATCGAGGCTCGTGATGCGGATCGCACGGCGGAGGCTGCGGTGCGGGTTGCCGTCGATATGGTCGATGAGGGGATGGTTTCGTCGGCGGAGGCCCTGGCGCGGGTTGACCCGGAGCGGCTCGCCGGGATGCTGCACCCCCGGCTGGCGCAGGCTCCCGACTCCGATCCGCTGGCTGAGGGATCTCCGGCTTCACCCGGGGCGGCCAGCGGCCCCATCGTCCTTAGTGCCGAAGATGCCATCGCCAGTGCCGAGCAGGGGGTCCATTCGATCCTGGTACTTCGCGAGATACTGCCCCGTGATCTGGACGGCGTGGTGTCCGCCGCGGGACTTGTTACCAGCCACGGTGGCCGGACCTCGCACGCAGCGCTGGCCGCACGAGCGGCCGGGACACCATCAGTCACCGGCGTCCCGGAGATGGGCTTCGGATCCGGCACAGTACGGATCAGCGGATCCGAACTCGAGGCCGGCGACTGGGTCACGATCGACGGCGGGACCGGGCGGATCTACAAAGGGCAAGGAGAGATCGCAGAGCCGGCCGGGCGGGACTATCTGCACCGGCTTTTGGTGTGGGCGGACGAAGTCCGCACCCTCGGGGTGTGGGCCAACGCCGACACCGCCCGCGCTGCCACGGCGGCGAAGCAGGCTGGAGCCGACGGCATCGGGCTCGTCCGGACCGAGTACATGTTCCACGGCGAGCGGCTGGCCGTGGTGCGGAGGATCCTGATCTCGGAGGACGGCAGCGACCGCGCCGCCGCTCTGGAGGAGCTAGAGAACGCACAAGTCGCAGACTTCGAGGAGCTTCTTGCCGCGATGGACGGGACGCCTGTGGTTGTGCGTTTGCTCGACCCTCCAGTGCACGAGTTCCTCCCATCCCGGGTTGATATCGAGATCGAGATGGCTCGACGCCGGGGATCCGGGTTGGCGATCACCGACCTGGAGCGACTGGATGAGGCAATCGATCAGTGGTCCGAGGTCAATCCGATGCTCGGCCTGCGCGGGGTGAGGTTGGCGGTGGTCATCCCTGAGATCTATCGAGTCCAGGTGCTGGCTGCGTTGGAGGCGGTGCGGCGCCGCCTCGACGCTGGTGGAGATCCGAGACTCGAACTGATGATTCCGCTGGTCGGCTCGGTTGAAGAACTCCACCTCGTGCGCGACATGATCGAGGAGGAGGTCCACTCGGCCGGTCGTCTTCTCGAGGTCGCGATCGGCACAATGATCGAGCTGCCCCGGGCCGCACTGCTGGCCGGCGACCTTGCTCTCGAGTCCGACTTCTTCTCGTTTGGAACCAACGACCTCACGCAGACCACGATGGGTCTGAGCCGTGACGATGCCGAGGAGGCTTTCCTGCGGAGTTACGTCGAAAGGGGTTTGCTCGCTGTTAACCCGTTCCAGCAGATCGACCCGGAGGGGGTCGGCAGCTTGATTCGGCAAGCAATCGCATCGGGCCGTGCGGCCAACCCCGGATTGGAGATCGGAGTGTGCGGAGAGCACGGCGGCGACCCCGCCTCGATCCGGTACTTCCACGATTGGGGAGTCGACTACGTCTCCTGTAGCCCTCCGCGCCTGCCCGTCGCCCGCCTCGCCGCCGCCCAGGCGGCACTCGAGACGGCCCCTAAAGGTACTGTCCCGGCGTACTGATGGTCTCGTCGGATGCGGCTTCGAGGGCGCGGCGCCGCCGCATCTCGTCGAGCTGCGCCGCGGCAGCGGCCTGCTGGCTGAACAGAGAGGCCTGAATGCCGTGGAACAGCCCTTCGAGCCAACCTACTAGCTGCGCCTGAACGATCCGCAGCTCGGACTCGGAGGTCTCCTCTTTGTGGAGGGGCTGGAAGATGGACTCGAGCTCATCCTGGAGATCGTCGCTGAGCGATTCGCGCAGTTGCTCGAGCGAGTTCGTGTAGATCTCCGCAAGCCGGCGCCGCCCCGGTTCATCGACCTCAGCTTGGCGCACCTCGTCGAGCATTGCCCGGGTCATCGATGCGATCCTGATCAGTCTCGAGGGCTCGGTGATGAAGCTACCGGTGTCCTCGCCGGTCTCGATGGGCTCGTCGTTCTCAACGACCTGGGCCTGGATCGGGAGTTCTGGGGGCCGGGACTCGGTATCGCTGGTTTCGTCGTGTGTCGTCATATCCCAATGATACGCCGCAAAGCGCTCGTTTCCTCCCGCACCGAGTTTGGTGGAATGGGAGAGCATCGATCCGTTACGCTCGGAATGATGACCGCAAGCACCGACGTTCAGTTCGACGACGGCTTCGACGAACCAGCCGGCTCCCCGCGCCGCTTTCGCCGGACGCTCTCTGTCCTCAAATGGGCCGGCATCGGATTCGCAGGTCTTCTCATCCTGCTGCTGGTCTTTGTGTTCTGGTCGACACGTCGGCCTCACCCATCGATCAGCGGGACGGTCGAGATTCCGGGGCTCGATGGGGAGGTCGAGATAATCCGCGATGATCGCGGAGTCCCACACATCTATGCCGGCACGGTTCATGATCTGTTCCTGGCGCAGGGATACGTCCATGCGCAGGACAGGTTCTGGCAGATGGACACTTGGCGCCACATCGGGGTAGGGCGGGTGTCCGAGATGTTCGGCGAGGATCAGGTGGAGACGGATGCCTTCCTCCGGGCGATGGGGTGGGGCGAACTCGCCGAGCAGCAGTACGACGCCGCGAGCCCGCTGGGCAGGACGGCCCTGGACGCCTACGCCGAGGGCGTGAACGCCTACATCGGTGATCGGTCACCGGCAGAGCTCGGGTTTGAGTACACCGTCCTCGAACTGGTGAACCACAACTACGACCCGGAGCCGTGGACGGCCGTTGACTCGATCGTTTGGGGCAAGGTGATGGCCTGGGACCTTCGCGGCAATATGGACGACGAGATCGCCAGGGCGATGATCCTCGACGACTTCACCCCGGACGAGGTTGCCCTGCTCTATCCGGACTATCCCGCCGACCATCCGGTGATCGTCGGTAACTCCGCACCGCGGGTGAGTAGCAGGAGCCTGGCACCGCCTCCGGTGAACGCTCTGCAGACGATCGGCGATGCCCTCGAGAACATCGCCATGGTTGATGGAGTCACCGGGAACAGCGGGGTTGGGATCGGCTCCAACAGCTGGGTCATCGGGCCGGAGCGGAGTGCCACGGGATCGGCGATCCTTGCCAACGACCCGCACCTGGGGATCCGGATGCCATCGATCTGGTACCAGGTCGCCCTGCACTGTCTTCCCAAAACGGAGGCGTGTCCGCTGGACGTGACCGGGTTCTCCTTTGCCGGGATGCCTGGGGTGATCATCGGCCACAACGATCGGATCGCCTGGGGCTTCACCAATCTCGGGCCTGACGTCATGGACCTATACATTGAGAGGATCAACCCGGACGACCCGTTCCAATACGAGTACGACGGTGAGTGGCGGGACATGGAAGTCACTGTTGAGACGATCGTGGTGGCCGGCGGTGATCCGGTCGAGGTGACGGTGCGGCGCACGCATCACGGCCCGATCATCTCGGACGACTACGGCGTACTCGAGGACTTCACAGATGATTCCGGTATCCCACTTCCTGATACCTATGCGATCTCGCTGCGCTGGACGGCCCTGGATCCCGGTCCGGCCGTGATCGATGCTGCGCTCAGCTTGGACGTCGCTCAGGACTTCGCCGAGTTCCAGGATGCGTTGCGGCTGTTCGAAGTGCCTGCGCAGAACATCGTCTACGCCGACCGCGCCGGCAACATCGGGTACCAGGCTCCGGGCAAGATCCCGATCCGGGCT
>CAJIBB010000363.1_pt1 | contig 10211 bp, 8 predicted proteins | sample 9199201 | NCBI WGS metagenome assembly CAJIBB01 (sample SAMEA7708290, study PRJEB35096) | sediment metagenome | biome: marine neritic benthic zone biome [ENVO:01000025]; feature: sediment [ENVO:00002007]; material: shallow marine sediment [ENVO:03000034] sea grass bed [ENVO_01000059] ... | reverse complement strand
CGTTCGCCGTCAGCCTGAGCCAGCAGCACACCGGTCTCCGCTCCCGGCGGCTTCACCACCACCCATCGTTTCGGGCGGCCGTCGTTGGTCAGCGATGGAGAATCCTCGACAAGATCAAAGCCAAGGACGTTGACAAAGAAGCCGATGGCGGCGTCGTAGTCCGCAACGATGATCGTGATCAGATCAATATGGCTCACGAAGCTCTAGCCCGCCACGAGCTCGGCGACGTCTTCACGAGCCGAGCTGACAATCTGGTTGACCCGGGCCAGCTCCGTGCGTGGCACGGCCTGCAGGGGCTTGCGGGGTATGCCGGTCCAGAGGCCGGCCGCTCCGGCCGCCGCCTTCGTGCCGACGACGCCGTAAGCCTCGATTGCCTTCGTCGTCGCGGTCAGCTTCGCCTGCAGCGGCTCAGCACGGGAGACCGAATGCTTGGCCGTCTCCACCAGCCGGGCGGTCAGCTCGGGCAGGTAGTTGGCCGCAGCCGAAATGGCACCTACTGCGCCACCCGCAATCGACTGGGTGAGGGCAGGGCTCGATCCGCAGTAGACGAGGAAACCCTCATCGGCTCCCTCAACCACGTGCTTGGTGTGCAGCGGGCGGCCTGCGCTGTCCTTGAGCCCGACAATGACGGGATGTTCCGACAGCGCCGCGGCATGCTCGGAAGGGAAGTCATAACCCGTGACCGCGGGCACCGAATACATGAAGATCGGTAGCGCTGAAGCCTCAGCGACCCCTTCGAAGAATCGGATGACGGCTTCGTGCTTGCCCCGGGCCAGAGCCGTTGGCGTAATCACAAGCGCAGCGTCTGCACCTCCGTCGGCGATCTCCCTCACCTGAGCGGTCGCCTGGCGAACCGATTGAGCGGCCACTCCACACAGCAGGAATGGCTCCTTGCCCAGGACTGCCCTGGATTCGCCAACGAGAAGCTCGCGCTCGCCCGGCTCGAGATAAGGACCCTCGCCGGTCGAGCCACCAAGGACGAATCCGGTGACGCCGCGTGACTGCTGCAAACGCAGATTGTGGTGGTGAGCCTCCACGATGATGTCACCGTTGTCGTCGAACGGCGTGATCATTGCGGGCATGAAACTGGGAGGTGTGCGCACAGAGCCTCTTTCGTCGTGCCTGCTACAGGCTAATGGGTTCGGCAGCGGGCGAATCCAGAATCACGGAAGTTGGGGCACTTCTTCGCCGTAGAGCCATCGATCGAACAGGTCGCCGAGATCCTGGCCGGAGATCTCCTCGGCCAGCAATATGAAGTCGTCGGTGCGGACCACGCCATCCCGGAACGTGTCGGCGTACTGCCTGATGATTCGGAAGAAGGCCTCGTCGCCAACCTCGACCCGCAACGCGTGCAGCACGAGCCCACCCCGGATGTAGACGCTGGCATTGAACAGATCGTTGGCCGGGGGACTGCCCGGCGGTGGCAGCGGGGTGCGAGCCATCGCGTTTCGCTCACCCTGGATCGTTGCCGTGGCCGCAGAATCGCCCCGGGTGTGCTCGATCCACAACCACTCCGAGTACGTGGCGAATCCTTCGTTCAGCCAGATATCGCCCCAGTCACCGGGTGAGAGGCTGTTGCCGAACCATTGGTGAGCCAACTCGTGGACCATCACGATCTCGAAGAACTCGGGGATATCGACCATGAAGCGCCCGAAGATAGACAACGTCTGGTTCTCGAGCGCCGCTTCAAACTCGTCGACGACCGCAAGGCCGTATGCGTCGAATGGGTACGGCCCGAATATGCCCTCGAAGTATTCGATCATTTCGCCGTGCAGCGCAAGCGTGTCAAGTGACGCCTGGGACAGATCGTCCGGGAGCACATTGCGAACCGCAATGCCGGAGGCCCTCGTCGAAGCCTGATCCTCGATGATGTCGAGGTCGCCGACGATCACCGTGGCCAGATAAGAGGCCATCGGCTGCTCCGACTCCCAAACCCAGGTCGCCCACCCGAGATCAGTGATCGTCTCGACGAGAACGCCGTTGGCGGCAGCGATCAGAGGGTCGGGCACCGTGATCAGGAACGTCCACGTGGCCTTGTCGCTGGGATGGTCGTTCATCGGCATCCATGTATGCCCACCGTCTGGTTCTCCGATCACATAGGAGACGCCCGACGTATCGGTCAGCCATCCGACGGCGAAGGGGAGTGCCGCAGACCGCACCGGTGCGGGGTTGCCCGAGTAGGTGACGGTGGCGACAAAGCCTTCGCCTGCGGGAATCTGCTCGCCGGGAGTGATGATGAGCTCGCCATCGTTGCGCTGGAATTCGGCTTCGGCGCCGTTGACAGTCAAGCTGCTGATCTCGAATCCATCGAAGTCGAGACTGAACGCCTCCAGAGCTAGCGTCGCCGTCGCCTCGATGGTGATCAGCGCATTGATCGTGTTCGGTTGCGGATCGTAAGTCAGGTCGACGGTGTAGTGCTGAACGTCGTAGCCACCGTTGCCTAGCCCCGGATAAAGACTGTCGCCCACACCGAGGATGTCCGCGATCTGGGCTGCTTCCTCACTCACGGGAGTTGTTGTGGGTGCAGGCTCGCCCGGAGCCGCAGTTGTGGCTGGAGCCGAGGACGTCGTCGTGGTTGTCGTTTCGACCGGGGTTGGCTCTACTGAGCACGCGGCAACGACCAGGGCGAACGCCACAGCTGCGGGGAAGAATCGAGTCATGGCCGTGCAGGATATCGAGGGATCAGCGTTAGCTGAGCGCGGTCACGACGGCCGTACCCATTTCCCTGGTACCGACGTACTGCTCACCGGCCGCAATGTCCTTCGTCCGTTTCCCGGAATCGAGCACGGCTGCAACAGCCGCTTCCACCGCGGCGGCTTCTGCTTCGAGCCCAAGCGAGTGTCGCAGCGCCATCGCAGCGGCCAGGATCGTTGCCAGAGGGTTCGCCAGGTTCTGGCCCGCAATGTCTGGTGCCGACCCGTGGATCGGCTCATACAGACCAGGTTGGGAGCCACCCAGGGATGCTGATGGGAGCATGCCGAGCGACCCCGGGAGCATCGAGCCTTCGTCGGTGAGGATGTCGCCGAACATATTCCCGGTGACCACCACATCGAAGTCGCGAGGACGTGAGATCAGGTGCATGGCCATCGCGTCGACGAGCACTACCTCGTAATCGACATCGGGATACTCATCGGCCATAACGCGGGCGGCAACCCGCCGCCACAAGCGTGACACTTCCAGCACGTTCGCTTTGTCGACTGAAGTCAGCTTGTTGCGACGCTTGCGGGCGGCCTCAGCCGCCAATCTCACGATCCGCTCCACCTCGCCCGCCGAGTACTCCATCACACTGCTGGCGACCTGCCCGTCCTCGCTGAGGTGCGAGCCGCCGAAATAGATACCGCCCGTGAGTTCGCGAAAGAACAAGATGTCAACGCCTTCGATGAGATCTCTGCGTAGCGGCGAAGCATCAATCAGCTGGCGATGTGCTGTGATCGGCCGGAGATTTGCGAATAGGCCGAGCTCCTTGCGGAGCCCGAGCAGCCCAGCCTCAGGCCGGGTCTTGGCGTTGGGATCGTCCCACTTGGGGCCGCCGACCGCTCCCAGGATCACGGCGTCGGCCTGCCGGCACGCATCAAGCGTCGACTGGGGGAGAGGGTCGCCGAACTCGTCGATGGCAATGCCACCCATGGGTCGGCTGTCGAATTCGAAGTCATGACCAAAGATGCTCGCAACGGCAGCCAGCACGGCATGAGCTTCCCGGGTGACCTCGGGGCCGATCCCGTCGCCGGGAAGCAGGACGATCGATGCTCTCAACTAGTAGTTCCTTCGCTCACGACCCGCCGGTCAACGGCAGCCTTGTTCAGTGCCGCAGTGAACGCACGAGCCGAGCCCTCGACCACGTCGGTAGAGACGCCACGGCCGGAATACGTCTCCGGGCCGACCTGGATTATGACATTGACCTCGGCCATCGCATCTGCGCCGGACGTCAGCGGGCTGACCCGGTAGTCGAGCAGAACCGCCGGGATGTCGAAGACTGTGCGCAGCGCAGCGAAGGCGGCATTCACCATGCCATCACCCTCGGAGTTCGCCTCGATGACATCGCCGTTGCGGCGGAGGGTGACGGTCGCGACGGGGGTCTCCCGGTTGCCGCCGGACACGTGGATGTCGACCAGCTCCAGGAGGTCGGGAGCCACGTTCGTCTTCTCCTCGACGATGGCGCGGATGCCCTCCTCGGAGATCTCGCCCTTGCGGTCGGCAAGTTCCTTGAACCGGTCGAACGCAGCGGCAAAGTCGTCGTCTTCGAGCTTGATATCCATATTCTCGAGGGCGTCCGCAAACGCAGCACGGCCGGAGTGCTTGCCAAGCACAATCGCCGAAGCGCGCCCGATCGACGCCGGATCCATGATCTCGTACGTCTCTCGATTGCGCAGCACGCCGTGCTGGTGAATGCCGGACTCGTGCGCAAAGGCATTGCGGCCGACGATGGCCTTGTTGTACTGCACGGGATACCCGGTCAGGCGAGACACCAATCGAGAGGTGTCGAAGATCTGGGTGGTGTCCGCTCCCACCTCTACGCCGAAGAAGTCCTCGCGAGTCTTCACCGCCATGATGATCTCCTCGGTGGAGGTGTTGCCGGCACGCTCGCCGAGACCGTTGATCGCACCTTCGATCTGACGAGCCCCCGCCTGAATCGCCGACAGAGAGTTGGCCACCGCCATACCCAGGTCGTTGTGGCAATGGGTGGAGATGATGACGTCTTCGTTGCCTCCTCGCACCTCGTTGTACACGCGCTCCATCAGGGCGACGAAGTCCGTAGGCATGGCATAGCCAACGGTGTCCGGGATGTTGATGGTCGTCGCTCCGGCGGCGACTGCCCGGCGGCAGCTCTCGATGACGAAGTCGGGATGGGTTCGGGTTGCGTCCTGCGGAGAGAACTCAACGTCATCGGCATACCGTCGGGCCCTGGCTACCGACTCGGTGATCGCCTTCAGTACGTCGTCCTCCGACATGCGCAGCATCTCCTCCCGGTGGATCTGTGATGTCGAGATGAAGACATGGATCCGCTTGCGGTCGGCTGCCTCGACAGCGTCGGCGGCTGCGTCGATGTCATCGGGATGAGTTCTGGCGAGGCTTGCGATCACCGGTCCGGAAACCTCCCTCGTGATTCGGGAAACCGCCTCGAAGTCGCCCGGTGAAGAGGCGGCGAAACCCGCCTCGACCACATCTACTTTGAGTCTCGCCAGCTGATGGGCGATGGCTACCTTGTCGTCGGGAGAGAGTGCGATTCCTGGCGCCTGCTCGCCGTCGCGCAGGGTCGTGTCGAGGATGATCAGTCGGTCATTTGCTGCGGCCATAGTGGGGGCTCCTTGTTGCGGTTGCTGGCTGGTCGAGATGCCGGGTCAACCGCGGAGCGGTTGCCCGGCTATCTAAGTTCCAGGCCCTTCCCGGGGGTCGCAAGCAAACGTTGCATCAGTGATCGCTCTCCGGAGACTTGGCAACCAAGAACGGCATCATGTTGCGCAGGCTCCTACCCACCTGCTCGACCTCGTGCTCGGCGACGGAGCGGCGAGCGGCCAACAGGTTCGGGGCGCCGGCGGCCACCTCGTCCATCCACTCCTTGGCAAACTGCCCGGACTGAATCTCGCCGAGGATGTCGCGCATGGTCTGGCGCGTCTGCTCGGTGACGATTCGGGGTCCCCGGGTAACGTCTCCGTACTCGGCCGTATCGGACACCGAATAGCGCATCCAGGAGAGGCCGCCTTCGAAGAGAAGATCGACGATCAGCTTCAGCTCGTGGAGCACCTCGAAGTAAGCCATCTCCGGTGCGTATCCGGCATCGGTGAGCGTCTCGAAGGCAGCTCGGATCATCTCATCCACGCCTCCGCACAGGATTACCTGCTCGCCGAACAGATCAGTCTCGGTCTCATCCTTGAAAGTGGTTTCGATAACTCCGGCGCGGGTAGCGCCTATCCCGTGCGCATACGACAGCGCCAGATCCTTGGTTCCACCGGTGGCGTCCTGATGGACGGCAACGAGGGCGGGAACACCCGATCCAGACTCGTACTGCCGTCGCACCAGATGGCCCGGGCCCTTGGGAGCAACCATCGCCACATCAACCGAGCTGGGTGGGCTGACGTAGCCGAAGTGGATGTTGAAACCGTGAGCGAAGAACAACGCGTCGCCGTCGCGGAGCGTCGGTGAGATCGCCTCGCGGTAGAGAGCCTGCTGATGCTGATCCGGGACGAGAACCATCGTCAGGTTGGCCCAGTCGGCTGCGTCCGCCGGTGCCATCACCCGCAGGCCTGCATCCGCCGCCGTGCCCTCCCGAGCCGAGCCGGGACGAAGCCCAACCACAACGTCGATACCCGAATCCTTCAGATTGAGCGCATGGGCGTGGCCCTGGCTACCAAAGCCGAGAACCGCGACCTTGCGCCCCGCTACCAGTGCCGGATTGGCATCGTCCTCGTAGTACATCGTCGCACTCATGTGAGTCCTCTCGTTATGCAGTGCGCAGCTCGGGGCGGCGCCCGTTCTTGACCTTCGGGTCTCTCGCCAGAGCAATCCGGCCCGACTTCACCAGGTCAACGATCCCGTATGGCCGCATCAACTCGAGGAAGTCGCTCAACTGCCCGGGCTCGCCGGCTAGTTCGAAGGTAATCGTGATCTTCCCGACGTCCACGGCTTTGGCTCCGAAGATGCCGGCCGCATCGAGAATCTCGCCGCGGCGCTTCGGGTCGGCGTTGACCCGGAGCAACATCACCTCTCGCTCCACAGCAGCGCCGGGAGCGTGCTCGGTCACTTTCACAGTGTTGACCAGCTTGTACAGCTGCTTGATGATCTGTTCCATCTCCGGGCCGTCGGCGACAACGGTCATCCGGGACAGGCGTGGATCGGCAGTTGGCCCCACCGCCAGCGAATGGATGTTGAAACCACGTCGGGCAAACATCGAAGAGATGCGTGCCAGCACTCCAGGCTTGTCCTCGACGAGAACTGTGATGACGTGTTGAGTGATGTTTGTTGGTCTCATGTCAGGTCCTCGGGTCCGAGCACCACATCGTCATTTGATCCACCCGCAGGGACCATCGGGAAGACCATGGCATCGGGGTCGCACCGGAACTCCACAACGACCGGCCGATCGTTGATGGCCAGCGCCTTCTCGATTGCCGGCGCGACATCGGATGGCTTGTCCGCTCGCAGCCCGGCACACCCCATGGCCTCGGCCAAGCCGACGAAGTCGGGGACTCCGCCGCTGAGATCAGTAGCGCTGTAGCGCTCGTCGTAGAACAGCTTCTGCCACTGCTTCACCATGCCCAGCCACTGGTTGTTGAGCACCATGATCTTGACGTTGATGCCTTCGGTCGATGCCGTGACCAGCTCCTGCATGGTCATCTGGAACGAGCCGTCGCCGTCGAAGGCGACCACCAGCTCATCTGGCGCTCCTGCCTTGGCTCCGATTGCCGCCGGGATGGCGTAGCCCATCGTGCCGAGCCCCCCGGAGTTGATCCACGTGTTAGGACGCTCAAAACCCCAGAATTGGGAGGCCCACATCTGATGCTGGCCGACACCGGCCGCGACGATAGCGTCGCCACCGGTGATGCGGTGCAGCTCCTGGATCACGTACTGCTGTTGGATCGGGCCATCGGGGTCCTGGTCGTATTTGAGCGGGTACTTCTCCTGCCAGTCCCGAATCGTCTCGAACCAATCGGTCCGCACGGGAGCCGGTTTGGTATCGAGGAAGTGCTCCATTGCGAAGATCAGTTGCTCCAGAACTGCACCGGCGTCGCCGACGATGGGCACATCGGCCTTGCGCACCTTGCCGATCTCGGCAGGATCGACATCGACGTGCACGACCTTGGCGCCCGGAGCGAATGCGTCGACCTTGCCGGTGACCCGGTCATCGAATCGGGCCCCGACCGCAATAAGGAGATCGGACTGCTGCATCGCAGTGATCGCTGTGTAGTTGCCGTGCATTCCGGGCATGCCGAGGGCGAGCTCGTGTGAGTCGGGTATGGCGCCGCGACCCATGAGTGTCGTCACCGTTGGCAGGTTGGCCACCTCGGCGAAACGACGGAGCCGGTCGGCAGCGTTGGCGCGGATGACCCCGCCGCCGGCATAGAGCACCGGTCGCTTGGCGTCGTGAATCATGTCGATTGCCGCCTGCACCTGCTTCGGATGGCCCTTGACGCTTGGCTTGTAGCCGGGAAGGTTGATCTCCCCGGGACGATGCCACGTCATCGAGTCCACGAGTAGGTCCTTGGGGACATCGACGAGCACCGGGCCGGGACGGCCGGTTGCAGCGAGATGGAACGCTTCCCTGATCACGTCCGGGATCTCCTCGACATTGGTGATCAGGTAGTTGTGCTTGGTCACAGGCGCCGAGATCCCCCAGGTGTGGGCCTCCTGGAAGGCATCGAGACCGATGTTGGACTGCGCAACTTGCCCGGTGATGGCCACCACCGGAATGGAGTCCATGTATGCATCCTGCAGCGGTGTGATCAGGTTGGTCGCCGCCGGGCCCGAGGTGACGATGGCTACACCGACCCGGCCCGTGGCGTGGGCGTAGCCTGAGGCCATGTGGCCCGCACCCTGCTCATGGCGAACGAGCACGTGGCGAATCGGGCTATCGAGAAGCGGGTCGTACGCCGGGAGGATGGCTCCGCCGGGCATACCAAAGACTACGTCTACGCCCTCGTGCTCGAGGGCTCGTATCAGAGCTTGTGCTCCGGTGAGTGTTTCGCTCATCTCGGTATCTCACTCATTGTCGGTCTCCTGGGCCGATTCGGCCTTGTTCTAGATATGAAAAAACCCTCCAGCTGGAGGGTTGGCGGCGCATGCTGACGTCTGGCGACGTCTGCGCCTAGTCAATAAGTACGAGGTTGTGGGTTTCGTTTCTCATGGGAGTGGTTCCTTCAGTTGAGGAGCGAGTATGCCAGTCACGATTCTGGTGTCAAGTCCATTTGCGAGCCTGACAATCACCCTTGTGCACCTATCGACGCGCCATGATGGGGGCATGAGCGGTTTCGGCGGGACATGGATAGCTGTGCTTGCCGACGCGGTCACCGCCGGCAGGGCAACTCTGCGCGATCTCGATTCTCCTGAGGTTCCCGCCACGCTGCGTCGTGTCGCTGCTTATTCCGGCGGCAAGCTCCCGCCCCCTTTGGCTGCAAGCCTCCTTGCCGAAATCGACGGCAACGAGTGGTTCCGGGAGAAGGTCGTCGCCGACTGGGACGGAGACGAAGACAGCGCCGTCGGGCTGTTCCTCCTGCGCCGGGAGGGGTGGTGGCTGGAGTTGGCGGCAAGGTCGGCTGCCGGTGAGTCGGGTCGCGGAGACGAGCGGCTCAGCCAACTGGAGAAGCGAGTCGAGCAGCTCGACCGGAAGCAGAAGGCGGCGGCAAACAAGACGGCCGAGTACAAGAAGGCGCTGCGAGAGGAGAAAAGCCGCGGTAAGGAGCGGATCGAGTCCGCCAAGCGGTCGATTGAGGCGAAGTTCGCCGCCGAGGCCGAATCGCTGAGCGACAAGGTCAAGGAGATCGGCGGACTAAACGAGCGACTCGAGCTTCTCCAGAGAGAACACCGGCAGCTCCAGGAGGCGTTTGATTCGTTGCGCACCAGGTTGGCCAGGGCGCGACGGTCGCGGCCGGAGGCAGGCGACGGCACTACCTCGCGATTCGTTCCGACCGACCCTGTGAAGCTGGCCCGGCAGCTCGATCTGCAGACAGCCTCCTACGGCAGGACACCGGGGCGTGAGGAGAAGCGACCCGAGCCTGAGGACACGCCGCTTGCTCTCGGCTCAGGGGTGCGCCCTGATTCCTCCGACGCGATCCGTTGGCTCCTAGAGCTCACAGAACCGGTGGTTGTCGTCGTCGATGGCTACAACGCTCAGTTCCACGTCGATCGCGCCGACTTCACGTCAGGGGCGGCGCGGCGTCACCTGGTGGATGCCCTCAAGAGATTGCGGGAGGCGGCGACAGCCGCACATCGCATCGTCGTTGTGTACGACTCCACTTTGCCGGGGGAGCGGGTCGCCCGGTCTTCGCTCGGTGGCGTCGAGATCCGCTTCGCCGAGAAAGACCGCATTGCGGACGAAGAGATCGTGGCAATGGTCGAGGATCTTGGCCGCGTCGTCGCCATCTGCAGCGATCGTGAGGTCCGGGAGGGTGCTGAGGACGGCGGTGCGGTTGTTCTCTGGTCCGAGGCGCTAGACGACTGGCTGGGTCGGCGCTAGCGAAGTCCGCTAGAGGACCAGCTCGGCCACTGTGCGCAGGGTCGTG
>CAJIBB010000559.1_pt1 | contig 10299 bp, 9 predicted proteins | sample 9199201 | NCBI WGS metagenome assembly CAJIBB01 (sample SAMEA7708290, study PRJEB35096) | sediment metagenome | biome: marine neritic benthic zone biome [ENVO:01000025]; feature: sediment [ENVO:00002007]; material: shallow marine sediment [ENVO:03000034] sea grass bed [ENVO_01000059] ... | reverse complement strand
GTACGACTCGTGTGAGTAGAACCTGACGATGCGATGCGCTGCGGCGACGACGTCTGTGGAGTCGTCCATCGCGATGATGGCGCCGGAGCCGAGCATCGAGCCGTGCTGGCCGACATCATCGATGGTGACTGGCGTGTCGAGATGCTCCTCCGGTACAAACCACGGTGCAGACGAACCACCGGGTATCCAGGCCTTCAGCTCCCGCCCACCGGGGATGCCCCCGCCGATGTCGTAGAAGATATCTCGCCACGGCATGCCCATGACGATCTCGTAGTTACCCGGCTTGTTGATGTGACCTGACAGCGAAATCAGTCGCGTGCCCGCCGAAGTGTCCGGGCCGATGGATGCATAGGCGACTCCACCGTTGTTGACGATCCAGGGCACGTTCGAGATCGTCTCGACGTTGTTGACGATCGTGGGCTTGGCGTACAGGCCCTCGATTGCCGGGAACGGCGGCTTGATCCGCGGTTCGCCGCGGCGCCCTTCGAGACTGTTCAGTAGTGCCGACTCCTCGCCACAGATATAGGCGCCGGCGCCGAGATGAACGGTGACGTCCAGGTTGAAACCGGTGCCCAGGATGTCTTCGCCGAGGTAGCCCTTCTCATACGCCTGATCAACAGCATGCTGCACCCGACGCGCCGGTTTGGGGTACTCGCCGCGGATGTATATGAACGCATGGTTGACGCCGAGCGCGTAGGAGGTGAGGACCACGCCCTCGACCAGCTGATGCGGATCCCGCTCGAGGAGTTGCCTGTCCTTGAAGGTGCCCGGCTCAGACTCGTCGGCGTTGATGACGAGGTAAGCGGGCTTGGCGGGGGCGAGGAATCCCCACTTGACACCGGCCGGGAAGTTGGCACCGCCGCGACCGCGGATGTTGGAAGCCTTCACCTCGGCGGCAATGGCCTCGGGACCCATCTCGAAGCCCTTGCGCAGGGCCGAATAGCCACCCGTCGCCTCGTACCGCTCCATGGTGTGGCTGTCGGTGCGATGAGCCTCCATCCGCTCAGTGAGAATCTTGGTCACTTCACCCCCCTCGCTGAGCCGTAGGGGCCGAAGGCCGGGACGGGGAGGGTGGCGCCCTCGGGTTCGCTGATCCCCCAATCGAAGGAGCGCTGGCCGCCGAAGAGCTTCTGCATCTCTTCTGTGCTGACGACATCGGGGCCGCCTTCGCGCAACCAGTTGACGAGATCTCTCGCCTTGTTGGGGGTCACGCTCTCAACCATCTCGTAGTTGACGAGGACGACCGGCCCTCCGCCACATGCGCCGTTGCACTCGATGTGCTCGACGGTGAACTTGCCGTCGCCGCCGGTCTCGCCGTCGGGGACGCCGGTTTCGTCTTCGACCGCAGCCAACACATCGTCGGCGCCGAGGAGAAAACAAGAGATCGAGGTGCAAACTGAGATGAGGTAGTCGCCGAGTTCTTCGCGCTTGTACATCGAATAGAAGCTCGCCACCGACTGCACCTGGGCGCCGGTGAGACCGGTGAGGACGGCGACCGACGTCATTCCCGCTGCGGTGACGTAGCCGTTCTCGAGCATCGAAACGTAGAGCAGGGGCATCACGGCCGAACGCTTCTCGGGGTATCGACCGAGGATCTCACGAGCGAGCGTCTGCGACTGCTCGCTCCATTCCTCGATTGCGTCGAGTTCCTCGCTGTTCAGAGCTACCGGCTTCATCGATCGACGTCTCCGAGGACCGGGTCGCATGACGCGATGGTGGCGACGATGTCGGCAACCAGGGAATCGGTCATCATCGTCGGCAAGGCCTGGACATGGTTGAACGAGGGGGTGCGGGCATGCATCCGCCACGGCTTCTCGCGGCCGTCGGAGACGATGTACATGCCGAGTTCTCCGCGGGGCGACTCCACTGCCGCGTAGCTCTCTCCTGCTGGGACCTTGAAGCCGCTGGTAAAAAGCTTGAAATGGTGGATGAGCGCTTCCATGGACTCGTCGATGCGCTTGCGGGGTGGCGGCGTGACCTTGCGGTCCAGGGTGCGATAGTCGCCGGCCGGCATGGTTTCGAGAACCTGCCTGACGATGCCGAGCGACTGCTTGATCTCTTCGATTCGGATCAGATAGCGATCCCAGACATCACCGTGCTTGCCCACGGGTACTTCGAAGTCGTACTTCTCGATTCCGCTGTACGGGAAGACTTTTCGAAGATCCCACTTGATGCCCGAGGCGCGGGCGATCGGGCCGGACACCCCCAGTGCTTTGCATTCCTCGGGGGTAATGATCCCAACACCCATCGTCCGGTCGCGGAAGATCGGGTTGCCGTTGAAGAGTTCCTCGTACTCGGAGACGCCCTGGGACACCTTGGCGATGATCTCCTCGATGTCGTCCTCCCAGCCGTCCGGAAGATCGGCAGCAAGGCCGCCCGGCCGAATGAAGTTGTGGTTCATCCGGAGGCCGGTGACCTTCTCGAAGAACTGGAGAATGTACTCCCGATCGCGGAGACCAAAGATCAACATCGAGACTGCGCCGAGGTCGGTGCCCTGGGTAGCAGCCCAGACGAGGTGGCTGCTCACCCGATTCAGCTCGGTCAGCAGCACCCTGATCGCCTGACCCCGCTCCGGGATCTCGACACCCAGCAGAGACTCGACTGCAAGCGAGAACGCGAGCTCCATGTGCATCGGCGACAGGTAGTCCATGCGCGTCACGTTGGTCGAGCCCTGCATGTAGGTGAGGGTCTCGGCGGTCTTCTCCATACCCGTGTGGAGATAGCCGATGATTGGCTTCACCCGGCGAATGGTCTCGCCGTCCAGCTCGAGGTGGAGCCGGAGCACACCGTGAGTCGATGGGTGCTGCGGGCCCATATTGAGGATCTGCAACTCGTCGTCGTCGGCTTCGTGCTCGAAGATGAAGTCGTCCTCTACGACGGTGCCGCGGGTCAGATCTATGGATTCCTCGCTGTCGGCTTCGAGAATCTCCTGCGCTCCCTCGTCGGTGTATGAGCGCAGCCACTCCGGTTCTTCAGTGCCGGCCACCCACATGTCGTGGATTTCGCGGCGCTTGTCGGCGGTCTCGGACGAGCTTGACTCCGCCGGACCTGGAGGTTCGGTGGTGGGAGCTTCGAGGTCCCCGGTAACGACGTTTGGTGTATCGCTCATTGTGCCTTTGGCGACTCCTTGAACCGGACCGGCACGGAGCCGACCGAGTAGTCCTTGCGCAGCGGGTGACCTTCCCAATCGTCGGGAAGGACGATACGGGTGAGGTCGGGATGGTCGGTGAAGACGATTCCGAACAGGTCGTAGGCCTCGCGTTCGTAGAAGTTGGCACCGGCGAAGCTGCTGCTGATCGAGGCGATGGTCGGGCTCGCACCCGGGAGGCCGACCCGGATCCGCAGACGGCGAGCATGGGTATGAGAGAGGAGGTTGAGCACAACCTCAAATCGCGGGTCCCGCCGCAGGTAGTCCACACCGCAGAGATCGATAAACACATCAAAGCTTGCATCCTTGGCGGCCGCCACAAATTGCGGATAGTCCGCAACCGGGACGTGGGCAACATCTTGCGGCGGGTCGAGCACCTGCTCGAACTCCACGTTCGGGAAAACCTCCTGGAGCGGGGTGAAGACTGTCACCTGACGATCTCCCCCGACATGACCTTGTCCTGCAGAGTGAGGATGCCGTGCATGAGCGACTGTGGGCCCGGCGGGCAGCCCGGCACGTAAACATCGACCGGGACCACCTCATCAACGCCTTGCACGAGCGCATAGTTGTTGAACATGCCACCGGTCGAGGCACAGGCGCCCATCGAGATCACCCACTTCGGCTCGGACATCTGGTCGTAGACCTGGCGGAGCACCGGCGCCATCTTCTGTGAGACGCGGCCGGCAACGATCATGAGATCGGCCTGGCGAGGAGAAGCGCGGAAGACCTCCATGCCGAAGCGGGCCAGATCATTGTGGGCGGCACCGGTGGCCATCATCTCGATAGCACAGCACGCGAGACCAAATGTGGCGGCCCACATGGAACGGGTCCGTGTCCAGTTGATCGCGCCTTCGTAGGTGGTGAGGAGAAACCCTGACGGGCCGGAGCGATGCGCCATTACGCGGCTTCCTCGCTCGAGTCTTCGAGGACGGTCTCAATCGGGGCGACAACTCGGCGGTACCGCTCCCGGCGGGCGACGTTCCAGTCGAGCGCTCCCCGCTTCCAGACGTAGACGAGGGTCTCGATGACCAGCAGCACGAAAATGCCCATGGCGGCGATGCCGGCCCAGCCGAACTCCTGCCAACGGACCGCCCATGCGAAGAGGAAGATGATCTCGACGTCGAAGATCACGAACAGCATGGCAACGAGATAGAACTTGACCGGGAACCGCTGCACCGGCTCTTGCAGCGGGACGATCCCGCACTCGTAAGGGGCGAGCTTCTCCGCTGTCGGCTTGTTGGGTGCGACGAGCTTGGAGAGCGTCAGGCTTACGACCGCGAATCCCACGGCCAGGATGAAGGCGAGTGCGATCGGCAGGTATGCGGACAATGTCATTGGTTGTGCACCGCCTGACGGCTTCGCCGATGGCCAGGGCGAGTCAGCGGCGCCAAGAGCAAGGACGCAGGACGAAGGCGCATTGAAGGAAATGCGTCGAGGACGAGGACGCCGCTATTGGTGTCGCTGGCCGCCGTGGGCGCGGCAGATGTCGTTATGCGATGCACTTCGAGCTCCTTCCGAGACGGAAGATTAGGAATCTATTCACATGCATACAAAGCCATTTGTGCGGGACCCAGACTATTGGTTCGCCACATCACATGACGACGTCGGGCCCCGCCGCTCCGGAGGATCGATGGCAGCCAGAGTCGCGGCCGCAGTCGGAGGCTGCCAGCTGTGAAATGGCGCCTGTGAGTCAATCGTGCCCACTCTTGGCCCATGATCGATCGCGACAGGATTCCGCCAGGAATCGGCAGGCCTAACGTGGCGAGCATGTTGCAGGCCCGCGGCACCAGCACCGCACTATCGGCAACGATCGCAGTGATACTTCTCATCGCAATCCCTGGTTCGGGCGACGCAGAGGTCGAGACCGGCATCCTGCAGGTGGACGCCTTCGACTCGTACACCGGGCTGCCCATCATCGATTGCTCCACTATCTCGCTCCCGGGAGACACCGAGCCGGTCGACACCTCTTCAGGACTGCCCACCGGGATCTACGACGTTCGCGTCGCCGACTGTGAGGGGCTCTACGAGCCACAACTCTTCACGGACATCGAAGTAGTCCCCTATATCCCACGCCCCATCACCGAGCTGGAACGGACTCGCATCGACGCGTACCTGGACCTCGGCAATGAGGGGGCGATGGTCGCTGGCCAGGTTGTCGATTCGTTCAGCGGCTATCCGATCGAGGGTATTGCAGCTCAGCTCATCGATCCGAATACCGGCGAGATCATCCGAAGGTACTGCACTACGGAGCTGGGGCTGTACCACCACCAGGTCGAACCCGGCGAACCGATCAAGATCCGGTTCGCCGATGACTCAATCTGCAGCCAATACCGCAGGTTCTACAAGAACGAGTGGTGGCCCGAAGCGGCAAGTGTCGATGACGGTCAAGTTCTCACGCCGACAGCAGGCATACATACCGTTGCGCACGCCGCCCTCGACGTGGACGGCGGCTTCGTGGGGCGGATCGTCGGTCGGTCGGGGGAGGTACCAGGGGACAACTACTCGCTGTGGGCGCGTCAAGGCGCTACAGAGCAGAAAGGGATCGTCCGTGGAGACGGTTCGTTCGTCGTTGCATTGACCGGTCCCTCGGTCAACATCCGCGTAAAGGGAACCGAGAGCGGGCTGCTCACCTTCTCGGACGACACAGATGAGCCGGCAGCTTGGAACGTGTCACCAGGCGACATCGTCAACCTTGGGACGTTCTCGCTCGAGCGTGAAGCAACAGTTGCCGGCCGTATCGTCGATCAGTTTGGTCACCCGGTCGACCAGGCCGTGGTGCACTTTTTTGCGGAGGGAGAGCACGGCCAACGCAGCACCCTCCAGGCCATCACCGACATCGGCGGCTGGTACACGACCGATGTAGCACTGGATGGGCGCTACACGGCGATGGTTACCTTCGACGACGTCAATGGGACCGATGGGGCACATCTCGACGTCAACGGGACTTGGCTGGGTAACACCGCAGACCGCGCCGCGGCGCGCTACGTCGACTTCGACGGCTCGAGCCATGGATCCATCGACTTCGTGGTGAACCGGGGAGAGTCAATCACCGAGAGCTTCCTCACTATCGAGGGAGCGGTCCCCGTCGGTCTCACGACCGACAAGGAGCGGGATGGCGCAACACTGCTGGAGCCGCTCGAAGTCGAGGCCACCATTCACTCACCATCGCGGGTCTCCCTAGGGACTTTCTATGACCCGACGGCACAACACCTCGGATTCACTAGTGCAGGATTCTCTGCCACCGTAATCTACGACCCGGCGCCGGGATCCACTCCGCTCGAGCTAGATGCCGTTTTCGAGCCGGGCCACCTCACCCAACCGTTCGCCGACCTCGATGTTGTCTGGAACGGCCGTCTCCTACGGTCGTGTTCAGCGTTCGCTCCCCCTTGTGAAAAGGGGCGCTCCGCAGACGAACGCGATGATCTTGTCGTCTCGATGCTCATCCCATCGGGTGGTGAAGCGGGTTTCGTCTGGGGTCCGAGCTTCCTCGACACCGGAGTATCGATCTTCATGACCGACATCGAGTGGCTCGCCGACCAAGGAGTCACCAAAGGTTGCTCGCCCCCGATCAATGACCTCTTCTGCCCCAACGACCAGGTCACCCGAGGGCAGATGGCAGCCTTCCTCGTCCGATTCCTTGGCCTCACCGACCGTGACGAGGCCACGTTCACCGATGACGACGGCTCCGTGTTCGAAGCCGACATCGAGAAGCTTGCTACAGCGGGAATCACAAGAGGCTGCAACCCGCCCGTCAACGATCGATTCTGCCCCAACGACCCGGTGACCCGGGAGCAAATGGCTGCCTTCCTCACCCGGGCACTGAACCTGGGACCGGCCGATGGGATCAGCTTCACCGATGACGACGGGTCCATCTTCGAGGATGCAATCGAACGACTAGCAGCCGCGGGAATCACACGAGGCTGCAACCCGCCCGTCAACGACGAGTTCTGCCCCAACGCCACCGTCACCCGTGAGCAGATGGCTGCCTTCCTTCACCGTGCCGACCCCCTGCGGCCGTAGCATCAATACCTTCTCAACCCGACGGACACCATGAACGCGGAACCCAGAACCTCTATGCGGTCGTTCGTCGTTGTTTGGTTCGGACAGTTGGTCTCGATCACCGGGACGACGTTGACCGCGTTCGGCCTCCAGTTCTTCATTTACACCGAGACGCAATCGGTGACCCGGGTCGCCCTCATCGCCCTTGCCTACACGCTGCCGGCGGTTCTACTCGCACCACTTGCCGGATCGGTCGCCGATCGGACCGAGCGACGGCTCGTGATGCTGTTGTCGGACGCCGGCGCCGGTGGAGCAACCTTGCTGATGCTCTGGGTGCTTCTCACCGGGGATCTTCCGTTCTGGTTCATCTGTGTCGCCGTGGCGATCGGTTCGTCGGCCAATGCATTCCAGACTCCGGCCTGGACGGCATCCATCGCGGTGCTGGTACCCCGATCCCAACTGGGGCGGGCGAACGGGATGGTGCAGTTCAACGAGGGTCTGGCCGTAGTGATCGCCCCTGCGTTGGCCGGGGTATTGCTCACGACGTTCGGTTTGGCGGGGGTGCTCATCGTCGACGAAGTCACCTTCGGCATCGGAGTGCTCACTCTCGCCTTGGTGCGGTTCCCGGCGTATGCGCGGGACGAGGCGCGGGATCGGTCGGTGCGGAGCGACTCGAGCTTCGCCTGGCGATACCTACGCGAGCGGCCCGGCCTCTTCTGGCTTCTCTGGATCTACAGCGGCGTCAACTTCATGTTCTCGATGACGTTGGTGCTGATCATCCCGCTCGTGGTGTCCTTCTCGACTGAGGCTGCACTCGGAGTGATCCTGTCTCTCTCAGGAGTGGGCGCTGTCGTGGGCGCCATCATCGTGAGCACCTACGGGGAGCCCAAGCGACTGGTGCGCACCATCCTCGGCGGTATCTTCGTCTCCGGCCTGCTGTCGGCCGTCAGCGGAGTCCGGGCGTCGCTCGTCGTAATCGCCATTCCTACTGTTCTCGTGTTCCTGCTGACGCCGATCATCAACGGAGCCAGCCAGGTGATCTGGCAGACCAAGGTTGCTGAGGGGTCACAGGGCCGGGTGTTCTCTCTGCGGCGAATGATCGGTCAGGCGATTTCCCCCATTGCAATCCTGCTCGCTGGGCCCCTGGCGGACAACATCTTCGAACCGGCGCTCGCCGACGACGGCAGCCTCGCCGGAACGGTCGGGGAACTCATCGGGACCGGTGCCGGCCGAGGCATCGGGTTTCTCCATGTTGTCGCCGGGGTTGCCGTGGCAATGCTGGCTGTCGCGGGTTGGCTGGCCCCGCATGTGCGCAACATCGAGACGGAACTGCCCGACCTCGCCGGTCGTTAGCCCCGCCAGAGCGCGATCGCCCCATCGGCGACTAGTTGCACGGCCAGCGCCGCCAGGATGATTCCGAAGACACGGGTGATGACGTTCACGCCGGTGCGGCCGAGGACGTTCATCACACTCGAAGCCAGTCGTAGCGCCAACCACGAAATGACCAGCACGCAGACAAACGCAGCCAGAAGGACACCCAGGTAGTCGGCTTGGCCGTCGGCACGGGCGACGAACACCAAGACAGTGGCAAACGCACCCGGGCCGGCGAGTAGCGGGATGGCCAGCGGGAAGACGGTCACGTCGTCCGACTCTTCAGCCTCGTCGCGCTCGGCCTTGGTCGTACGTTCGCGCGCGGCGAGGATCATGTCGAAGGCCAGCTTGAACAGGAGAACTCCCCCAGCGATCCGGAGAGAGTCGATGCTCACGCCGAGGTAGTCGAGCAACGGTCGGCCTCCGAGCCCGAAGAGAACGATGATCACACCTGCCAGTAAGACGGCGTTGCGGGCGATTCGTTTCCGCTCCTCCTCGGTCCTGTCCGCGGTGATTCCCAGGAACAGCGGAGCGAGCCCAACGGGATCAACGATCACGAGGAACGACAGGAATGCGGCGACGGCGAACTCAAACATGAGGCGGGGACAGTAACTGATCCGCCGACCGCCGAATCCACGCTCGAGACGATCCCCTCGATCGGTCACTTCCACCGGTACGATCGGAGCAATGACCGCTTCCCCACCACATATTGGAACGCTCCGCGAGAAGCCGCTGCACGCTTCGCTCAAACAGTGGTGTGCCCAGGATGGTGATCGCTTCGAGGTCAAGATCGACCGCTATGTCATCGATGTGGTTCGGGAAGATCTCTTGATCGAGATCCAGACGCGAGGCTTCTCATCGATGAAGAAGAAACTCACCCGGCTTCTCGAATTGGGCTACCGCATCCGCATCGTTCATCCGGTAGCTGTGGACCGGCGAATAGTCCGGCTCGGGGACGACGGCGAGATCCTGGGAGCTCGGCGCTCGCCAAAACACGGCTCGGCCCTGGACATCTTTGCCGAGCTGGTCAGCTTCCCGGAGCTCTTCGCAGACTCGAACCTCGAGATCCAAATCGTCCTCATCGTTGAGGATGAGTACCGCAAGCGCGAAGAGAACAAGGCTTGGCGCCGCAAGGGCTGGGTCGTCCAGGAGAGACGACTGACCGAGGTCCGGGAGGCGATCTTCATATCGGGCCCCGAAGACTTGCTCGGCCTCCTCCCCACAGGACTGCCCGACGTGTTCACGACTGCGGACCTGGCCGAAGGGGCCGGTTGTACGCGACGCCTCGCCCAACAGGCCGCCTACTGTCTGCGCCACACGGGTGAGCTCGAAGTCGTCGGCAAGCAGGGCGGCGCTTTGGAGTATCGGGCCCCCCGGCCTCTTTAGGCCGACCAGATCCGGCCGACTGGTGATTGAGTCGCTATCTCGGCTGGGAACAAAATGACCGACCTTCTACAGGAACGGGGGGATACGAGCCCGGTTCCTTTCGCACCGACTCCGGCTGCCGGGGAATCCCAGGCGCCCGCGCCCATGGCACCGAATCCAGAACCCAGGACCGGCCGGCGCAAGAGTCGCCTCTCCGGGCTGACCATCGGCCACATCGTGTCAATCGTCGGGGGTCTAGTAGTGGCGATGGCGGTGTTGACAGGTGTCGCCTTCGCTCTCGTGGTCTCGTGGATGCACAGCGCCGTCGACGAAACAGGAGAGTGGTCAGCCGCGCAAACTCGCCTCGACAGTGTCCACGAACTCGTAACGCAACAATACGTTGAGGCAACTCAGGC
>CAJIBB010000350.1_pt1 | contig 10348 bp, 10 predicted proteins | sample 9199201 | NCBI WGS metagenome assembly CAJIBB01 (sample SAMEA7708290, study PRJEB35096) | sediment metagenome | biome: marine neritic benthic zone biome [ENVO:01000025]; feature: sediment [ENVO:00002007]; material: shallow marine sediment [ENVO:03000034] sea grass bed [ENVO_01000059] ... | reverse complement strand
GTCGGTGACTCAGGCTACGCTCGTGGCCATGAAGCCGCTTGTCGTCATCTCGGGTCCCCGCGACGCAGGGCCCGGCGAGCGAGACCTCATGATGGAGGCCGCCAGCCGTGCCCTGGAGCAGTTGGACGTTGAGAACCCGACCCGTATCGACGTTCCTCCCAAAGGCACATCGAGCGACGATGACCCCGATGCGACGATGCGCGGCGCCGTGCAGGAAATCGTCCCCGCACTGCAGTCGGGATCGTTGTTTGGCGGCGCCGACGGCGTGCTACTGGTGGACGCCCAAGCCTTGTTGAAGGCGGAGGCCGAGGTGATCGTCGAGCTGCTGGAGGTCAGCGCCGAACCGGTCGTTGTGTTCGTCGCTGCCGGGGCGATACCAGCCCCCCTCGGGTCGACGCTGAAGAAGCGAGGCGAGTCGATCTCTATCAAGCGGCTCAACGAGCGCGCCGCGGGGGAGTGGCTGGGACGCGCCGCTCGTGACCGTGGTCTACGCATCGACCGGGATGCCTCGACCATCCTGCTCAATCGCTTTGGCACGGACGTTGCGGCCCTCGGCCAGGCACTCGATCAGCTTGCCGTTGAAGGCGGCGAGGTTGACGGCGACACGGTGCGTAGCCGCTTCAGGAACCGTCCAGACGAGCCCATGTGGCACTACGTAGATGCGGTCGTGGCCGGCAACCAGGGAGACGCACTGCGTCGCCTGGCCGATTTCTTGCAGCATGGCCACCCGCTCCAGCTGCTCGCCTTTTTGCAGAGCGACGTTAGGCGGCGATCGATTGCGGCAGCCGCTGCCGAGTCAGAGGCCTTCGCCGATGCCGACGGGGGGCGAGCCGGCTGGGGGATGGAGAAGGTCTGGAAACAGCGCAGCCGGATCAAGGGCTCAGATCTGAAGAGGGCACTAGGGGCGCTGGCTCGGGCCGACCTTCAGCTCAAGACTGCACCGGAGGCAACACATCGGGTCACTATGGAGCGACTGACTGTTGCGATGTGTCGCTGGTACGGCGGCGCCAGGCGGCGCTAGCTGACGTCGACGACGAGGTAGCCGTCGTCGTCGAGGTAGGCGGTGATCCAGACTTCGCCGCTGCCGTAGCGCTCCCAGATGTGGACGGAAACGCTGCCGTCAGCGTTCTCGGTCAACGTGCCACGCCATCCCCAATAAAGCCGATAGCCGGCGAGGTCGATGTCGCCGTCGTTGGCCTCAAACCGAAGCCATCCACCGTTCGTGTAGACCGTCTCGGTCTGATAGGCCGGAGCTGCGCTCGGTGCCGATGTTGTTGTGGTGGGCGGCGCCGTGGTGGTCGTGGTGGTGGTTGTGGTCGTCGTAGTCGTCGTGGTGGTGGTTGTGGTCGACGTGGTTGTTGAGGCCGGGGCGGTGGTGGTCGACGTAGTCGAGGTCGGGGCGGGAGAGGTAGTGGAGGTCGTCGCTCCACTGGTGGTGGACGTCGTCGACGTAGCGCTGGACGAGCTGGCCGCGTTGTCCTCGATGGCGTTGAACTCTTCGTTCATCGAGTCGCTGATGGCGTTCATAGCCGCAATCGAGGGGCCCATCACTAGGGAGGCGATCAATGCATATTCGACGAGAGAAGCTCCCGTCTGGCTGCGTAATCTTTGAACGATCCGTGACATTGAGGCCCACCTCTATGACATGCTTACGTCATAGCTGTCGGCCTGAGGGCCAAAACCATAAAGAGCCATTAGAGAAACACGCGTTCTCACTAGTACGGACTAGTCAGAACGGTCTAGCCCTCGAAAAGGCGGACGCTCTTGACTGTAAGCGTGAACGTTCCGCCGGGAGCCTCGTAAGAAACATCGTCGCCGGGAGCAGCGCCAAGCAACGACGAGCCGACCGGACTTGTGGGCGATGCAAGGATCATCCCGGGAACCTTGTTCTCTGCGGATGCGATGAAGTAGTCCATCTCGTCGCCGTCCTCATCGACGACCGTGGCCACGGTGCCGACCTCGACCTTGCCCGAATCCTCAGCCTCGCGCACCTCGCTGTTCTCGATGATGTGCTTGAGTTGCCGAATCCGGGCCTCCATGAGGCCCTGATCGTTCTTGGCCGTGTCGTACTCGGCATTCTCACGCAGGTCGCCATGCTCACGCGCTTCAGCGATCCGCTTCTCGATCGCACGTCGGCCGTCAGTGGTCAGATGCTCGAGTTCCTGGACCAGTTTCTGATGGGCAGCAGGAGTCAGCCATGTTGTCTCGCTCATAGTGGCAGGGCTATCCGAGGGTCTTGGCGACCTGCTTGGCAAGACGGGACTTGCGCCGTGCCGCCGTGCTCTTGTGGAGCAGCCCTTTGGAGGCCGCCATGTCGATGCGCTTCTGCGCATCACGGAGTGCAGCCTGTGCTGTTTCGGCGTCGCCAGCCTCGGCCGCCTCGACGGCGTTGCGGGCTCTGGTCTTGAGCTCTGAGCGCATTGTGCGGTTGCGGAGACGTGCTGTCTCGTTCTGGCGATTCCGCTTCTTCTGGGACTTGATATTGGCCATAGGAAAAAAACCTCTGGGGGCTTGAGGAACGGCGGAACAATAGCAGTGTCGGCGAGGGGGTACAATGCCGCCCGCTTCGTCCTTTCCCGGAACAGTGATGACCGATCAATCGCGTATTCGCAACTTCTCAATAATTGCGCACATCGACCACGGCAAGTCGACCCTGGCCGATCGACTGCTCGAATACACGGGCGCCGTCGAGCAACGCGACATGCGGGAGCAACTGCTCGACACAATGGATATCGAGCGGGAGCGCGGCATCACCATCAAGGCCAATGCGGTTCGCATCGACTACAAGGCACGCGATGGCGAGACCTACACCCTGAACCTCATCGACACGCCGGGACACGTCGACTTCTCCTACGAGGTATCCCGCAGTCTCGAAGCATGCGAAGGTGCGCTACTCCTCGTCGACGCTGCGCAGGGCGTAGAGGCACAGACACTCGCAAATGCGTATCTCGCCATCGAGAACGGCCTCGAGATCATTCCCGTCGTCAACAAGATCGACCTCCCGTCGGCAGACCCCGAGCGGGTCTCGGCCGAGCTGATCGGAATAGTCGGCGGCTCCGGTGACGACGTCATCCACGTCTCGGCCAAGAGCGGGGTGGGGATCGAGGAGCTGCTGGAAACCATCGTTCATCGACTGCCCGCTCCCGAAGGGAAACAGAGCGCACCGCTCCGGGCAATGGTGTTCGACAGCTACTACGACACCTATCGCGGTGTCGTGTGCTCTGTCCGAGTGGTCGACGGGGAGATCGATCATGGCGAACAGGTTCGCTTCATGGCCACTGAACTCATCGAGGAAGCTGACGAGATCGGCGTGCTTCGGCCAGAAGCGACCCCTGTGCGCAAGCTGGCCACCGGCGAGGTGGGCTATCTGATCACTGGCATCAAGGAGATCGACCTGATCAGGGTCGGCGACACCGTTACCGATGCCGGGTTGCCTGCCGGGTCTGCGCTCGCCGGGTACGAGGAGCCGAAACCGATGGTCTTCTCCGGCATGTTCCCAACCGATGGGGATGATTTCGAACGGCTGCGCGAGGCGCTCGACAAGCTCCGCCTCAACGACTCGTCCCTCGTCTACCAGCCCGAAACCTCGCGAGCTCTCGGGTTTGGTTTCCGCTGCGGGTTCCTCGGGCTGCTCCACATGGAGATTGTCCGGGAGCGGCTCGAGCGCGAGTACGACCTCGATCTGGTCGCCACAGCACCGTCAGTGGAGTACCAGGCCCATCTCACCGACGGAACCAGTCATCAGGTGCGATCGCCGCAGGACCTCCCCGGCCCGCAGGTGCTCGATAGCATTTCGGAGCCGTTCGTGAAGGTGATGGTCATCACCCCATCGGAGTACGTCGGCACCGTGATGGAACTGATCCAGCAGCGGCGCGGGGAGATGGGGGAGATGACATACCTGACGCCCGAGCGGGTCGAGCTGCACTATCAGGTCCCGCTCGCCGAGATCGTCTTCGACTTCTTCGACCAGCTCAAGTCGCGGACCCGTGGCTACGCGTCGATGGACTACGAACCGGGCGACTATCGCCGGTCTGACCTCGTCCGGGTCAACATCCTCCTCAACGGAGTACCCGTTGATGCCTTCTCATCGATCGTGCACAAGGAGCGGGCCTATCGGTACGGGCGTGCCATGGTCGAGCGTCTCCGCAAGCTCATTCCGCGGCAGATGTTCGACATCCCGGTCCAGGCCGCCGTCGGTAGCCGAATCATCGCCCGAGAGACCATCAAGGCACAGCGGAAGGATGTGACTGCCAAGTGTTACGGCGGGGACATCACTCGAAAGCGGAAGCTGCTCGAGCGGCAGAAGGAAGGCAAGCGCCGCATGAAGATGGTCGGTCAGGTCGAGGTGCCACAAGAGGCATTCATCTCGGCTCTCCGTATCGATGAGTGAGCGTGTGGACGGCGCACTGCACAAGCGTGCCGCGTACGTCCACATCCCTTTCTGCCATCGCCGCTGCCCCTACTGCGACTTCGCCGTCGTCGACCTGTCGAGCGAAGCGAGCCCGATCGAACGATACGTTGCCGCGGTGATCGCCGAGATCGAGATAGCGGACGGATGGGAGCCGCTCCACGCCATCAACTTGGGTGGCGGGACTCCTTCGGTGCTGACCGGTTCGCAGATCGCACGGATCATCGATGCGCTCGTCGCCAGGTTCGGGCTGGCCGACGGGGCGGAGGTGAGTATCGAAGCCAACCCTGAGGACATCACCAGGGAGAAGGCAGAAGCCATCCAACATGCAGGCGTGAACCGGGTCTCGCTCGGCGTGCAGTCCTTCGACGACGAGGTGCTGCAGCGCCTGGGTCGGGAACACCGGTCGGAGGATGGCGCGACGGCTGTCGCCAACCTGCGCGCAGCCGGTCTCGACACCGTGAACGTTGATCTCATCTTCGGCACACCCGGGGAGAGCCTCGGTTCATGGCAGGACACCGTGCGGCGAGCCCTAGCCCTCGACACCGAGCATCTCTCCGCCTACGCCCTGACCGTCGAACTCGGCACCGAACTGTCGCGACAGGTCGCTGCCGGAGCACCCCAGCCCGACGCCGACGATCAGGCCGACAAGTACGAATTCTTGGTCGACGAGATCACTTTGGACCACTACGAGGTGTCGAACTGGGCACGGCTCGGCCGGGAGTGCCGCTACAACCTGACCACCTGGGCGCAGGGCGAGTATGAAGCATTCGGCACCGGGGCGCATGGGCACCGCAATGGCGAGCGGACCCGCAACTACCGGCGTCTCGATGTGTATCTCGAGGAGGTCGAATCCGGCAGGCGGCCCGTCCAAGGAAGCGAACGCCTCGACAAATGGGACCGGGAGAAGGAACGCGTATTTCTCGGACTGCGGCGCAGGGACGGCGTCGTTGCGGGGATCGCCGGAGAAGCGCTGCTGGGAACCGACGTCGGCCAGCGCTTCGTCGCAGCCGGCATCCTCGATTGGTCTGCTGACCGACTCGTCGTGCGACGCCCCCTGCTCACTGATGCAGTGGCCAGAGAAGTGCTGGCTCTCTGAGGGAACCGCCAAGAGTCCTGGGGCCGATTCCTGCGAACTCCCGGCGACTTGTGGCCACCCTTATCACTCTCACCGTGCGAGTGCTAAATTCGGCGGATGCTCGATGACCGCAGATCCGTTGTGCTCCAGGCTCTGGTCGAGGAATACATCCGCACCGGCCAGCCGGTGAGTTCACGCGCCGTGCTCGAGCACTGCTCGGTCGACGTGTCCAGCGCGACCATCCGCAACGACCTTGCGAAGCTGGAGTCGTACGGGTTTGTGGCCCAGCCCCACACCTCGGCGGGGCGGGTGCCGACGCCTGCCGGATACCGCTACTACGTCGACCACTGTTCGCCGACGAAGCTGCGCAACGCCACCCGGGAGCGAATCGAGTCCTTCTTCACCGGTTTTCACCAGGAGCTGAGCAAGCTGCTTCAGCAAACCAGTGGTTTGCTGTCGGACATCACGCACTACCCGGCGGTGGTGATGGGCCCGGGCTTTGGCGATGAAATCGTGCAGGGGCTCCACCTCGTGCACCTCGGAGGCCCGGTCGTAATGGCGGTGACCATCGGTGCGAACGGGCGGGTCGGCCAGGAGGTCGTTCGATTGCGGTTCAATCCGACCGACGCTGAGCTCGATGAGGCGGAGCGCATCCTCATTGCCGCTTTCGAGGGCGCGACGCTGACGAAGGGTAACGAGCGCGTGCACGCCCTCCCCCCCGAGCAGATTCCCGATCGTGTGCTTCGTATCTCGCGATCAGTAGCGGCATCCACGACAGCATCGGTTGAGTCGACTCGTGAGCTCTATGTCGGCGGCACGAGTCAGCTGGCATCGCTTTGGGAGGACCTTGCACAGGTGCACACGATGCTCGAGATTCTCGAGCAGCACAACCACGTCCGTCAACTCCTCGGCGACGACGAAGGAACATCGGTTCGGCTGGGCGCCGAAACCGACGTCGTCGACGCCGACTTCGCAGTCGTATCGACCAACTTCGCCGCCGGCCAGACCGGAACGGGCCGGGTTGGCGTGTTCGGTCCTATGCGCATGGACTATCGCCGGGCAATCCGAATCGTCGAAGAGGTCGGTGACGGCCTGGAGGACAGCCTGGGCTCATGAAGGACTACTACGAAATACTCGGGGTTTCGCGCGACGCCAGCCAGGACGACATCAAGAAGGCCTTCCGCAAGCTGGCACGGGACACCCACCCTGATGCCAATCCCGATGACCCAAACGCTGAAGCGCGATTCCGCGAGATCGCCGAGGCATACGAGATCCTTTCCGACGAACAACGTCGGGCGGCTTATGACCGAGGCGAGCAGTTCGGAGCCGGAGATCTGTTCAGCAATTTCGGAGGGCTCGATGACATCCTCAACCAGTTCTTCGGTGGAGGCTTTGGTGGATTCGGCGGCGTTCGACGCCGCGGTCCGCAACGCGGCAGCGATATCGGAGCAACGGTTGACCTGGATCTGGCCGAGGCGGCCACCGGAGTCAGTCGCAAGATCGAGGTCTCGGCCCCGGAGCGCTGCCCTAGTTGCTCGGGCAGCGGGGCGGAACCAGGACACGATCCTCGGCGCTGTCCGACCTGCAACGGCGCCGGACAAGTGCAGGTCGCCAGACAGACAATGCTGGGACAGATGATGACCGTGAGCGACTGCGGTACTTGCCGCGGCCGTGGTGAGATCATCGACTCGCCGTGCCGGGAGTGTTCCGGTGCGGGCCGAATCGACGCGCAGCGCAGCCTCAACGTAGAGATCCCCGCCGGCGTTGACGATGGAACCCGGCTGAGGCTGTCAGGTCGAGGAGGCGTTGGGGAACGCGGAGCGCCCTCCGGAGATCTGTACGTACAGGTCCGGATAGCCCCGAACCCAGACTTCACCCGCGTTGGTAACGACCTCCACCATCAGGTCAGGCTCGGGATCGCAGAAGCGACTCTGGGGAAGCAGATCGACGTGCCATTGATCGACGGCTCAACGACCGACGTTGACATTCCCGCCGGAACCCAGTCGGGCACAGTCTTCCGTTTGAACCGGCAGGGCATGCCCAGGCTGCAACGGCGGGGGCGGGGTGACCTACTGATCGACGTCGAAGTGACCGTTCCGACGGAGCTCACCGCCGAGGCAGAAGACCTGCTGCGGCAGTTCGCGACAGTTCAGGGCGAGCAACCGGTGGACGGGAAGCGCCGCAAGCGCAAGCGCCGGGGACGGTGAACCCTGAGCCGCCACCTTCCGCACCTCCTGCTTGAAATCGGTGAAGGCGGCGAAATCGCTGTGCCCCCGCAGACACAACACCACCTCGAGAAGTCGCTGCGAATCGATCGTGGTGAAGTGACCTACACCGATGGGGCAGGCCTGTTCGGCTCAGGGAGCTACGACGCGGGATCAGTAGCCCGCGGCGATGAAAGGACGATTTCGCCGCCGCCTCCCGTGACGGTCGCCGTCACTCCGCCACACAGCAAGGACCGGGCCCGCTTTCTGGTCGAGAAACTCGGCGAACTGGCAGTCACACGTTTGATTTGGCTCGAAACGGCCCACGCCCAGGGGAGGCCACCTCGTCCCGACAAGAGCGCAGCATGGGTGAGTGCGGCCCTCGAGCAATCCCGCGGATCCTGGCTGATGGAGATCGTCGGGCCTCTGCAGATATCGGACGCCGTCGGCTACGGGACGTGTCTCTTCGCCGACGCCGACGGGCAAGCCCCTGCCGAGATGGATTCGGTTGACTCGCCGGTCCTCATGGTCGGCCCGGAAGGTGGGTTCGCCCCCGGCGAGATACCCGGGGATGCCATTCGCATTAGCTTGGGACCGACCATTCTCCGTGTCGAGACGGCCGCGATTGTTGGTGCGGGCCTGCTGCGGAACGCCGCTCAGCCTTAGCTAGCAGGGTCGAAACACGTAGCACCTGAGTGCAGATTGGCTACTGTGGGTGTCTAGTTATCCAGCCTGAGTTAGAAATGAGGCACCGTGTGGAAACAAATCGAGCAATCACGGTGACCCTGGGTTATGATGTTGGCTACGCAGAGCGTTCGTTTTGCGTAGAGCTCTGTGGAGGGCCGAGGAGATATTGATGCCGACATACAACGAGATGGTGGGAGAGCGCTTGCGCTCGATCCGGCGGCAAAGGGGACTGTCGCTCCAAGATGTTCAGAAGCTCTCTGATCAGGAGTTCAAGGCCGCTGTGCTCGGGGCGTACGAGCGTGGCGAGAGAAGTCTCTCGCTCCCGCGCCTCCAGCGTCTGGCGCAGTTCTTCAGCGTTCCGATCATCCAGCTGCTTCCGCAGGACGATGGTCCGACGCCGAACGCTGCTGCCGATGGGGTGACCATCGACCTCAATCAGGTCGAGCGTCTATCCGGGCAGGACGGTCAAGTAGTCGAGCGGTTCCTGCGGGGCATCCAGATGCTCCGGCAGGACTTCAACGGTCGCGTGCTCACGATCCGCGCCAACGACCTGAGGATGCTGGCGATGCTCCTTGATCAGTCTGAGGAGAATTTCAGCGAGCGGCTCACCGAGCTTGGTGTGACCTCGGACGGCGGCGAGTAGCCCGCACCCAACCCAGCAACCTGGTATCAACTGGCAGGTCTATTCGCCTGTGCGATTCGCGCAGATATACTGCCGACTTGCGAAACCAACGAGTTCCCATCCGGAACCTGACGATTGATTCTTCGTGACGACCCCTCCCTCAACTCAGATCCGTATTCGCGTCCCCAGTAACCACTTGATGGTTGATCTGCTGGGCGAGCGCGACGTCTACCTCAAGCAGGTGGATTCCGCCTTCCCGCAAGCGCGGATAGTCGCGCGCGGGAACGAAATCGTGATCGCAGATTTCGGTGACCAGGCAACCGGAGAGATGGTGCAGACGGCCTTCGATGAGCTGCTCATCCTGATTCAGGAGGGCGAAACCCTCGATGAGGATCGGGTTGCTCGCGTCATCGAAATGGTGAAGAACGATGTGCCGTCACCGTCAGGGGTGTTCACCGATTCGATCAAAGTCGGGCGGGGCAAGCATGTGCGCCCGAAGACCCACGGCCAGAAGGTCTACGTCGACGCGGTCCGTGACAACACGATGATCTTCGGCATCGGTCCGGCCGGTACCGGCAAGACCTACCTCGCAATGGCCTGCGCTATCGAGGCTCTGCAATCCGGCTCGGTTCGCCGCATCATCCTCACCCGCCCTGCGGTAGAGGCCGGCGAGCGACTGGGTTTCCTGCCGGGAGACCTGACCGCCAAAGTGGATCCCTACCTCCGTCCCTTGTACGACGCGCTATATGAGATGTTGGGCCCCGAGGAGACCGCCCGACTGATGGAACGGGGAACTATCGAGATAGCTCCGCTCGCTTATATGAGAGGGCGGACTTTGAACGATGCGTTTGTCGTCCTCGACGAAGCACAGAACACGTCGCCCGAGCAGATGAAGATGTTCCTCACAAGGTTGGGGTTCAACTCGAAGATGATTGTCACCGGTGACATAACTCAGGTCGATCTGGACGGCGGCAGGCCCTCGGGTTTGCGCACGATTCGGCGTGTGCTGCGCAATGTCGATGGGATCGCCTTCATCGAGCTCACCGGTGACGACGTCGTCCGTCATCGTATCGTTGCCGCCATCGTCGAGGCGTACCGGCGCTACGAGGACAAGCTGCAGGAGAAGAAGAAGTGAACTTCTTCCGGCGATATGCGGTCCCGCTGAACATCCTGGTCATCCTCGTCACAATCGTGTTCGTGGGTGCGTCGCTCGTGGTCGGCCGCACCGTGGCCGCACCGGCTGTCACCGTCGAGGCGGGCCTGGCCTCCCCCGAGCAATACATCGCGACGCAAACGATTGATGTCGTTGATACCGCCGCAACGGAATCGGCTCGCGAGCAGGCATCGTT
>CAJIBB010000202.1_pt1 | contig 10360 bp, 11 predicted proteins | sample 9199201 | NCBI WGS metagenome assembly CAJIBB01 (sample SAMEA7708290, study PRJEB35096) | sediment metagenome | biome: marine neritic benthic zone biome [ENVO:01000025]; feature: sediment [ENVO:00002007]; material: shallow marine sediment [ENVO:03000034] sea grass bed [ENVO_01000059] ... | reverse complement strand
GTTGGACAGGTATCGGCGGGAGTCGGAACCGATCACCGAAGACGGGCCCGGGGTGCTACCCCTGGCTGATTTGGCTGCGGGCATCGAGGCAAGCCAGGAGCGGATCAATGAGTTGCTCGGCAACATGACCGACGAAACCTTCTCCGCTGAGGAGGAAATCGACGGACGTTCAGTCAGCGTGGCCCGCCGCATCCACTTCGACTACTTCCACGACACCTACCACACCGGCCAGACCGAACTGCTCCGCCAGGTCGCCGGCACACAGGACAGGATCATCTAAAGCGCATTCTGTTTCGGCGTAGCACCGACCGAGATACCGGCACCCGGGTACGCCAGAACGATGGGTAGGACCGCCCGCGTCGCTAGGGGAGGATGACGGTGAGGCGGGTGACGACGTCGTCGCGACCCAGGGCATCGCCGACGGCGAGGACTACCCGGGCGTCGTCTTCGAGACCGTGATCGGAGGCGAAGTCGCTGCTCGTATCGTCGGTGCGCAGGAAGTACTCCACTGCACCCGCCAGGACCCGTCGCTGCACGAACGACCAGTCGTCGGCATCGTCGAGTAACGCGATGAGACTGCCGGCAATCGGCTCCGCCAAGGCCCCCTCCAGCGCCTGGCCTTCCTCGATTGCACGCTCGATCACACGGAGATGAGACCGCACGCGATCCCGATCGGCGAGGAGCTCATCTACGGATCGAGCCTCGCAGAGGTCGAGAAAGCCGAGCCTCTCCTCAACACTGAGCGCCGACTCGGCGACGGCCCTTGCTATGTCGTCAGCAGACATGGCGGGCATGGTAGGAGGATCCAGACGTTTCCTGACATCGAGTCGGCATACTGATCGCCTCTAATCTGCCGCCCCATGCGCGACCGAACAGCCAAGAACCTCTCCACTCTCCACACACTCTTCTACCGCGCAACGGGCGGACGAGTCGGGAGAAGGCTCGTCAACAACGACATGCTGTTGCTGACGACCACCGGCCGCAGGAGCGGCAAGGACCACACCGTGCCCCTCCTCTACCTTGTCGACGGCGAAGATCTCATCGTGATCGCATCGTGGGGCGGGCGGGCGACCAACCCGCAGTGGTACGAGAACCTTCTCGCTGAGCCCCGGGTTCTGGTCCAGGTGCGGGGTCGGCGGTGGCCTGCTCGGGCGATGACTGCGCCCCCTGAGGCCCGGGAGAGGATCTGGCCGCTCGTCCTCGCCGCCTATGACGGATACCGCGAGTACCAATCAAGAACCACCCGAGAGATCCCCGTGGTCATCCTGCGTCGGGAAGAGCACTGACCCCGACGGTGGGAACTCCAGACGTACTCGGCGCCGTTCCTGCGACGAGCTATGGAACCTGTCCCGAGCGCGGGCGGCGGTACTTCTCGCAGAGGCCCGCAGCGAGCTCAGCAGCGCCTGTCAGCGAAGCGCGGCATCGACAGCGGCAAGCGCGTGGAGCCGGGTGGTTGGGAAGTACGGGACCTCGACGTCGTCCGAACGCACCAGCAGCTCGATCTCGGTGCAGCCCGCGATGACTCCACCGGCCCCCGCCGCGATAAGCCTGGAGATGATCTCGAGATAGCTCTGTCGTGATTCGGCGCGAATGATGCCCTGGACAAGTTCGTCATAGATGACCCGGTTGACCGTGGCTCGGTCGCCGGCGTCCGGGACCAGCACGCGAAGCCCATGCGTTTCGAGGCGACCGGTGTAGAAGTCCATCTCCATGGTGAACCTGGTACCGAGGAGGGCGACGGTGTCGACGCCCGCTGCCGCCACGGCATTGGCGGTCGCGTCGGCGAGATGCAGAAAGGGCACCTCGATAGCGGCCTCGATCGCAGGAGCCAGCAAGTGCATGGTGTTGGTACACAGCACGATCAGTTCGGCGCCCGCCTCCTGCAACCGGTGCGCATCGGCGGCGAGGATCTCACCAGCGGCGTCCCACTCCCCCGCTTCCTGCAGCTGCTCAATCTGAGCGAAGTCGTAGGACCGGATGAGTAGGTCGGCTGAGTGCAGACCGCCGAGGCGGCGCCTTACCTCGGTGTTGATGAGCCGCTCGTACTCGATCGACGACTCCCAGCTCATGCCGCCGAGCAAACCGATTGTCTTCATGCGTTTGGTCCTCCGAACCCGACGCTAGCGTCGCGATGCTGCAACGCCTCCGGAACGGGACTGACCGGACGGGATCACCCGAGTCCCGGAAGGCTCCGATAGACCTCCGAGCCCCGGAGCTTCCCCACATCACCCAACGACTCCTCGAGTTCAGGCTCGTAGGAGATAGAGCCGAGGAACTCGACGCCGAACTCTGCCGCGAGGTCAGCAACGGCCGTGCTGTTGGTGCGCTGCATGTTCTCGAGGAGACCAACCATCGGCACCTTCAGCTCGGTGAACAGCTGTACCGCCCGCCGCACGCTCTCGATAACAACGCGTGACCCGTTGCCGACAAGGAGGAACTCGAGGCGAGGTAGCAGCCGGATCACATCCAGGTTGGTGTCCCCCAGCCCGGGCGGCATGTCGAGGATGAGGACGTCGAGGTCTCCCCAGCGGGTTACCGCAAGCAGTTCAAGCAGGGCACTCGTCGCAGCGTCGCCTCGTAGCGGGACGGGGACATCGCCGGCAAAGAAGGCGACGGACATCATGTCGATGCCGTGGACGTGATGCGGGTCGATGCCAAATACCTCTTCAGGGAATGAACGATCCACACCGAGCACCACATGATCACTCGGCGAGGTGAAGTCGAGATCGAACAGACCGACACTCAGCCCTCGATCAGCGAGCCGTAGCGCCAAGGTCGAGGCCACGACACTCTTGCCAATTCCACCCTTGCTGCCGGTCACCCCGATGATGCGCTCTACGCCGGCCAGGCGTTCCTCAACAACCGCGGCGCGCGGGTCGATGTTGCTAAGGCTCATCCGCGCTTCCCTCGATCCGTTCGAGCGTGATGCCCCGACCGGCGGTGATGTCGAAATCCGGACTCTGGCACGAAGGGCATCTGGCAAAAGCGTGAGACAACTCGGGAATCATGTGAACAGCCTCCCCCTCGTCGCCGTCGGCGTTGATCCCGGCCTCATCCTTCCCGTAGGCACGGCCACAGGATCGGCACTCGAATCGGGCCGGCTCGTCCCTGACCACTATCTCGGCACCGGAGAGCCGAGGATCCTGATCAGGGATGACCTGAGTCAACGAGAACTCGAACAGATCCCGCTCGATCTGCTGCAGCTCGCCAACCTTGACGATGATCCGGCCGATCTTGTCGATACCGGCATCGCTTGCTGCGCCGATGGCAGCCTTGACCACGGAGTCGGCGAGCGCTAGTTCATGCATTTCCGGCCCTTCATGAGCCCAATGCTAGGTCGCCTCCGGTTCCGACCTGCGACCGGCCGACTGATCGACCCGAACGGAGTCGAGGAAACGCTGGACACCGCTGATCACGTAGTGGGTGCGGAGTGAGTCCAGTACATCGAAGGCGTGGTTCGCCCCCGGCACCTCCGCATAGATCACTCGCTGCTCCGACACATCCTCGAGTGCGGTAACGAACTGCTCGGCTTCAGCAGTCGGGACAACCGAGTCCGACTCACCGTGGATGATGAGAAACGGCGGCGCACCACGATGAACCTGATCAAGCGGCGAGGCAGCGCGGAACAGGTCCTCGTCGGCAACGGGATCGGCCTTCATCACCCAGCGAGCGATGAATGGCCAGTCATCACGAGTCGAGTTGCGGTTAAGGAAGTCGTAGATCCCGTACACCGGTATCGCCGCCTGCACCTCGGTATTGACATGCTCGAATCCGGGCTGATACTCGGGCCGGTTTGCCGTCAGCGCGATCAGCGAGGCGAGGTGGGCCCCAGCCGATCCGCCACTCACGGCGATGAATGACGGGTCGATGCCGTGGTCGGGTCCCTCTTCCCTCAGCCACTGAACGGCTCGCTTCAGCGCAATCAGTTGGTCGGGGAAGGTCGCTCCCGGGATGAGGGGGTACGAGGCGGACACGGCAATCCAGCCGCTCTCGACCACACGATGGATCAGCGGGCGACCCTGCTGGCGACGGTTGCCCCCACGCCACGATCCGCCATGGAGGTAGAGCAGAACGGGCCGGGCACCTGTGCCGTTGACGGCCCGGTATAGATCGAGGTGTAGGCCCGGTGCGTACTCGATGTCGTCGACACGTTCGATGCCCTTCGGAATGCGGAACGGGTACGCAGCCAGCACCCGCCGCCACTCGATTCGAGCGAACCCGGTCACATCGATCCCGGACTCGCCGAGGGCGTGCGCAAAAACCCGCTTCGTCCCGGCTGCCCGCCATTGGATAAACACGTAGGCCACCCATGTGAACAGCGTGATCACCAATCCGGCCCTGCCGGCTAGATGTTGCAGCGCACCCGCCCAGATCAGCAACGCTGCAACCACACCGTGGATCAGGACACGCAGTGGGACCGCCTCGGCCGTGAGCAGCACCGGGAGGAAGGGTGGGCGAAGCGCCGGACGGCGGTGTAGCGCCGGACCGCGCAGGGCGTTCACGGCTCCCAAGAGACCGAGCAGACTCAACAGAAACAGAAGCGAAGCAGCGAGCATGACATGGCATTCTCCCACTCGATCTAGCCGACCGAGACGTCATGGAGTCGGTGGCCGACAACCGGCTAGATCGGAGACTGATGGTCCATGGAGGGACCTTGGTCCCTAGTCTCGAACTGCGGTTTCGGCGGAGAATGCTTTGTCCGCTCCGTACATGCGCTGAGAGACGGGAGCGGACTGGAAGGCACCAGTTCTTGGGGCTCCGGCTCACAGCAGAAGGAGTTGGCGATGGCGATTGAGGTACGGAAGGTCGTGCTCGAGAGTGTTAGCGACGCGTCCGGCTTGGCGGCTCTGATCGATGAAGGAGCCCTTCCCGCCGATGGCGTGATTGCGGTTGTCGGCAAGACCGAGGGCAACGGCGGCGTCAACGACTTCACCCGCATCCTCGCCGACCAGGCTTTCCGCAGGGTGCTGATGGACAAGGGAACTCGGCCCTATGAAGAGGTCAAGGAAATCCCGATGGTCTGGTCGGGCGGCACCGACGGCATACTCTGTCCGCATGCCACTGTGTTCGCCCGCATCGAAGACGGAGGTCCGGCCACGGACGAGCCGCGGCTTGCTGTCGGCTATGCGATGAGCGACGTGATCCTCCCCGAGGACATCGGCCGCCCCGCGATGGTCTCCAAGGTAGCCGAGGGTGTCCGCCGGGCGATGGCTGAGGCAGGCATTGAAGATCCTGCCGATGTTCACTATGTCCAGACCAAGACTCCGCTGCTCGTGATGGAGACGATCAACGACGCCAAGTCGCGAGGTCATTCCGTCTACACCGAAGATCCCCTCGAGTCGATGAACATCTCCAACGGAACCTCGGCCCTCGGGATCGCCGTGGCCCTGGGTGAGATCGATATGCCGGGCGCCGAGCAGATCGGACACGACCTGGGTCTCTACTCCTCGGTGGCTTCGTGCTCATCGGGAGTCGAACTCGACCAAGCGCAGACGGTCGTCGTTGGAAACGTGCGGGGCGCCGGCGGCCGCTACCGCATCGGACACGATGTCATGAACGACGCCCTGGACCAGGAAGGTGTCTACCGGGCGATCCGGTCGGCGGGTCTCGATCTGCCCGACCGGGCCAAGCCCGAGGATCTCGACGGCAAGCTCGTCAACGTCTTCGTCAAATGTGAGGCCGACCCAACCTCGCGGCTGCGGGGGCGCCGGCAGGTTTCGCTGGATGACTCCGATGTCCACCATCATCGCCACATCAAGGGTGCAGTCGGTGGCGTGGTGGGTAGTGCCGTCGACGACGCCGCCGTGTTCGTTTCCGTGGCCGCTTTGCACCAAGGACCGAGCGGGGGTGGCCCCGTTGCAGCCATTGTCGATCTGGGATAGAACCACGTGACCATTCCTGAGACCACCGGAACCCAGCCGTCCCCGACACCCACCAGGGTGCCGGCGGTGGCCAGCACTGCCCTCTACGGGCTGGTGACCAGTGCCGGAGAGGCAGCAACGGTCTTGGGCAGTTCTGCGCATGCCGTCTGGCTGATGGTCGAGGACCGGGTAGTCGTCATCGCAACGAGCGACGCCACCCGGCTCCCCAATGGAGTGCAGCTGGCCGCCGCGTCGCAGGAGGAGTTGTTCGGAGATATCGAACATGGCTCGGGAGTGACGATCGGTAGCGGGCGCTTGATGCTCCCCAAGCTCACCGTCGATGTCACCCGGTGGTGGGATCCGCGCCCGGCCTTGCCGAAGGTCGGCCCGGAACTGATCGCAGGCCGGATCGCCGGCCTTCCCGATGATGTGCCCGACATCGACGCCGGCTCCTTGCGACGGGCGTTGCGGGCCCGTTCGGCAGGGGGCATCCTGCACGCCTCTCGATCGCTCCTCGGCAAGGGCCCCGGCCTGACCCCGGAAGGTGACGACTACCTGGCCGGGGCGCTATCGGCGACCCGCCTGCTCGCCGAGGCACTAGGGGACGAGAGGGTCATCGCGATGATCGCCGGAATATCGACACCCCTCGCCGATCTCGCCGCCGTACGCACGACGACATTCTCTGCAGCCCTCATTCAGGCCGCCCTGCGCGGGCATGTTGCTGAGCCAGCCGGGATGCTGCTCAGGGCGATAACCGGCCGCGGCGACATCGCAGCAAGCCACCTCGGGTTGATCAGAGTGGGCCATACCTCAGGACCGGCGCTAGCCGCAGGCATAGTGCTCGGGGCGCAGGCTCTGCTCGATCGCCCCGCATGAGCGCCCGGGCTGTCCGGCCGTGTCGTAGCCTCCTCCGATGCTGATACCAAACAGCCTTGATTGGATGCGGTCGTCTCCGGCGGGCCGTCGTTGGCTCGCCGATCTCCCCGATCAGCTCGAGCAATGCTGTGAGCGTTGGGGACTCCATCTCGGCGCTCCCTATGACGGGTCGTATGTCTCGTATGTTCTCCCGGCCGTTGACCGCAGCGGCGAGGAGCTGGTGCTCAAGATCAGGTTCCCGGACCGGGAGAGCCGTCACGAGAGCGTTGCATTGAGGACATGGGATGGGAACGGTGCCGTCCGGCTGATCGCGGAGCACAAAACGGCAATGCTGCTGGAGCGGTGCACACCGGGCAGGCACCTGTCCACGGCCGGCCCGGATGAAGGACTCCGCGTCCTCATCGGCCTCCTCCCTCGGCTCTGGGTTCCGCCCGACCCGACGATCGGAACGCTGAGCGACGAGGTCGCCCTGTGGACTGCCAATCTCCCCGGCGAGTATGAGCGGGCGGGTGAGCCTTTCGAGATGTCCCTTCTCGACGACGTGATGACGACGCTTGCCGAGCTCGCATCGACCCAGGGCGAGGCGATTCTCCTTCATCAGGACCTGCACGGCGATAACGTTCTCAGCGCCACTCGCGAACCGTGGCTGGTCATCGACCCGAAGCCGGTCATCGGAGAACGGGAGTTCGGTCTGAGCCCAATCATCCGGTCCGCCGAGTTCGGACACAGCAAAGAGCATGTTCTGCATCGTCTGGACCGACTCACCACCGAGCTGGATCTCGACCGTGACCGTGCGAGGCTTTGGGCTGCATGTCAAGCGGTCGCATGGGGCTTCGAAAACGACGAGGTTCTCCCCGGCCACATCGAAACCGCCCGCTGGCTGCTCGCCGGCTAGGGACGGACGGCCATACAGCCGGCCCTGATCGACTGGTCGCCTTCGACGCGCAGAGCGGGCCAGGCGACGTCAGCTCAGATGTTTCTCGAAGAACTCGACGATGCGGCGGCGGGCATCTCTGGCTGAGGGTTCGTGATACTCCGAAGTGGAGAGCTTCCCCATGATCACCGCCCACTTCGGGACCTCGGCGTCGAGGTGATCGTTCATGAAAGAATGCCCGGCGTCGGGATAGACCTTCACGTCGAACGGGATCGAATGGTCGGTGAGGACTTCGGCGATCTTGCCCGGCTCCTTCTTGAGTCCCTTGTCGAGAGCGCCATAGCTCCCGACAACCGGGCACGAGTTGGCCAGCCCGGCAAGAGCCCCTTTGGTGAGCCCGCCGTAGTTGGAACTAGCTGCGTCGTAGTCTCCAGTCCCCGCAAGAAGCAGTGCAAAACCTCCACCGAGACAGAACCCGACAACACCGACAGTGCCTGTCGTGCCGGCGTGATCGTTCAGCCAGTTGCGGACTACTTCAAAGTCCTCAAATACCGCGCCGTCGCCGGATAGCGCCTGTCGCATGGTCGAGAACAGGCAACGCATGCGGCCACCCCAGTAGAACAGATCGGGAGCGGCCGCCAGGTATCCCTCCGCTGCCAACCAGTCCACCTGATTCCGCAGATCCGTCGTCATCCCGAGCGCATCGGAAACAACGAGGACACTGGGCCACGGACCCTCGCCGTCCGGAACTCCAACGTAGACCGACATCTCTCCACGTGCACCAGCAAGACCAATGTCCATACAGCTCCTGTGACAGCCCCGAGGATTATCGCACGCCGGCCAGATTGCGGATCCAGAGAGGCCCGGAATCAGGCTCCTACCGGCGCGTGCTCGTCCGCCACTCTGGATCTCTGCAACGATCTCCGGGCAGCCCAAACAAAGGCGATGAGGCCAGCGATCATCTGCGACATCGAGAACAGGGTGAAGATCGACTCGGCGGTCTCGGCGCTCGGCTCGAGGCTCCACACCGACGCATAGGCAGCGGCGGCAACCAAGGGGCCGATCAGGAGGACTGTCGTATCCAGCAAAGCCACCTGACCCTGGAGCGAGGCGATTGCCGAAGGCTGCCCAGGCTCGCGTTCCCGACTGCGTCGGAGCAGCCAGAGAGACCCACCGACAAGGATGGCGAACTTGATGGGAGCCCACGGAACTGTGGGCAACACGGCCAGGGCGGCGTAGGCCACGAGCAGGGCAACTATCCCGCGCCTGCCCCACACACCCGGTCGCCACTGCTGCGGCCACACGTAGCCGATCAACCAGTGCGCGGCTGCGAAGACAGCCCCGACCACGAGCGCATAGAGGGCAAACTCGGAGGGCTCCATGACGGCGAAGTCCTCTTCGAAATCGCTCAGCGCATCGGGAGCTAGGTAGGCGATCGACCAGATACCCCAGTAGAGACCTACGAGCGCCGCGCCGATTGCGAGGCGCCCTCTGCGCCGTTCCAGCAACCACTTGCGGGCGAGAAACCAGAACGCAACCACGCTGAGCAGGCCGTGCCAGCCAACGAACAGCGCGGCCATTATTGGGAGAGGACCGTCTTCATAGACGACTGTGGTCAGGACCCCCTCCACAACAAACCCGAAGACCGCCCCGGCAAGGATCATCTGGTGCAGCTGCGTCGATCCGCCGCTGCCAACCACCCACAGGAGAGCGAGCGTCGGAATCATGTAGAACAGAGCGATGACGATGTTCTGCTCGAACCCGACCCCTCCCAAGTACCAGTAGACCCGCTCCGAGGCGGTGACGACGAGCAACGACGACAGGAAGATGAATGCGAACCCTTTGGCCCAGTTGTTGATCGTATTCATACCGTGATCTTCGACCGGGTCGGGCGCAGGCGAAATGGGGAATGCCCCTGATCGTTCCCTTAGGTCAGTCGTTGATTGACCCGCAGGGCGAGGAAAGTGAGCCACGGCGAGGGAGTCTTCTTGTCTGCGAAGCTCCATTCCTTCCATGCCCGATACATCGAACCGGCGGTGAATCGACCGTCAGGATCCGCTTGCTCATTGATTTCACCGACCATCTCGACGAGGCGGCGATCGGTGCGGGCGACCGGAAAGCGGCTCAGCACGTCGGCCACGTGAAGGATGTCGTACCACACAAACGGGTACTTGAGTTTCCTGAAGTCGGTCCCAATACCGAACATCTTGAGCTTGTAGTCCTTCTGATTCTCCCAGTGGCTGAGGATCGCCTCGACTCCAGCGGCGACCTTCGCTGAGTCGTGCTGGTCGGGAAGCAGTGACAGTGCCTTGAGCGAGTAAATGGTGGCGATCGGACAGGTGTCTCCCTTACGTCCCGGTCCCGAGAAGCTGGGTAGCGATGCCGCGGCGCCGCACCTCCAGCCGTTGTCATCGATTCGGCTAACGAGGGCATCCGCAGCGGCGAGCACGGAGGGGTGCTCCCCGTAGCCAAAGGCCAGGAGCGAGTAGAGAAGCGTCGGCGAATCGCACAATATCCATGCCCACCGCTCGGCATCTTGCTCCTTGGTGAGGAACTTCGGCAGCCACAGCAGGGTTTCGAATCCCTCACCATCGAAGTGGGCAAAGATCTTGTTGGCGATTCCCGCAATCCCGGGATCGTCACTGCCGAGACCGAAGTCCGCCAGGGTGGCTATCGCATATAGGGGATGCGCCGCATCGTTGTGACGTTTGAGGGGATACCCCGGCCACTCCAAGCCGCTGGCGATGAG
>CAJIBB010000191.1_pt1 | contig 10451 bp, 11 predicted proteins | sample 9199201 | NCBI WGS metagenome assembly CAJIBB01 (sample SAMEA7708290, study PRJEB35096) | sediment metagenome | biome: marine neritic benthic zone biome [ENVO:01000025]; feature: sediment [ENVO:00002007]; material: shallow marine sediment [ENVO:03000034] sea grass bed [ENVO_01000059] ... | reverse complement strand
TCGAGTTCCGAGAGGTCTTCTCGGTAACCATGGCCGAAGGCGGAATTGCCAACAACGTCTTGCCTTCGAGCTTGCGGGTGAACCTCAACTACCGGTTCCCGCCGACCTACTCCCTGGACGAGGCCGAGGACCGGCTGCGCGGCGTTACTGCAGACGCAGACTGGGTGGTCATCAAGGACAAGGCGCCTGCGGGGAGGGTGGTCGAGGAGAACCCTCACCTCGACAGGCTTCTCGAGGCATCTGGTGCGGAACGCTCTTCGAAGCAGGGCTGGACGGACGTCGCCCGGCTCACCGCCCGCGGTATTCCGGCCGTCAACTACGGGCCGGGTGATCCCGGGCTGGCGCACCAGAAGGAAGAGTCGATCCCGCTGCAAAACCTCGACCGTGGGTATGAAGTACTTCGGGAGTTCCTGGTGGACGGACAGGAGGATTCATCCGCCGAACTCGCTGAGCTCCTCGGTGAGGAGGGCGCCGGCTAGCCGCTACGGATGGGTTGCCTGGGCGGTCCAGCGCATCGTGCCTGTAGCGGACTCGTCGACGCCGTCATCGGTATCGACGACGACAGCCATCGGGCGGGAAGTGCCGTCGGGAATCGTGACTGTGTTGAGCTGATCCGTCACCAGTCCACCGGCCACTCGCATCATGACTTCCCAGTCACCGCTGACGCCCGGTGTACCGGTCGGTGACGCCGTTGAGGCGAGATAGAGCGTGATATCCACGTCGGTCCAGAACTCGCCGGGAGCGAAAGCCGGATCGAGCGCCAGGCCTCCGGCGGGGTCGGTCTCAGAGACGAAGGTGACTGCGATGTCGCTGGGGCACTGGTTGTTGAACAACACGGCGTTGGTGTAGATCAAACGGTCGCCGGCAAAGCCCCGCACGGACATGGTCTCTTGGAAGAGCTGTACGGTGCCGCTCGGGTCTGAGATGGTGGCGCCACCGTTGAAGACGAGGAAGCCTGAAGCGCTTCCCGTATCCGTCCCGGCGGTCTTGGTGAAGCATGCGCCGTCAACTGTGACATCGGCGCGCATGAAGTTCTGCGTGATCACCGCCGCCGAAGCCGGCACGGCGATCATCATCATCGCAACCAGAATCCCCGCCCAACGGCGTGTCATCGTCCATGAGCTGCTCATCGGAGTTCCTCCGTCGTCTCAACGTGCGCGGCTCGGGCACTACGCACGTTATCGGTTCCGTCTTTCGACTGCTTGAGCGCTGTGATCAACAACACCAAGCCAAGGACTAGTTCGAACCCGGCGAGCCAGGCCCAGTCCCACCTCAGAACATCCGGCCATACCCAATGCCGGAATGCCTCGAGGAAGAATGTCTCGGTCGCAATGGCCAGGCCAACACCCCGGCCCCAGATCGATTGGCGGTCCCATCCTGACTGCAGCACCGGGCGGATCAGGAGCACGAGCCCAGCTGTGATCATTGCGATGGTCGAGAAGGTCACGATGGTGGTGAAGGTGCTGGGGTCGGCGATGATCCCGAAGTACGGGATGAAACCCAGGAAGAACTGGATGGTCATCGTTGCTCCGGTGAAGTTCCCGATCAAGAGGACCGCGGCGATCTTGGCGAGCAGAACAGTGAGAGCGGCGGAAAACGCGGTGAACACCAGTCGCTCGTAAGTTCTTTCGTCGCGTTCGGCCGCGAGAGTGGGTGTCAGATCAACTTCGTCCAGTGGAAGCGGGGGGAACTCCTCGGGGAACATGTCGCGGTCGCTCATGGTGCGGTGACCTCGACGTTGAAGTCGGTTTCTATGTAGATCGAGCCAACGCCTCCGTAGCGCAGCTGCCAGGCAAATGAAAGCTCTGTGACTCCGCTACCGACTGCCGAGTGGTCGAGCACGACGGAGTGGGGTTGACCGGAGTCAAACGCAAGGGGGGTGTCGGTGGGAAGCGTGATCGATTGCTGCACGCTGTCAACTCCCAGTCCGACGTTGACGAACCGCACGGTCTCCACGACCAGGTTGGTGAGGTTCGTTCCGCCACGGTACACGGCCGTTGCCGTGCTACCCGCGATTGCCGCGTCGCTTGTGTTGACGCGAATCAGGTAGGAGCGGGCGGTGGCTGGGTCGAGAACCGAGGTCACCGTGATTGGTGGCGGTCCGCCCAACGAACGATCCAACGCCGCCAGGTGAGTATCAACCGCAACGAGGTCGAGCTGCGGGGTTGCTGTTGCGGGCGTCGATGTTGCCAGCTGTGCTCGGACGCGGAGGAGCCGATCGCCGTCGTTGCCGAAATCGACAACCGCTGGAAGGCTGCTGATCTCGAAGTACGTGCCGGCGGTCCCGTCAGGCCCGACATAGGCGGCCGGCAGCCCCGAATCCGCAGTTGCCACCTGGATACGTAGTGCGGTTCCTGTCGGGACCGACCCCTCGATCCTCACCGCGCCGAAGATCTCGGTCCCGGGAGCGGTGTCGACCGTGGCGCTTTCCCAGCTCCCTGTTGATTCGTAGATCCCCTCGTCTCCGGTCGCCGTAACCACAGGTTCGGGCCACGTGTACTGCCGCGCCTGTTTCGGTCCGAGCAATGCCACCTGGTCGTCGGTGGCAGCGTCCTCGTAGTAGGCGGCGAATGGGTCGCCGCCGGCCGAGGCGATCGCCGTCCCGGTCGCAGCCACGGCCAGGTCGGCGGTGTCGAGAGCCCATCCGACATCGGGGCCGCCTGAGCACGCGACGGTCCGCGTTGTTGCACCTGCCGGGGTGATGTCCAGGTCAATTGGAGCTGACTCATCCGTCGGGCATGCCGCGGCGATGTACTGGGAATCGGTGGCGGCCCAGTACGTCGAGCTCAGCTCATGGACCGGCAGGACAGTGACCGACTCGTTGCCGTCTCCATCTTCGTGTCCCGCGGCCCCGATCGGCTGGTCCGCGCTGAGCAGGTAGGCGTCGGCGATGGTACCGCCTGCCACGCCGCCTCCGGAGACCGTGTCGGTCTCCCCACGGTCGCCGGCCAAAGCCGCCGTGGCGCCGTCCGATGCCGTGGTAACAACAGCGGTGCCGTCGGTGTTGTATCCGACGAGGATTTCTCCGGAGCGAATTCCGGCGAAAGTGCCCGAACTCGCCGGGTAGACGGCGGTCGCATCACCGCCGAGGTCACTGCGATAGGCCAGGAGCACGGGAACATCGGTCTCAATGATGGCGGTATTGCCAGCAGTGATATCGGTGACGTTCGTCACAGCAGTTCCCAACGGAACTGTCAACGTCGCAGCCAGGGAGACGCCGTCGTAGAGATCGACGGTTGCGTCCGAGAACGGCGCAAAGAACGAGAACTCCTGTACGTCACGCGTGATGGGCACGACGAACTGGGTGCCGGCGAACGAGATCGGGATGAGGGGCCCTGTTCCATCGCTGACTGCGGTAGCCGCGATCGGGCCCAGCACCGCGAACGCACTGCCCGGAGCGGTGCCGACAGCATCGAATGTCCCGAGGTCACCGGCGGCAGCAAGGTTCAGCGCCGTGCCTCCGGATCGGGTCACCTCATTGCCATCTGTGAAGGTGACCACGTTGATCTCCGAACCGGGAGCTGCATAGGCGTCGGAAACGGCGTAGTAGACGGGTTGCGGAGCCGTGTAGCTGAAGACCGATAGCTCGGTGTGATTACCGGGTGCTGTTGCGGTGCCGGGTGCATACCCGTAGTAGATGCACAAATCGGCGCTGGCGCCGGCCGAGATCGTATCGAGGCGGACCCACAAAGTGTCCGGTGCGGCGTCGTCTACCCACAGCGGAAGCGATGTCGATCCGTCGGTTGCGATGGCTCTGAGATCGGCAAAGTCACCCTGGACGAATCCATCGTCGGCCAGCGACTCGAGCGGGAAGGTCAGCCGGAGCTGGTACTCGGTCACGGAGGTTGCGCCCGGCTCGGTGTGATCGACGGTATAGCAATGCCGGTTGGTCCAATCGGTGTCCCACCAAGTGATCGCCGGAGACGGCTCGGCAACACCGACCGGCCCGATCACGTTCAGGACTACCGACCCGGGTACTGCTGAGCCGTTGGTTTGGACGTACGTCCCAGCGTCGAACTCGGCCTGTGCCGTCCAGGCGACCTCCGTCCCGGTTGAATAGTCATAGAGGTCTGCCAATGGGGTGGCGAGATCTACGCTTGCTGCCGCAAAGGAGTGGGTCACGATGGCCGCACCACCGAGTGTGGGCTGGATCGTGAACAGCATGAATGAAAGCCCGAGCACTAATGCCCGGCGCACCACTCCGGCCTGCCTCCACCCTGTTGCTACCTTCATCCAACGCGTTTGATCGGTCCCGGAGCCCAATCCGGGAATGGCTCATGACGTTAGTCAACTACAGGTCAGACGGCATAAGACGGCGGAGGGTCACACCGGGAGTAACCTCGGCCCATGCCCGTTGAGATTGATATTGCCAAAGTTGCCAAACTGGCCCGCCTCGCCCTTTCCGCTGAGGAGTTGCGTGAGTACGGTGACCAGCTCGTAGACATCCTGGAACACGCCGAGCGTGTCGGGGCGCTCCCGACAGAGGGGGTCGAGCCGACCTCGCATCCGCTGCCGATGACTAATGCGTTCCGAGCCGACGAAGTGCGCCCATCCCTGGACAGAGATGAGGTCCTCGACCAGGCGCCGCTGAGCGAAGGCGAGTACTTCCGGGTCCCCAGGATCCTGGGGGACTCATGAGCGACCTCGCAGATCTGACGATCGCCGCGGCCGGTGCCGGGCTCCGTCGGGGGGATTTCAGTGCCGTCGAGCTCACCGATGCCAGCCTCAACCGCGCTGCAGTAACGGAGGCCCACCTCCACGCCTTCCTGACAATTGATCAGGATCGTGCCCGGAGCGCAGCGAGGAAGGCTGATGACGCCTTTGCGGCGGGGGAGGACAGCGGGCCGTTGCAGGGCATTCCGCTCGCCGTGAAGGACAACATGTCCACGCGGGGGATGGAGACCACCGCAGGGTCGAAGATCCTGTCCGGCTACGTGCCGCCATACAACGCGACGGTGATTGATCGGCTCAGCGAAGCCGGGGCCGTTGTGGTTGGCAAGACCAACCTCGATGAGTACGCCATGGGCTCATCTACTGAGAACTCGGCATATGGCCCAACGCGAAACCCGTGGGACACTGATCGGGTCCCGGGCGGATCCTCTGGAGGCTCGGCCGCGGCGGTCTCGGTTGGCTCGGCGCTCGGTGCGCTCGGCAGCGACACCGGAGGCTCAATCCGTCAGCCCGCGTCCCTGTGCGGCCTCGTTGGTGTCAAACCAACCTACGGTGTCGTGAGCCGGTACGGGCTCATCGCGTTCGCCTCGTCGCTCGATCAGATCGGCCCCTTCGCGCGGACCGTGGGCGACACGGCGACGCTGCTCGAGGCAATCGCCGGCTTCGATATCCGAGACGCCACGAGCTACCGCGGCGCAACTCCCGACATATCAACTCTCCTCGATGCGGGCGTGGAGGGAATGAAGATCGGAATCGTCAAGGAGCTGTCCGGCGAGGGTATCGATCCCGAGGTCCAGGGCGCGTGCCGCCGGATGTACGACTCGCTTGCGGATGCCGGCGCCGAACTCACAGAAGTCTCGCTTCCTGCTGCCGAGTATGCGCTGTCGGCTTACTACTTGATTGCCCCGGCCGAGGCGTCGGCGAACCTTGCCCGGTTCGATGGCGTCCGCTACGGCCTCCGAGTCGACGGGGAGACCACCGAAGAGATGATGGCGGCGACCCGGGCTGAGGGATTTGGGCCGGAGGTCGCCCGACGCATTCTGCTTGGCACCTATGCATTGTCGGCGGGCTACTACGACGCTTTTTACGGACAGGCGCAGAAGGTGCGCACACTGCTTCGGCGTGAGTTCGCCGCGGCATACGAGCAGGTTGACGTGCTCGTGTCTCCCACGTCACCGACGACGGCTTTCGCCATCGGTGAGAAGACGGCCGATCCGCTCAGCATGTACTTCGCCGACGTGTGCACCATCGCCAGCAACCTGGCCGGTGATCCGTCCGGGTCGGTGCCGATCGGACTCGACGGCGACGGACTACCGATCGGATTTCAGATCATGGCGCCGGCGCTGCACGAGGCGCAGCTATTCCGGGCCGCCGCCGAGGTCGAGCGGCTCGCCCAGTTCACCGCCAGACCAGATCTCGCCACCTCGGAAGTGAGGCCCGCATGACTCAGTGGGAAGCGGTTATCGGCATCGAAACACATGTGGAGCTGCAGACGAGGTCGAAGATGTTCTGCGGCTGCGAAGTCAACTTCGGTGCAGATCCGAACACCACGATCTGCCCGGTCTGCCTGGCCCTCCCCGGCGCTCTGCCTGTGCCCAACGAAGAGGCCATCGAGGGAATCCTCCGGATCGGCGCTGCCTTTGGCTGTGAGCTGGTCGAGGATTCGCTCTTCCACCGCAAGAACTACTTCTACCCGGACCTGCCGAAGAACTACCAGATCTCCCAGTACGACGTGCCCATGTGCATCAATGGTCATCTCGATCTCGACGTTGCGGGCGAGGAGGTGCGCGTCGGGATAACCCGCGTTCACATGGAGGAGGACACGGGCAAGAGCGTGCACGGCAGCGACACCGGTCGGATCCATGACGCCGAGTACTCGCTGCTCGACTTCAACCGCGCCGGGGTGCCGCTCGTCGAGATCGTCAGCGAGCCCGACATCCGCTCCCCGGAGCAGGCGCGGGCGTACGCCGCGGAGCTGCAGCGTGTCGTTCGCAGCCTTGGTGTCTCCGACGTCCGGTTGGAGGAGGGGAGTGTGCGTTTCGACGCAAACATCTCGGTTCGCCCCGCCGGTCAGGATGAGTTCGGCACGCGTGCCGAGGTCAAGAACATGAACTCGCTGCGATCGCTACAGCGCGCCGTGGCCTACGAGATTGAACGCCAGATCGGTGTGATTGAGGGCGGCGGCGACGTTGTTCTAGAGACACGCCACTGGGATGAGAACACCGGCAAGACGTCCGGGATGCGCTCGAAAGAGGAATCGGAGGATTACCGCTACTTCCAGGAGCCCGACCTCGTGCCGCTGCACGTGGACGACGAATGGCGGTCGCGGGTTGAGGCATCGCTACCCGAGCTGCCCGCAGCGCGCCGGCATCGTTTAGCGGCGGCGGGAGTGGATCGGCAAGCGGCGGCAACGATGGTTGAGGCGGGCGACCTTGCTGATTTGTTCGATGCCGCAGCAGAGCGCGGTGCCGATCAGAAGCTCGTGGCCAACTGGCTCACCGGCGAGGTCGTGGCCTATCTGAGACGCAACGAGACTGATCTCGCCGCTTCCTCACTCACGGCCGAACATCTCGCCGAGTTGGGCGATCTCGTTGCCGGAGGGAAGCTGTCAAGCACCGCAGCCAAGGATGTGCTCGGGTCTGTCCTCGCGGGAGAGGGTGCCCCGGGACAAGTCGCCGAGGCTCGTGACTTGATTCAGATCTCGGATGAGGGTGCTCTCGAGGCCGAGGTCGACGCCGTGCTCGCCGCCAATCCTGATGTGCTCGAGAGACTCCGCGGTGGAGATATGAAGCCCATCGGGTTCCTAGTGGGTCAGGTCATGAAGGCAACCAAAGGGAAGGCCGATCCCAAGCTGGTATCGGACTTGATCAGGGGCAGGGCCTCTGGCTGATGGAAGAACGTCCGGCGGTTGTAGCTGTGGTCGAGCATGTAATCGACGCCGACCCGGCACGTGTTTGGGCACTTGTCGGTGATCCTTCCCGGCTCGTCGAGTGGGCCGGCTACGAGACCGTTGGCTACATGGGCACCGAACTGCCCGGTCCGGGCCACAAGGTCTTCGTCGGGCGCCGCATGTTCGGCCGAAAGCTCGGGCGACGCTCATTGCAGGTTGAGATCGAGCGATGGGATGCGGGTTCCGGAATCTCCTGCAAGATTCATCATGAGCCGCGTCAGGCGAGTTTCTCGATCGGTATCAGCGCAGAGGTTCGTCCGGGCCAACCGGCGACGAGGATCAGGATGCGGCAGGCGGTCGCGGCGTCGGGATCAACCGCCGCGCTGACTCGCTGGTGGATGACTCGTTCTCTCGAGGCGATGGTGCGGCGAATCGAGCGGGCGGCGTCGTGAACGGCGTCGTGTTCGACTTCGATGGCGTTATCGCAGACAGCGAGCCGCTGTCGTGGGCGGCGTGGGCCGACACCCTCGCTCCGCATGGGATCGAGATCACCGAGGAGGACGTGCTGGCTTGCACGGGCACGACGAGCCGGGACACCCATGCCCACTTCAGCCGGCGCGGAGCGATCCCCGCATATCCCGAGGTGCTCGCATCGGTTGATCGACATCGCCAGACCTCGTACGCCACGAAGCTGCACAGCTTCCCCGATGCAGTCGAGGCCATCCAGCGCCTCGCCATGGTCGGTGTCCCTCTGGCCATTGCCTCCTCGAGTTCCCGGATGAACCTCGATCTGAAACTCGACGCCCTCGGCGTCGGCCGCTACTTCGATGCGACAGTCGCCGGAGACGAAGTAGCTGCGGGGAAGCCAGCACCGGACCTATACCTCGAAGCCATCCGCCAAATCGGCATAGACCCCGGGACCTCTGTGGCCGTTGAAGACACAGCCGTCGGTGCCGATGCCGCTGCTGCGGCGGGTCTACGTACGGTGATCGTCAACCGCATGAGCCTCCCCACCGGCTCGCATCCCGTTGTCTCGGAGGTCGATGCCGACCTGCTGCTCCTGTGGCTCGGGCGTAGCTAGCCCTGGTCGACGCCCTCACATTGGCGAGATGCGGGGTTATGCTCACTCGCATGAATGACACGCAGTACCTGGCCCAGGTCGAGATCGAAGACCTCCCGCCGGAGGTAGTCGAAGAGCTTCCGACCGACGTTGTGGATCAGATCAAGGACGGTCTGCTCGACAAGCTCCCTGAAGATGTTGTTTCCGAGCTTCCGCAGTCAATCCAGGACAGGATCCCCGAGGGCCTGCTCGAAGCGGCGTCCTCGAATCCTGCCTTCACCAGGGTCCTGTTGATCATCGGCATCCTCGCAGTTATCGGGTTCGTCTTCGGTGTCGTCAAGAGCGCGGTGAAGTGGATGCTGTACAGCGCGATCCTCGGTGTCGCCGCCTGGTACTTCTTCTTCCAGCAGGGCTGATCGGATTGCCAGCCCAGTGAGCACGCTCGACGATTCTTCAGCGCATGCCACCTGAACCGGTAGCGGCTGATCGCTTGGATTGGGCTGCGGTTGTTGCAGCTTTCCGTGAGTTCTTCGAGCCGATCGGCGATGTAGCTACCTCGTCCGACGAAGCTGAGTTTGTCGCCGACATCACAGGTCTGGCAATCCGCCGCGACGGAACCTCTCGGTCGTTTATGCCGCTCCACGATCTCGAGGCGGCTTGGGAGACAATCGTCTTCGACCGCGCCGCCGACGAGGTCAAGCTGATAGGTGCCGGAGCAACGTACACATATCGCGTGCCACCGCAGCTGCGTCGCTAGCGTTCAGCGGCGGCCGTCTTCGGCGATCGCCCGCAGTCGGTTCAGGCCAAGGCGGAGGACCACCAGATACGGCGCGAACACAAACGGAACCGTGAACTCGACCCGGGTCGTTCCTCCCGCGAGCTCAACAACGTGGTGTCCAGTCGCCGAGAACCCGGCGACCTTCCAGTGCCAGGACCGACCTACATCGACCTCGGTGATCTGAAAGGGGACCCAGGGTCCGGCGAAGGTCTTCACTCGGCCGGTCACGCCCGGGCCGACCGCCTCGGCTGCGCTTTCGACAGCTCTCACTGTTGGACCCCACCGCGGCCAATGCCTGAACTCAGCAAGCAAGGTCCAGACCATTCCCGACGCCGCCCGGATCTCGATCGAAGTCCGAACGTGCCTCATACCGTGTTCAGGATTGCCTCGGCTGCAGCCAACCCAGAAAGGAACGCCCCTTCCACCTTGGCGCCTGCGAACACCTCACCAGCAAGGACTACCGGGCCGGCGATGTCGAGATCTACGGCACCGGAGTCGAAGGTGGTCTGTGGCTCTGCGTATCTCCAGCGATGAGCAGTCGCAGTAACGATTTGCCCATCGACGAGTGGTGCCACCCGGTCGGTCAGTAGCCGCGCCCACGTACGGCGATCCTCGTCGAGATGGGCAAACGCAAACTCGGCGGTGGAGTGAATTGTGATAGCTGGGAGCTTTGACACACCCTTGTCCTGATTGTCGGCTAGCCAGGCCACGCCGGTCGCGGGCTGGGCAAGGTGGCCTTCCGGGAGACCGCTCGGCCGATCGAGAACTGCCATGACGGTGAGGCTGGGGTTGTATTGCACCGACTCGAGCTGTCTTCGCACATCAGCTTTAGGTGAGAGATCACTGTTGGCCAGCAGTTGGAGGAGTTGTGGGACTGGTGCGGTCAGGACGACGGCCGACCCGTGAGCTACCGCATGATTGTCGGCCACGGCGGCGTAGCCGTCTCCGGTTGGATGGAGCCTATCGATGGTGATCGCATTCCGCACGTCGAGCCCAGAAGCAAGGTGTTCGGGGATGCGGCGCATTCCACCTGTGCCGATGAGGCGGGCCTC
>CAJIBB010000060.1_pt1 | contig 10802 bp, 11 predicted proteins | sample 9199201 | NCBI WGS metagenome assembly CAJIBB01 (sample SAMEA7708290, study PRJEB35096) | sediment metagenome | biome: marine neritic benthic zone biome [ENVO:01000025]; feature: sediment [ENVO:00002007]; material: shallow marine sediment [ENVO:03000034] sea grass bed [ENVO_01000059] ... | reverse complement strand
TCTACATGAACAAGACTGACCAGGTCGATGACGAAGAGCTTCTCGACCTTGTTGAGCTCGAGGTTCGGGATCTCCTGACCGAGTACGAGTTCCCCGGCGACGACATCCCGGTCGTCCGCGGTTCCGCACTCAAGGCCTTGGAAGAGGGCGACGAGACCGCAGTGGCCAGTATCCAGGAGCTCATGGAAGCTGTTGACACCTATATCCCTGAGCCGACTCGGGAGACTGACAAGCCGTTCATGATGGCGATTGAGGATGTCTTTTCGATCACCGGTCGTGGCACGGTTGTTACCGGTCGTATCGAGACTGGTGTCATCCATGTTGGTGAGGCTGTCGAGATCGTTGGTCTTCGTGAACTGCAGAAGACGACGGTTACCGGTGTTGAGATGTTCCGCAAGCTGCTCGATGAGGGTCAGGCCGGCGACAATGTCGGGTTGTTGATTCGTGGTATTGGCAAGGATGAGGTCGAGCGTGGCCAGGTTGTTGCCGTCCCGGGTTCGATCACTCCTCATACCGAGTTTGATGGCCAGGTGTATGTCCTGACCAAGGAAGAGGGTGGCCGTCACAATCCGTTCTTCGACGGATACCGGCCGCAGTTCTACTTCCGCACAACCGACGTCACCGGTGCGGTCAACCTGCCGTCCGGTACCGAGATGGTCATGCCCGGCGACAACACCGAGATGAACGTCCACCTTGGCAAGCCGATTGCCATGGATGAGGGCCTCCGGTTCGCAATCCGTGAAGGTGGCCGCACCGTCGGCGCCGGCCGCGTCACCAAGATCCACAAGTAACCGCCTGACCGTCAGCCGGCGGTCAGGGTGCAGTTTCGCCTCGGCGAAACATGCAGCTAGATGTTGAGTAACCAAGTAGGAACGAACTAACAAGATGGCTTCTGACAAGAGACCGCCGTTGACGATGGCTTGCGAGAAGTGCAAGCGCCGCAACTATGTGACAACCAAGAGCAAGAGCAACACGCGCGAGCGGCTGGAACTGAACAAGTATTGCCGCTGGTGTCGTGAGCACACCGCTCACAAGGAAACCCGCTAAGCCGGTTCGTTCCACGATCTTCGAGAGCGCCCTCCCGAGGGCGCTCTCCGCGCGTCAGTCCCCGCCTCGCCTGTCGGCGAGGCCGCCACGAAGTGGCGGCCGTGACGGGGGCGACCCTGAATCGCACCGCGGCCCCCACAACCTGTGCGCGGTCGTCGGGTCCGCGTTACCCTCGCCGCCATGAGCATGGAACAAGTCGTCGGGGCGACATACGGACCGTATCGGGTCGGGATCGCCAAAGAGAAGGTGTCTGAGTACGCAGCGGCAACGGGTGATCTTGCCGATCGGTGGGAGAACCACGCCCCACCGGGGTACGCCGCTGCGCTCTTGTTTGTTGCCGCGCCGCACTTCCTCGAGGACCCGAGAGTGAGTCCGTTCACGGGTGTGCTGGTCCATGTGGACCAATCCTTCACGTGGCATCGTCCTATCCCGGTTGGTGAACAGGTGTCCGTGATCGGCAAAGTGGAACGAGTCCGCGAACGAGGGGGATCGTTCTTCGTCACATTTACCGCGGAAGTCGATGATGGAGCAGGGGAGCGCCTGCTCGACGCGACTGCAACGTTCCTAATGGGTGAGGGCGATGCGCCATCACCCGGAGATGATGGAGGCGAACCCGCGGTCTGGAAGCGTGAACTGAACGAGACTCCGAGCGTGCGGCCGCGACCCGCGGTCGGAGAGACCGTCTCTCTAGCCAAGTCGGCGAGCCGAATCGACCTGGTCAAGTATGCGGCCGCCTCCGGTGACTACAACCCGATTCACTACGACCACGAGGCGGCGCGCAGCGCCGGGCTCCCGGGCATCGTTGTGCACGGGCTGCTGATGGCCGCATGGGGGTTGCAAGTTGCGACGATGATGACCCCGCGACCGGACCCGATCGCTCACGTCAAGTTCCGCTTCCGCAGCGCCCTACGCCCCGGCTTAGCCGCAGAAGCCACGGCAACTAGAGCCGACGAGGCTGCCGACGGCGGCGACTGTCAGGTCGCGATCCAGATAGTCTCGGGAGATACGAAGCTGGTTACTGCGACCGGCGTCGTGAGATTGGAGGAGTAACCCGGTGTCGCAAGAGGGAGTCAGATCCAATGACGGAGAGCTTCTCGCTCTGGCCCAGGCCGGAGATCGAGGTGCGTTCTCCGAGTTGGTCAGACTTCATCAAGATGAGGTGTACACCTTGGCGCTACGACTGGTTGCCGATCGGGAGCTAGCTGCGGATATCTCGCAGGAGGCCTTCGTGCGCGCCTGGCGTGCCCTGCCGAAGTTTCGCGGCGATGCCAAGTTCTCCACCTGGATGCATCGGATCACAGTGAATGTGGCCTGGACGCAGAAGCGCAAGCAGAAGCGTCACCTCGCCGATCCGATCGACGAGTCGTTTAGCGAACCCGTTTCAGAAGCGATATCTCCGGAGCGGGCGGCTGAGTCCGCAGCGATCCAGGGTCGCCTGCGCTCCGCCCTCGAGCAGCTACCTGCGCCGACGCGAACCGTGGTTGTCCTCAAGGACGTCTACGGGTGGACTCACGGTGAGATCGCCGAACACCTCGACATAACTGTGACAGCAGCCAAAGTAAGGCTGCATCGCGGCCGCAAGCAACTACGGGACCTGCTCTGGTCCGAGATCGAGGTAGGAGCATGAGACCCAGCTGTCGCGTCGTCCGCTCGCTGGCACCGACTCGGGACTTCGGCGCTCTGTCGATGATGCTCGATGGGCACATCGGTGCGTGCCTTGCATGTCAGGCAGAGATCGCTCGCTACGGGAAGCTGCGCCGTCAGCTTGCTGCGCTGTCCGATGTTGTAGTCGCTGCTCCTGAGCCGTTGGTCGCCGCGGTCGTCGCCGCGATCACGTCGGCTGATAGCGAAGAAGAGACCGACAAGGGAATGGCGCATCCAGGTCGAGTTGCGGCAGCGGCTGGAGCGGTTGTAGCTGCCGCGGCCGGGGCCGTCGCCGTAGCGGTGTGGCGCCATTCGAAGCCGGTCGTTCGATAGACGGCGATGCGCTAGCGACCATCCAGGTTTACACTTGGGGGTCTACCTCATATACTCCCATCCGGCCCTAGGCCTATGTTGAGGGGTGTAGCTCCAATTGGCAGAGCGGCGGTCTCCAAAACCGTAGGTTGTGGGTTCGAATCCCGCCACCCCTGCTCAGTAAGGAAGGATCAAAACGTGAACCGAGAAATGCGACGCCTCCAGGCCAAGGAGGACGAGCGCGCCAAGAAGCGCCGCAAAGCTGCACCGCAGCAGCGCAAGCGCGAGCGCGTCGGTTTCCGTCAGTTCCTCCGCGAAGTCCGGCAAGAACTCAAGAAAGTTGCCTGGCCAACACGTGATGAGACGGCGACGTTCACCGTCGTGGTTCTCGTGGTGACCGCAGTGGTCACCGGGTACACGTTTGCTCTCGACTTTGGATTGAAGAACACAATCCTCGAGTTGCTCGGCGCCGCGGGGTAAAAAATGACGCTTGAAGTTCCGGAAAGCCAGGACACAGACGCGGCTACAGCCGCCGTCTCCGAAGAAGCCGCCGTCGCTGAAGAAGCCGCCGTCGCTGAAGAAGCCGCCGTCTCTGATCAAGCCGCCGTCTCTGACGAAGCCGCCGTCTCTGACGAAGCCGTGTCCGACGAAGCCGCCGATGCAACGGAATCGGCAGCGGCCGAGGTCATCGTGCCCAGCACCCCTGCCAGCCCCTACGACCTTCCCGGTGGCTGGTACGTCGTGCACTCCTACTCGGGATACGAGAAGAAGGTCAAGGCCAACCTCGAGACCCGCGTCAAGTCAATGCACCTCGAAGATCGAGTCTTCGACGTCGTCATTCCCATGGAAGAGGTCGTCGAGTTCAAGGGCGGTCGCAAGGTAACCGTCCAACGCAAGAAGTTCCCCGGCTACATCCTCGTGCGTCTGTATATGGATGACGACACGTGGTATGCCGTTCGGAATACGCCGGGTGTCACCGGCTTCGTCGGCTCCGCTTCTAAGCCGACACCTTTGTCCCGTCGCGAAGTCGAGCGGATCCTTGGCGTCCGCAAAGACGAAGAGCCGGGCACCGACAAAAAAGAGCCCACGTTCAAACCGGCCTGGGAGGTCGGTGAGACGATCCGGGTGGTCGAAGGTCCGTTTGCCGACTTCAACGGCATCATCGAGGACATCAACGTCGACCAGTCCAAGGTTCGGGTTCTTGTCGACATCTTTGGACGGGAAACTCCGGTCGAGCTCAATTTCGACCAAATCCTCAAGTACTGATAAGGAACTAACTCATGGGCCGCAAGAAGCTGATGACCATGCTCAAGTTGCAGATCCCCGCCGGGCAGGCAAGCCCGGCGCCGCCGGTTGGTCCGGCGCTCGGTCAGCATGGCGTCAACATCATGGATTTTGTCAGGGCGTACAACGACGCCACCGCCAGCCAGTCCGGGACGATCATCCCGGTGGAGATCTCGATCTACGAAGATCGCAGCTTCACCTTCGTCACCAAGACGCCACCGGCTGCAGTGATGCTTCGTCAGGCCGCCAAGATCGAAAAGGGCTCGCCCGAGCCGCACAAGGAGAAGGTCGGCACCGTCACTCGCGATCAGGTCAAGCACATCGCTGAGACCAAGATGGTCGACCTCAACGCAAACGACATCGACGCCGCGATGAAGATCGTCGAGGGCACCGCCCGCTCGATGGGCATCACAGTCGAGGCGTGAACTGATTCCGAGCGGTTTCGATGAGCGGACCCGCTGAGACGTGGGAGGGGAGCCATCCCCGCATGGACCACTGGAGGTAACGAAATGGCAAAGAAGGGCAAGAACACCGCCGCTGCAAAGAGGCAGTACGACAAGAGTTCCACCTATTCGCCTGAGGATGCCGTCGCCCTGGTGCGCAGCATGGCATTCGCCAAGTTCGATGAGAGCGTTGACATCGTCTTCAACCTCGGCATCGATCCCCGCAAGGCCGATCAGCTCGTGCGTGGCACCGTCAGCCTTCCCCACGGGACGGGCAAAGAGATCCGTGTCGCGGCCTTCGTCGGCGGCGAGCTCGTTGCAGAGGCCGAAGAGGCCGGCGCCGACCTCGTCGGTGGCAAGGAGCTGGCTGACGAGATCTCCGGCGGACGCGATCTGGACTTCGATATCGCCATCGCTGCACCGGACATGATGCCCCACGTCGGAAAGCTCGGTTCCATCCTCGGTCCCCGTGGCCTCATGCCGAACCCGAAGAGCGGCACCGTGACCAAGGATGTCGGCAAGGCCATCAAGGAGTTCAAGGCCGGGCGGGTGGAATACCGCAACGACCGCTACGGGAACGTTCATGTTCCGGTCGGCAAGGCATCGTTCGAGGCCGACCAGCTGTCCGGCAACGTGATCGCGCTGTCCGACGAGATCATCAGGGCCCGTCCCTCTGCGGCCAAGGGTCGGTTCGTGCGCAAGGTGACCATATCTTCCACCATGGGCCCGGGCGTCAACATCGATCCCGGTCAGCTCGAAGATGCGGTCAAGGCACTGCGCTAGCAGACATATCCACTGAATATCGAGCCTGAGTTGTCGCCCGGCCACAGAGAGTAGTCTCCTGCGAGGTTTTGACTACTTTCCACTGGTATTCCCGAAATCGCCGCGATATGATCTGTGCACAACTACAGATCAACGGGGACTACCCAAGGCCGGTGGCAGGGACGATCCACCACCGTTCCGAGGGCGGGTTTCGGCCACTGTGACATTTACCAGCCCCTACCCTGGTCGTCATGAGTGGTGCGTGTAGATGGCTTCCTGGCCCGCCGTCTGCCCGAATCCTCAAGAGCGAACCGCTCTCCCGACCTTGGGTTTTCCCGTTACCGACGAAACGTCCGGCGAAATCCGGGCGTTTCGTCTATGTCTGTCCCGGCCTCGCCTTCGGCCACCTTGCGGATGTGGGCCGCCTTCGTTACTGTTGCGGCCGCACAACCTCATACCTCGACCCAAGACCGCGGGTGCAAGGGCATAAGTCGCTCGAGCGACGCCAGCGCAGGTTGCTTTGTCAAAGCTCCCTCCTGTCTTGGCGGGAGTTTCTTCTTTGGAGCTTCCGCCCCCGAGCTGGGGAAGTGTGCGTATAACCAGTAGGAGGAAGACATATGCCAAGACCAGAGAAGGTCCAGGCAGTCGCCGAGATCAAAGAACGTCTCGAGCGCGCTCAAGCAGTGTTCCTCGCTGAGTACGCCGGTTTGTCGGTCAAGGAGCAGCAGCTGCTGCGCCGCGGGCTTCGCGAGAGCGGAGCCGAGTTCAAGGTCGTCAAGATGAGCCTGGCTCGTCGTGCCGCGGCCGAGCTCGAATTGGCCGACCTCGATGAGCTATTCCTCGGACCGACCGGTATTGCGTTCGCCGATGGGGACCCGGTCCCTGCCGCCAAGGCGTTGAAGGATTTCGCCAAAGAGAACGAGGCACTCCTTGTAAAGGGTGGCTTGCTCGGAAGCGAATTCCTCACCCCGGAGCGGATCAGCGAACTTGCCGAGATCGAGTCCCGAGAGGTTCTGTTGTCGAAGATCGCAGGTGCGATGCAGGCGCCGATGGCCAAGATGGCCGGTCTGCTCGAAGCGCTTCCGCGCAACCTCGCGTCGGCGATGCAGCAGCTCGTCGAGAAGAAGGAAGAGGCCGGGGATGTTGCCCCGCCAGCCGCGGCCGATGTCAAGGCATCGGACGAGCAAGCCGCTCCCGCTGAGGAGCCGGCAGATGAAGCCCCGGCTGAGGAAGCTTCCGAAGAGGCAGCCGCCGAAACGTCCGAGTCCTCCGATGCTGATGCACCGGTCGATGAGGCACCCTCGGTGGAAGATGCAGCTGAAGAAGCTGCCGAGACCGAGAACGCCGCGGACGAACCCGCAGCGACCGAGGACTCAGCCGACCAAGAGCCCGAAGCCAAGACAGATGATGCTGAGGCCGAGGACGAAACCGGTGACGACGCGAAGTCCAATGACGAAGACCCGGCCGAAGAGGCCGAGGAGGCATAACCATGGCAAAGATGACGACTGAGGAGCTCTTGGGCGTCTTCGAGGAGATGAGTGTCCTCGAGCTCTCCGAGTTCCTGAAAGCATTTGAAGAGAAGTTTGACGTAACCGCTGCCGCCCCGATGGCGATGGCAATGGCCGCACCGGCAGACGGTGGTGGCGAGGCGGAAGCCGAGCAGGACGAGTTTGATGTCGTGCTCACCGGAGCCGGCTCGCAGAAGATCCAGGTCATCAAGGTGGTGCGTTCGCTCACCAGCCTGGGTCTCAAGGAAGCCAAAGAGGTTGTCGACGGCGCACCGAACAACGTCCTCGAAGGCGTTGACAAGGAAGCTGCCGAGGCCGCCAAGGCGCAGCTCGAAGAGGCCGGCGCCAGCGTCGAGCTCAAGTAGAACCGGTTCTTGCGTAACTGACCCCGACTATTCGGGGTGGTCTACGCAAGAACAGACAAACGAGGGGAGTGGGTGTAGCCCGCTCCCTTTGTTTTGGGTCGATGGACCCTTGAAGAGGATGCAAAGATTCGGTATCGTGCTCTCACCAGTTGAAGAGTACGTTTCCCGCGACGCCGCGTTTGCATCGCCAGGGTAGCTGTGTGCTATCCTGGTCTTTCGTCGTCTCTACCCTGCCCAGCCTTTCGCACTAATCCGTCGTCCACAACTAATAGAGGAGTCTCCCTTGGCTCGTGCGCGCACCGATCGCCTGTCCTTCGCCAAGATTCCCGAGGTTCACGATCTCCCGAATCTTCTGGCCGTCCAACACGACTCATTCTCGTGGTTCCTGGAAAACGGTCTGAAGCAGATTTTCGGTGAGGTTTCCCCCATCGAGGACTTCACCGGCAACCTTGCTCTCGAACTCACCGATCATCGCTTTGGTGATGAACCGCTCTCGATCGCGGATGCCAAAGAGCAAGACGCCAACTATTCCAAGCCCCTGTTCGTGACCGCCCGTTTCCTCAACAGGGAAACAGGCGAGATCAAGGAACAGCAGGTGTTCCTGGGCGACTTCCCGATGATGACGCCCAACGGCACCTTCATCATCAACGGCACCGAGCGTGTCGTGGTCAGCCAGCTCGTCCGTTCGCCCGGTGTCTACTTCGACCTCACGGTCGACAAGACATCGGACAAGGACATCTTCGCCGCCAAGGTCATCCCCGGTCGCGGCGCCTGGCTCGAATTCGACGTAGACAAGAAGGACACCGTTGGAGTCCGGGTTGATCGCAAGCGTCGCCAGTACGTGACGACGTTCCTGCGCGCTCTCGGTTTCGGCGAGAGCGATGAGGAGCTCCTCGCCCTTTTCAACAACTCCGAGCTCATCGCCAACACGCTGGAGAAGGACCCGGCTACGTCCAAGGACGAGGCGCTGCTCGATCTCTACCGCAAGCTGCGCCCGGGTGAGCTCACCACCATCGAGTCGGCCCGTGGTCTCATCAACAACCTGTTCTACAACCCGAAGCGCTACGACCTCACGCGGGTCGGTCGCTACAAGCTGGACCTGAAGTTCAGCCGCAAGCCGGTCGACCTCGACAACTACGACGCCAACGAGCACGGCCTGCTCAGCCATGACGACATGCTCGAGACCATTCGATACTTGATCGAGCTGCGTATCGGCACCGAGGGCTTTCGCATCGACGACATCGACAACTTCACCAACCGGCGCGTGCGCACGGTCGGTGAGCTGATTCAGAACCAGATCCGTGTTGGTCTCACTCGTCTCGAGCGTGTGGTTCGGGAGCGGATGACGACCCAGGACCCTGAGGCGATCACCCCGCAGAGCCTGATCAACATCCGGCCGGTCGTGGCTTCGATCAAGGAGTTCTTCGGCACCAGTCAGCTGAGCCAGTTCATGGATCAGCCAAACCCGCTGGCCAGCCTGACCCACCGTCGCCGTCTCTCGGCGCTCGGCCCGGGTGGTCTGTCCCGTGAGCGTGCCGGATTCGAGGTTCGTGACGTTCACCCGTCGCACTACGGCCGCATGTGCCCGATCGAGACACCTGAGGGTCCGAACATCGGTCTCATCGGCTCGCTGGCCACTTACGCAAAGGTCAACCGATACGGCTTCATCGAGACTCCCTACCGGCGGGTGACGAAAGGCAAGGTCACCAACCGCATTGACTACCTCACTGCTGCGGCTGAGGAAGACCACATCATCGCCCAGGCCAACGCCCCGCTGAATGAGGACAACACGTTTGCTCGTGACCGTGTCCTCGTCCGCAAGACAGGTGGTGAGGTTGACCAGGTGGATGCCACCCAGGTCGACTACATGGACGTCTCTCCGAAGCAGCTGATTTCGGTGTCAACGGCCATGATCCCGTTCCTCGAGCACGACGATGCCAACCGTGCGCTCATGGGCTCGAACATGCAGCGGCAGGCAGTGCCGTTGCTGCAGGCCGATGCCCCTCTGGTCGGCACCGGCGTTGAGCAGCGCGCCGCCTACGACTCCGGCGATGTCATAGCCAGCACGGTCGCGGGAACGGTCGTTGAGGTCACCGGCGATCAAATAGTGGTCAAGGAAGACGGTGCCAACAAGAAGCACACCTTCCGACTGCAGAAGTTCGAGCGCTCCAACCAGGGCACCTGCATCAATCAGAAGGCCCGCGTCGCCGAGGGCGACAAGGTCAAGGTTGGCGATCTACTCGCAGACGGTCCCTCGACCGACGAGGGCGAACTCGCCCTCGGCCGCAACCTGCTCGTGGCGTTCATGCCGTGGGAGGGTTACAACTACGAGGATGCAATCATCCTGTCCGAGCGTCTTGTCAAGCACGACCTCCTCACCTCGATCCACATCGAGGAGCATGAGATCGATGCCCGTGACACGAAGCTCGGCGCTGAGGAAATCACCCGTGACATCCCCAATGTTGCCGAAGAGGTGCTCCGCGATTTGGACGACCGCGGCATCATCCGGATCGGCGCCGAGGTGGGCCCCGGTGACTACCTCGTCGGCAAGGTCACCCCCAAGGGTGAGACCGAGCTGACGCCGGAGGAGCGACTGCTCCGGGCCATCTTCGGTGAGAAGGCTCGTGAGGTTCGCGACGTGTCCCTCAAGGTTCCCCACGGCGAGAGCGGCAAGGCAATTGCCGTCAAGGAATTCCGTCGTGAAGACGGATTCGATCTGCCCCCGGGCATGAACGAGCTCGTTCGGGTCTACGTTGCCAAGCAGCGCAAGATCTCAGCCGGTGACAAGCTCGCCGGCCGTCACGGCAACAAGGGCGTCATCGCCAAGATCCTCCCCGAAGAGGACATGCCATTCCTCGAGGACGGCACACCGGTCGACATCATTCTGTCACCGCTCGGCGTTCCTTCCCGAATGAACCTCGGGCAGGTTCTCGAGACGCACCTTGGCTGGGCGGCGTCTCGTGGCTGGGAGAGTTTTGACGACCTCACCAGCCCTGCATCCAAGGGCGCCGAGCCGTGGCAGACGGTCGCCACCCCGGTCTTCGACGGAGCAAGCGAGAACGAGATCGTCAAGCTCCTCGAAAAGACCCACTCCGCAGAAGAGGGTCACAAGTTGGTCGACGGCACCGGCAAAGCCACGCTGTTCAACGGACGTACCGGTGAGGCATTCGATTCGCCGGTCACCGTCGGGTACATCTACATCCTGAAGCTGATCCACCTCGTGGACGACAAGATCCACGCCCGGTCGACCGGCCCCTACTCGATGATCACCCAGCAGCCGCTCGGTGGTAAGGCGCAGTTCGGTGGCCAGCGCTTCGGTGAGATGGAGGTCTGGGCTCTCGAGGCGTACGGCGCGGCATACATCCTTCAGGAACTGCTTACCGTTAAGAGCGAAGACGTCGAGGGCCGAACGAAGATTTATGAATCCATGGTCAAGG
>CAJIBB010000100.1_pt1 | contig 11091 bp, 13 predicted proteins | sample 9199201 | NCBI WGS metagenome assembly CAJIBB01 (sample SAMEA7708290, study PRJEB35096) | sediment metagenome | biome: marine neritic benthic zone biome [ENVO:01000025]; feature: sediment [ENVO:00002007]; material: shallow marine sediment [ENVO:03000034] sea grass bed [ENVO_01000059] ... | reverse complement strand
GCCCTTCGTCGCTGCTCTTCAGCTGGTGGGGCCGCCCTCGGTCGGTCGGCGCACCGGTCACCGCCTTCACTGATGCGCTATTGCTCGTTTAGGGTCTATTCATTTTCGGGCGCTAAGTTGCCCATGATGAGCATGAGGAAGTCCCGTGGCTGACCAGGCGAATTTCGAGCGCGATGCGATGCAGTACACGCAGCAGCTGTATTCAGCTGCGTTGCGGATGACGCGCAATCCTGCTGATGCCGAGGATGTGGTGCAGGAGACCTTCCTCAAGGCGTATCGGGCGTACGACACGTTCAAGGAGGGAACGAACCTCAAGGCGTGGTTGTACCGGATTCTGACGAACACGTACATCAATCGGTATCGCAAGCAGCAGCGGCGGCCCGCAGAGGTGGAACTCGGCGAGTTGCAGGATCTCTACTTGTTCAAGCGGATGGGAGAGACGTCCGGGGCCGAGCGTTCGACCGAAGAATCGGTGCTGGAGGCGATGGTCGACACCGACATAAAGGGCGCGCTGGAGTCGCTACCTGAGAACTTCCGGATGCCGGTGCTGCTGGCAGATGTCGAGGGGTTCTCGTACAAGGAGATCGCCCAAATCCTCGACGTTCCCATCGGAACTGTGATGTCGCGACTTCATCGGGGAAGAAAAGCGCTGCAAAAGAAGTTGTGGTCATTGGCGGAACAACGCGGACTCACAGGACCGAGCCAATGAAAGCCGAATGCGACCACGCGGTTGACTACCTCTACCAGTACATCGACCAGGAATTGACCTGGTCCCGCCGGCTGCGTATCCGCTGGCATCTGAAGCGATGCGGGGGCTGCGTTGAAGCGTACGATTTCGAAAGCCGTCTCAAGGAACGCATCAAAGAGTGCGGAAGAGACGAGCCATCCCAGGAACTTTTTGACCGGATTCGTGCGTTGATAGATCAAGAAGCGAGCGGCGGTCAAGACAACTGACCTCCGTGCGCAATCCGAGGGACGCGGATTCACCAAAGGAAAACGCAGAACATGGCTGACAACACACTCAAAGGTAAGAGAATTCTGGGCACTGCCAGGCCGCCCAAGGTCAACAGCAAGAACCGCACGTGTGCCAAGGGTGACTGTGAGACGACGCTGTCGCAGTACAACAAGCGTGAGTACTGCTACGCCCACGCCCCGACCAAGTTCCCCCGCCTCCGCGGTCGCATCGTCCCGGAGAGCTAGGAAGCCGAGCACATCCGTCCGTTGCAGCACTTCTGGACGGCGGAGAAGGCCGAACTGATCGCACCACAACACGGTGCTATCGTCCCGATTGATGAAGCAGTCAGTCGCTAATTTCGTTCGCGCCCTTGCGGTGCTGTTGCTGTTCGTTCCCGCACCGCTGTCGGTGGTGAATGCCGCCCCGGCCGTCGCCGAGCCCCTGCCGGTAGCCGCTGGAGAGCCCGCCGTTGTGGTCCCAGAAGAGGAAGCGGAAGAAGCAGAAGATCCGTGGACCGCCCGGTTCCTTGGTCCTGCCGTGGTGGTCATCAGCGTTGTGGCCGTCGTCGGCTCGGTGGCTTACTACATCGTTCGCATCCGGGGCCGCTACCGCGTCGCCTAACGGCACGATCATTGCGCCGGCGTAGTACTTTGACCCCCATGTCCACGACTACCTGGGACTCTGCTGTTTCCATTGCCCGTCGTTTTGCGGGAAGCTATCCGCTCGAAGGCACCTATCACGAAGCACGCCTGGCCCGCCAGGCACCGCTGCTCGTCGAGCGGGCGACCGCGCTGGTTGCCGAGGAAACAGGGCTCGAAGCGCCCGGTAGCCCCGACGTGGTTGTGGTTAGCCGCTCTGAGTGGGTTGAGAACAACATCGCTTCGTTCTCTGCGCTCATGCAGCCTGTCACCGAGCGAATCGGCGAGGAGCGGACGGTGGGCAAGGGACTGGCCGGTCGGGTCATGTCTGCCGAGCTGGGAGCGGTACTGGGCTTCCTGTCGCGCCGGGTGTTGGGCCAGTACGAACTGGTCCTCCCCACGGCCGACGGCAGCGATGGCGACACCGTCATGTTTGTCGGGGCCAACGTGCTGGCTATGGAGCGGCGCTTCGAGTTTCGCCCGTCCGAGTTCCGTTTCTGGGTAGCCCTGCACGAGTCGACTCATCGCCTCCAGTTCCAGGGTGTCCCCTGGCTGCGCTCGTACTTCCTCGGCCTCGTGGAAGAGCTCGTGGAGGCATCGAAGCCCGAACCGGGGCGACTCGCTCGACTGACCGAGGAAATGCGGGAAGCGGCCGAAAGCGGTCGTCCGCTGGTCGATGAGAAGGGGCTATTCGGTTTGCTGGCGTCGCCAGACCAGCGTGAGGTCATCAACAAGGTGCAGGCATTGATGTCGCTGCTCGAGGGTCACGGTCATGTGGTGATGGATCGGATCGGCGAGCGCGAACTGGTGAGCCAGGCTCGCATGTCACGCGTGCTGGCGGCGCGACGAAACGATCCTCGCACCGCGATGTTCATGAGACTCGTCGGTCTCGAGATGAAGATGCGCCAATATGAGATGGGTGCCAGGTTCATCGAAGGCGTCGAACGACAGGCGGGATGGTCCGCCCTGGATGCCGCCTGGCTACGCCCGTCGAATCTGCCGACACTCGAAGAGATCGAAGACCCAGTCTCATGGCTGTATCGCGTGGCCTGAGTCCCCAAGCTGAGGTCGTGATCGCTGCGGCCGCTGCCATTGACGATGGTGATCTCGTTGTTGCGCTCAGCGGGGGCGCCGATTCCGCGGTTGCGGCCTGGGCGTGCCTCCAAACGCGTCCCGCAGATCGGCTCGAGGCGGTGCATGTCAATCACGGCTGGAATGCATCGCCCCAGCTCGAGGCTGCGGCCCGCGCAATTGCCGACCATCTCGAGATCGCGCTGCGGGTCGTGCCGGTGACTCCAACTTCGGGATCCTCGTCCGAGGGGAAGGCACGGGAAGTGCGACTCAACGCGCTCGCCGCCGTCGCCGGTGATCGCCATGTCGTGATGGCCCATCACGCCGATGATGCAGCGGAGACCGTTGTGGCGAATCTGCTGCGCGGGGCGGGAGCAACCGGACTGGCCGGGATCGCTCCCGAGCGCGGGCCCTTCATTCGTCCCTTCCTCGATCTGCGCAGGGAGGTCCTCCGAGCCGTCGCCGACGAGCTCAGTCTTCCGTATGTTGACGACCCATCTAACGAGGACACCGCACACCGGCGCAACCTCATCCGCCACGAGATCGTGCCGGAGCTAGATCGCCATCTCGACGGGGACCTGGTCGACGTCGTCGTGCGCAGCGCTCAGCATCTAGGTGCAGAAGACGCCTATCTCGAGGATGAAGCCGTGCCGACCCTCTCTGCCGATGGTGACGTCACGCTGCTTGCAGTTGCGCCGCTAGTGACGATGCCCGCTGTTCTCGCCAAGCGAGCAGTCCGGGCCGCACTCCGCGAGGTCCATCCACCGTATCCCGGTACGAGCCGGGAAGTGGAGGCCGTGCTCGCGGTCACAATGGGCAATTCTCGCCGGCGCGACTTGGGCGACGGGTTCATCGCGGAGCGGGAAGGCCCGTACGTTTCCATCTATCGCCCGGTGGATCCTTTCATCCCAGACTCGATCGAGCTGACCGTCCCTGGCCGTGTCAGGTTCGGGGAGCACCTGATCCGAGCCGATCGTGCCCCCTCGGGCGACCGGGCGAACATGTCGAACGACTGGTGTCGCCTGGCCCTGCCTCGGGGGCGGATCGTGGTGCGGGTCCCACAGGAAGGTGATCGCATCGACATCGGCACCGGATCGAAGAAGGTCGCCGACGCTCTCAACGAGTCTGCGATTCCGCTGCGCAAACGTCCGGCTTGGCCGGTCGTCGAGGCCCGTGGCAGAATCGCTTGGGTAGCGGGTGTTCGGTTGGCGTCGTGGGCTCGTGTCGAGACGCCATTGAGCACGTGGGTCGAGCTGGAAAGGCAGACAGTGTGAAGGTTGCAAAGGTCCTCATCTCCGCAGACGAGATTGAAGCGAAGCTGGCCGAGATGGGGGCTGCGATCACCCGGGATTACGAGGGCCAGGACCTCCTGATGATCGGGATCTTGAAGGGAGCCTTTGTCGTCCTGGCCGACCTAGCCCGGCACGTTCGGCTGCCGCTGGAGACTGACTTCATGGCGGTGTCCTCCTATCACGGCGGCACGCACAGCTCTGGTGTCGTTCGGATCCTCAAGGACCTGGACCAGGAAATCGAGGGTCGCAACGTGCTCATCGTCGAGGACATCATCGATACCGGGCACACCCTGAAATACCTGCTCCGAACGCTTGCGGTGCGAAAGCCAAAGACCCTCCATCTAGCTGCACTGCTGATCAAGGATGATGTAGAGCGGCCTCATTTCGATATCCAATACGAGGGCTTTCACATCCCCAACGAGTTCGTTGTCGGCTACGGCCTCGACTACGACGAGCAGTATCGGAATCTCCCCTACATCGGGGTCATGGACACCGACTCCACATCGTCACCCACCGATGTGCAACAGGGATTCAAGCTCGCTGACTAATTGCGCGAAAACCGGGAGAAGTAGCGCTGCTAATCGCATATCATGGGTCGCCCCGATGGCGCAGTCCCAACGCTGGCCGGCGCCTCCGGCTTATTGAAAGATTGAACAAGGAGCACCGTGAACCGCACCGCTCGCACGATTCTCGTCTACATGGTTGTCGCCCTCTTGGTCATGATGGCCGTCAACGTGTTTCTCCAGGGCGCAAACGAACCCGAGGATCTGCCGTTCCCCCAGTTTGAGGCGAAGCTAGCTTCAGGCGAGATCGCCAGCCTGGAGATGAAGACCCGCTCCGACGAGATCATCGGTGAATTCACTGAGGATGCCGTTGTTGCAGGCGCGTCATCGAACTTCCGCACCGTCTATCCGCCCGAGTTCGAGGACGAGCTGACGGTCATGATCAACGAAGCCGGAGTTGAGGACTTCCTTGTCGATGCGGAGAACCCGTCGCTGTTGTCTTGGTTCTTCACGACGATCTTCCCGTATCTGCTGATCTTCGGAGTGTTCATCTTCTTCCTGATGCAGATGCAGGGCGGCGGCAACCGTGTGATGCAATTCGGTAAGTCGCGCGCCAAGCAGGTGAGCAAGGACGCTCCCAAAGTCACGTTCAAGGACGTAGCGGGCGCTGACGAGGCCGTCGAGGAGCTGGAAGAGATCAAGGACTTCTTGGCCAGCCCCGGTAAGTTCCGCGCGATCGGAGCCAAGATCCCCCGCGGCGTGTTGCTGTTCGGCCCTCCGGGCACCGGAAAGACGTTGCTGGCACGGGCAGTCGCCGGCGAAGCAGGCGTTCCCTTCTTCAGCATCTCCGGCTCGGACTTCGTCGAGATGTTTGTCGGTGTCGGCGCCTCGCGGGTTCGCGACCTGTTCGAGCAAGCCAAGCAAAGCGGCCCGGCCATCGTATTCATCGACGAGATCGATGCCGTTGGCCGGCACCGCGGCGCCGGGCTCGGTGGCGGACATGACGAGCGGGAGCAAACCCTCAATCAGTTGCTCGTTGAGCTCGATGGCTTCGATGTGAATACGGGCGTCATCGTCATCGCCGCAACCAACCGCCCCGACATCCTGGATCCCGCCCTGCTTCGCCCTGGGCGCTTCGACCGGCAGGTCGTCGTCGACCGTCCCGACCTCAAGGGCCGCGAGGCGATCCTCGAGGTGCATGCCAAGGGCAAGCCGCTTGACGAGGGCATCGATCTTGCTGCGCTGGCCCGACAGACGCCAGGGTTCACCGGAGCCGACCTCGCCAACCTCATCAACGAGGCTGCGCTGCTGGCAGCACGGCGCGACAAGAAGCTGATTGGCATGTCTGAGCTCGAGGAGGCGATCGATCGCGTCATTGCCGGTCCTGAGCGCAAGAGCAGAGTCATGTCGGAGGAGGAGCGGAAGATCACGGCCTACCACGAGGGTGGGCACGCCCTCGTCGGTTATGCGCTGCCGAACCTCGACCCGATCCACAAGGTCACGATCATCCCACGAGGACGGGCTGGCGGCTACACGCTCGCACTGCCCGTCGAGGACAAGAGCTATGCCCGGCGCAGCGAGCTGGTCGACCAGCTCGCCTATGCCCTGGGCGGTCGCACTGCCGAGGAGCACGTTTTCGGCGACCCGAGTACCGGGGCTTCCAACGACATCGAGAAGGCGACCGACCTCGCCCGAAAGATGGTCATGGAATACGGGATGAGCGACCGGCTCGGCCCATTGCGCTATGGACGACCCGACTCACAGGTTTTCCTGGGCCGCGACTACACACGTGGCCAGGAGATGTCGGACGATGTTGCATCGGCGATCGACGATGAGATCCGCATGCTGATCAACCAGGCACACGAAGAGGCCCGGTCGATCATCACCACCCACCGCACGGCACTTGATCGGCTGGCCGATGTGCTCCTGGATAAGGAGACGATGGACGGCAAGGAGATCGCCGAAGTCCTCTACGACGTTCCCAAGTGGGAGCACACGGAGGTTGGTGCGCTGCGGATTCGCCTCCCAGAGCCAGCGCCTGTCACCGACGGACGGGTGGCCTCGTCCACCCCAACCGAAGACCCGCAACCGCAGAGGTCCTGACCCCGGGGATGGCTCAGGTGATCACCTGGCAGATTCGTGACCGCGTCCTCTCGACCGAGGACCACACGCTGATCATGGGGATAGTCAATGTCACCCCCGATTCGTTCTCGGATGGGGGAGCGGCACTGGAGCGGGATGTCGCTGTTGCTCATGGTCTCGAGCTCTGGCACCAGGGTGCCGACATCGTCGATGTGGGCGGCGAGTCGACCCGGCCCGGCGCCGAGCCGGTCTCCGTCGATGAGGAGGTCGGGCGAGTGCTCCCGGTGATCGCCGACCTGGTCGATCGCGATGTTGTCGTCAGCGTGGACACCATGAAGGCCGAGGTCGCTGCGGCCGCGATTGCCGCTGGTGCGCATGTCGTCAACGACGTCAGTGCGCTTGGTGACCCGGAGATGGCTGCGGTCTGTGCGACAGGGGACGTCGGCGTGGTCCTGATGCATATGCAGGGCACCCCTCGGAACATGCAGGATGCACCTGAGTATGGCGATGTTGTTGCGGAAGTCGCCGACTACCTAGCGGCCAGGGTTGCCGTGGCGACCGACGCTGGAATCGCCCGCTCCCGACTCTGTATCGACCCGGGAATCGGCTTCGGCAAGACCTTCGACCACAATCTGGAGCTACTCAACGGTATTGGTCGATTCGCCGCGTCTGGGGTGCCGATCCTCATCGGAACGTCCCGGAAGGGCTTCATCGGGAGTATCTTGCGCAAAGCTGGCTATGAGACCGCCGCCGACGAGCGAGATGCGGCTTCTGCGGCTACGGTTGCCCTCGCGATCGCAGGTGGAGCGGCGATCGTTCGGGTACACAATGTGAGCCAATCGCTCCAATCAGCGCGGGTTGCCGACGCTATGGTGCGGGCTTCACGACGGAGGAACTAGGAAGTGGCAGGACTGGAACCAAGGGGGTTCAAGTGGGTAATCGCCGGGCGTCTGGCGATCTCAGAGCGCATCGGCGGTTATGGCTTCCAGCATCGTCGGGTGCGGCGTGAAGAAGAGATCATCTGGCTCGGTGAGCAGGGCGTCAACACGGTCGTTTCTCTGATGCCGGGGAACCAGAACCAGGCTGCCTACGAGGGAGCCACCCTTCGTTTCTTCCACTACCCAATCGAAGACGATCTCGACTCAGAGGATGTCGACAAGGTCTTTTCCGTGTTCGACGAGGCGCTCGATCCGCAGGGCGCATCAGTTCTCGTGCACCGTGAACTGATCGGCGACCTCCTAGTAGGTCTCATGGGTGGCTATCTGGTACATGCCGACCTCATCAAGGATCCGATTGTTGCTACGTCGGTGATCCAGGAGATCTCGGGGAGGCCGCTAGGTCCCGAAGGGCGCCGTCTCATCCCATCAGCGGAGTAGAGGTGGTGCGGGCCGCAATCGGCCTCGGCTCCAACCTGGGCGACCGGGCGCGGCTCGTCGCGGAGGCCGTCGGCAAGCTCGCAGAGATCGGCACCGTGGTTCGGGTGGCATCGCTATACGAAACCGCCCCGGTTGGCGGACCCGAGCAGGGGCCCTACTTGAACACCGTTGCAATCCTGGATACCGAACAGACGGCCCAGGAGTTGTTGGCTCACTGCCTCGAGATCGAAAGAGGTGCCGGCCGGGAACGGCTGGAGCGATGGGGACCACGAACTCTCGACCTCGACATTCTCCTGTACGGAGAATCGTCAGTCGATGAGGAGGGACTCACCATCCCCCATCCGAGGATGACGGAGCGTCGGTTCGTGCTCGAACCACTGCTCGAGGCCTGGCCAGATGCGGCCTTGCCCGACGGTACGCCGCTGGCTTCGTTCTCGGCGGCAGTGTCCGGTCAGCAGGTGCGGCGGGTCGAGACGCTCCAAGCGTCGCGGCTCACGTCGCTGCTGCTGTTCCTGCTTGTCGGCTTTGGGGCGGTTGCCATCTGGTGGATCGGGGACTGGATCCTCTAGGGGCGTGCACTCAACTATTTTGCTGCTTCGCCGATAATGGTTTTGTGCTGCCCTTTCGTGCCATATCTGTTGCGCTACTGACGATTGCGCTGATGGGGTCATCCGTTGCGCTTGCCGACGAAGGGCGATACGTCACCAACGAATATCAGGATGAGATGTTCGAGTGGAGCGACAGCTGGCGTGACAGCACGGTTGGTCCCCGCAACAACATCTCGCAAGTCGATGGCCATGTCGGCTCCGGGGTGAGGGTTGCCATCGACCGTGGTGAGCACTTCGGGGCCGCGATGCGTTGGCGTTTCGAGGACAACGGCCTCGCTGAGCCCGAGGAGCTTTGGTTCCGCTACTACCTCAGATTCCCTGAGGGCTTCGAAAACGTGGGCAAAGGGAAGCTGCCGGGCCCCGCAGGTCTCTACTCCTTGAGCGGTCGGGGCAACGTGCCGTCCACCCCCGTCGCACCCGGATGGTCCGCTCGGATGCTGTTCTCACCGACCTACGACGATCGCAATGAAACGCACACTCGGATCGGCTACTACGTGTACCACGTCGACCAACAGGCCGACCACGGAGATCTGCTTCCCTGGGCGGAGGCGACGGCGACGCTGGAACACGGTCGGTGGTACTGCGTCGAGGGTGCCGTGTCGATGAACACCCCCGGCCACGCGGACGGATCGCTCACCGGTTGGGTCGACGGCGAACCGGCTTTCTCCTCCGATAGCTTCCAGTTCCGTCGCAGTGGGGAGGAACACGTCCGTGTCGACTCATTCTGGTTCGACGTCTACTACGGCGGGCGGGAGCCGGCACCGGCTGCGCTATCGATCGACTTCGACTCGCTGGCGTTTGGTCCCGATCGGCTTGGGTGCGACGACTCCGGCGATCGTGGTTTCGACGGAGACTTCTTCGACGACGACGGTTCCCCGCACCAGGAAGATATCGAGGCGCTGCGCGCTGCCGGAGTAGTCGACGGCTGCAACGCCAACGGAGATGCCTTCTGTCCCGAGGAAGGCTTGACCAGGGGTCAGCTGGCCAAGCTACTCAGCAGGGCACTCGAACTCCCCGACACCTCCACAGATTTCTTCAGCGACGATGACGGTTCTCCATTCGAGTCTGCGATCAACGCCGTCGCTGCGGCGGGAATCACCAATGGCTGCGGCCCCGGGTTGTTCTGTCCTGATCGGGTTGCAAGCCGCGCCGAGTTGGCTGCGTTTGTCAGTCGTGCGCTGGACTTGCCCGACACCGAGGCTGACTACTTCGAAGATGACAACAGTTCTCCGTTTCAGGAGGCGGTCAATTCGATGGCCGCCGCCGGTCTGACCTACGGGTGTGGTGAGGAACGATTTTGCCCGGATTCCGAGGTAAGTCGCGAGCAGGCGGCGTCATTCGTGGTGCGGGCGATGACGACGCTCGCCGATCGGGCGGCGGCGGAACCGCCACCTCCGCCGTCACCGCAGGTGAGACGGCTCTTCGAGCCCCGACCAGACTGATCCGATTCGGCCGGACGACCAGAAAACCCCGCCAAAAGGCGGGGTTTTCGATGTCTGAGTCTGATCAGCTCGGGTCACTCAGCTACGCGGTCCTTGAGGCCCTTGGCCGGCTTGAACTTGGCGTGCTTCTTCGCAGCGATCTGGATGGTCTCGCCCGTGGCCGGGTTGCGGCCGGTGCGAGCCTTCGAGCGGCTGGTGTAGAACTTGCCAAAACCGCTGATGCTGAGTTCGCGGTCCGCATCGAGCTCGACGGCAATGATGCCTCCGCCGGACTCTGAGCTGAAAATGATGTCAATGACCTCGGCAGCCTTCGCCTGGCTCAGGTCTGCCTTCTTGGCGAGCTTCTTCGCCATCTCCGTCTTGTTCACTATGGAACTCCCTATCTTGACGAACCTTCGGGATGTGTTTCCCCGTTTGCAAGCGACCAAGCTACACCCAAAACCCGCACAAACAGTGGATTTTTGCGCGACTTGGCAAGAAGTCCCTGGCGCTATCCGACCGGCTCGAAGCGAGCCTGGAAGAAGCGGAGCGACTCAGGCTCGTAGGTGAACTGCAGGCCACCTACGGCTTCCGGGTTCTCCAACACGTCGATCACGGCCTCGGCGGTCACGTCCATATGTGCCTGGGTGTAGACCCGGCGGGGGATGGCGAGGCGCACGAGCTCGAGCTTCGGGTAGTTGTGATCGCCCGTCCCCTTGTTGCGCCCGGCAGACACGATGCCGCGCTCCATACCACGCACCCCGGATTCGACGTAGAGCGCTGCAGTCAGCGCTTGCGCCGGGAACTGGTCGTGCGGGATATGAGGGAGGATCGCCTTGGCGTCGATGAACACCCCGTGGCCGCCGACCGGGCGGATGATCGGAACCCCGGCCTTGATCAACTTGTCGCCGAGGTACTCGACCTGACCGACGCGCGCGTGGGCGTGATCGTCGGTGACCACCATCTCGCGGATGCCGCGAGCGAGAGCTTCCATGTCGCGACCGGACATGCCGCCATAGGTATGAAGACCCTCAAAGGCAACAAGCAGTGCTCGTGCCTGCTTGGCGAGCTCGGGGTCGCGGAAGGCGAGGAAACCGCCGATGTTGACCAGGTTGTCCTTCTTGGACGAAACCGTGGCGCCGTCG
>CAJIBB010000113.1_pt1 | contig 11123 bp, 11 predicted proteins | sample 9199201 | NCBI WGS metagenome assembly CAJIBB01 (sample SAMEA7708290, study PRJEB35096) | sediment metagenome | biome: marine neritic benthic zone biome [ENVO:01000025]; feature: sediment [ENVO:00002007]; material: shallow marine sediment [ENVO:03000034] sea grass bed [ENVO_01000059] ... | reverse complement strand
CCCGGGACCGCACAGCATCGACCGCACGAAACGCAAGGTTGTCCAGCCCCTCCGCAACAGGTCGCCCCCGCACCCCGTTGATCGAGTCGTCGGCACTCGGCTCGAGCGACATCCGGTCGACGATGCCGACCGACTGGAAGATCCCATCGATGGGATGGAACCCGTCCTGGCGCAGTCGGCCTACCCGCAGCCCCAGATTGACCTTGGCGTACGCCTCTCCACGAATCACTTGACCACCTCCGCGAGCCGGAGAAACGCAGCGGGAGGCAGATCCTCGGGACGGGCGGTGGGATCGATCTCGGCGGCTGCGAGGACGGCCAGGGGATCGGAGACTGCATCGACCAATGAGCGACGCAACATCTTGCGGCGCTGGCGAAACACCGCCCCAGCGAGTTCTATCGCAGCCTCGGTGTTCGGCGACGCCGGAGTTCGCTCCATCGAGATCACGGCCGACTCGACCTCGGGGGCGGGGATGAAGACGCTGGGTGGGACCGTGAATGCCAGCTCGGTAGCGGCGTGAAGTGCAACGACCACCGACGGGACACCGTATGCCCGGGAGCCGGGTCCGGCGACAAACCGCTCGGCGACCTCGCGCTGCACCATCACGACGAGCCGGTGGACTTCAGGGACGTGGCGCAGCACATCGAGGACAACCGGCGTACCGACGTTGTAGGGCAGATTGGCCACCAGGGTCCAGGGACCGGTTCCAAGCGCCGCAACCAGGTCGACCTTGGTGATGTCTTCGTGGCGGAGATCGACATCGGTTCCGGCGAGCACCTCGCCTAACAGCGAAGCGAGCCCGGCGTCTACCTCGTAGCTCACGACTTTGGCTCCCGTAGCGGCCAGAGCGCGGGTCAGGGTGCCCGTCCCAGCCCCGACCTCGACGACCCGATCACCTGCACCGACATCAGCGGTGCGGACGATGCGATCGACGAGATTGGGGTCGGCAAGGAAGTTCTGCCCGAGGCTACGTCGCGGGCGAAGGCCGTGTTTCTCGAGCAGCGCCTTTATCTCGGTTCGTCCTTGCGCCATCAGATTTGGTACCGAAAGACACGACGAGCCGTCGCCGCCGTGAGACGGGCGACCTCGGCAACTTCAATGCCCCACACCTCAGCCAGCTGTTTGCCGACCAGCGGCACGAACGACGGTTCGTTGTCGACACTGCGCCGGCTCTGCGGTGCCAGATATGGCGTGTCGGTTTCAACCATGCAGCACTCCGGAGGGGTAACTGCCACGGCCCGACGCACCGTGTCCGCCGTCGGATACGTGACCATCCCCGCATAGGAGAACGTGACACCGAGAGCCGCAAACCGCTTGGTCCACTTCGGCCCCCCAGTCCAGCTGTGCAGGACCACGGACTCGCCCAACCCGGCCGCGGCGATCGCGTCGTACACATCGGAAAAGGCGTCGCGGGTGTGAACGATGATCGGTTTGTCCAGTTCGCCGGCGAGCTGCAACTGTTCGGCAAACACCTCTCGTTGCACCTCTCGTGGCGAAAGGTCCCGGTAATAGTCCAAGCCGCACTCACCGATGGCGTCGGCATCGGCAATCAAGGAAGCTAGGCGGGCACCTTCGTCGACCCACCGGGTCGCATCGTGGGGATGGAGCCCTGCGGCCCACCGAACTCTGGTGCGATCCGCCAGCGAGAGCCGACGAGCCTGCAAAGAAGTCTGCAGATCGATCCCGGGGCACATCAGCCAGTCAACATCCGCCCCCGCAGCGCGTGTGAGCAGGTCGTCCGCGCTTTCTTGCGACGCGAACAAGTGGCAGTGGCTATCGACCCACATGTCAGTCGGTGTCTGCCGGCAGCTCGACCTTGGAGAACAACGGAACCGCAGGTCCGAGCTTCGTGCCCTCAGCAACCTCGGCCCGACCCCAATGCGGTTGGCGCGCTGACGTGTCGAGACCCAGCGTGTCGAGCACCCGCGCTGAAGTAGCTGGCAGGTACGGAGCGAATCCGGATGCCAGCCCGGCGATTGCCTGGAGTGCGGTGTAAAGCGTCGTCCCGGTTCTGTCCATATCCGTCTTGGCCGTCTTCCATGGCTCTCGCTCGGATAGGTACTGGTTCGTCGCCTGCGCCCCAGCCAGGAGCGTGGCCAACGCACCGCGCAGCCGGACACCGTCGAGGTGGTTGGCCGCCTCATCCAGAGTCGTATCCACGGACCGCAGCACCTCGAGATCGATCCACTCGGGGTCGCCCGGAAGCGGAACAACACCATCGAAGTATCGGTGAGTCATTGAGATGACCCGGTTAACGAGGTTCCCCCAAGTGGCCACCAGCTCTTCATTGATCCGCCGCACCAGCTCGGCTTCGGTGATGTCAACATCGGAGGTTTCCGGGAGGTTCGCCGCCAACGCATACCGCAGTGAATCTGGTTCATAGCGATCGAGCGCATCGCCGATGGTCACCCCAACCCCGCGGCTGGCCGATGCCTTGCCGCCCTTGAAGGTCACGTACTGGTTGGCGGGCACATCTGTCGGGAGGTGGAGGTCCCCGTAGCCGAGCAGGATTGCCGGCCAGATGATGGTGTGGAACGGCACATTGTCCTTGCCGATGAAGTAGTAGTGGTCGGCGTCGTCGTTCTGCCACCAGTGCTGCCATGCATCGGGGTCTCCTGATGCGAGCGCCCACTCCTTCGAAGCCGACAGGTATCCGATGACCGCATCGAACCAAACGTAGATTCGTTTGCCGTCGCCGAGACCCTCGACCGGGATCTCGACGCCCCACTCGATATCTCGGGTGATGGCACGATCGTGGAGGCCTTCTTCGATCCATCCGAGCGAGAAGTTGAGCACGTGCTTGCGCCAGCCTTCCCGCGAACTCAGCCACTGCTTCAGTTCGTCGGCAAAGTCGGAGAGGCGCAGGTAGAAGTGATCGGTCGAGCGGCGCTGCGGACTCGTCCCCGTGAGACTCGAGCGAGGGTTGATGAGATCAATCGGATCCAGCGTCCGACCGCAGTTGTCACACTGGTCACCGCGCGCTTCGTCGTACCCACAATGGGGACAGGTTCCTTCCACGTATCGATCAGGGAGGAACCGCTCCGCCTCGGGGTCGAAGAACTGTTCTGATGTGCGCTTGTCGATGTGGCCCCGCTCGTGGAGCCTGCGGAAGACGTCCTGGGTTACTGCGTGGTGATTCTCGGTGCCGGTCGTCGTGAACAGGTCCCAGTCGAAACCCAGGGTCTCCCATTGGTCCACGAACTCGGCGTGGTAGCGATCGACGATCACCGTGGGTGTCACACCCTCGCTTTCAGCCCGCACCGTGATCGGCGTCCCGTGCACGTCAGAGCCCGACACCATCAGCACATTGTTGCCTCGAGCGCGTTGGTATCGAGCGAAGATATCGGCCGGCAGGTATGCCCCTGCGAGGTGGCCGAGGTGGCGGGATCCGCTGGCATAAGGCCAGGCGACTGCCACCAGAATTGTGCGGGGTTGGGTTGAAGTATTCACGGGCGCGGGATGGTACCAGCCGGTGCGGAATGGCGATCGTCACGGTTCCCTCGTGCCGACGATGAGTCGGCATAACCGCCCGGTTTCATTGAGGAATACGCGCAGTATGTGCGTATTTCCGACACCTTCGATCTGCCTCCCGTCTTCCACTCACTGGGGTACACTCGACAGCGACAGACGATGCTCAGATGACGAAAAAGCGTCATCGCAACCGGAGGTACCAACTCTTGAACACCGCAATGGTGCGTAAGATCGACGACCTCGGCAGGATCGTTATTCCCGCCGAAACCCGTCGACTCTTCAATATCCGCGAGGGGGATGAACTCGCCATTTCGGTGGACGGCGACTCAATAATCATCCGCAAACTGGACGCAACATGCGTCTTCTGCGGATCGACAGACGAAGTCGGCGAATTCAAGGGACGTGGAGTGTGCGCTTCGTGCCGCTCCACCTTGGCGGGCTAGGTAGGTACACCCCAGTTCGACAAGAGCCGTCTAGCTACGTGCGGCTGTTCAAGACGGCTTCGTACAGTTTGCGACGGCTGACCCCGAATTCTGACGCTGTGCTACGCACGGCGTCAGCCATCGACTCACCCGATTCGATCGCATCGATCGCAACAGCGACGATGCGGTCGAGATCGGCGAGTTCTCTCTCTGCCCCGGCAGCAACGATCGTGAACTCGCCGCGGAGCTCCCGGCTGGACCAATGGCTCACCGCGTCGCCGAGAGTCCCGCGCCACACTTCCTCGTACACCTTCGTCAACTCGCGGGCGACCACCACCGCCCGATCGTCACCAAGACTTGCCGCAAGATCGGTGAGATCAGCAACCACGTGAGCCTTCCCGGCGAACAGCACGATGGTCCGCTGCTCGGCAGCGAGGAGATCCAACCGCTTCTGCCGGTCCTTTGATTTCCTCGGTAGGAATGACTCGAACACGAATCGAGCTGAGGGAAGACCCGAGATGGCCAGGGCAGTGGTTACCGCGCTCGGCCCCGGAACCACGGTGACCTCCGCTCGTACCTCGAGAGCTGCGGCAACTGCGCTGAACCCAGGGTCGGCAACCGACGGCATACCGGCGTCGCTGATCAGCGCAACGATGTCGCCGGCACGGAGCCTCTCGCCCAACTCCACGGCGCGCCGCTTTTCGTTGCCAACGAAGTAGGAGCGGACATCAGCCTTTACGCCAAGGGAGCGGAGAAGCGTTGCGGCACGTCTGGTGTCCTCGGCATACACGAGATCGGCCTCGCTGAGTGCTTCCCGCAACCGTTCGGTCACGTCACCCAGATTGCCGATCGGTGTTCCGCAGAGAACTAGCTTTCCAGTCACAGCGGCGAGCATAGATGGCCACCCGCTCTCCCCGATTGGGGAATAGGTCGGTGATCGGCAACTCCAGCGTCCACTCGGCCCCGGACAGCCTCAAGAACCGCCTCCGCCTCAGGACGGCGACCTGGATGACGAAACCCCGTCCGTCCACCCCGACTGCCCGGACGGGTTGGGCGAGGCCCCAGCCGTGCACGCTGCCGGAGCGCAGGAGAACGCGGGAATGGTCACGCACACCGCGACGTCGCGACCGGCCCGTTGTGGCGACCTGAACGTCGGTAATCGCTAGCCCACCCGCCGTCGCGAGGGTGACCGATCGGTGCGATCGTGCTACGCTCTCCCGCCTTATGGCTAAGGCAAAACGACGCAAGCTTCGCGCCCGCCGCAATAAGGCGAACCACGGGCGCCGCCCCAACGCCGGTCGCGGCTGAGCCGCCGCGCGCTTTCGCTTATGTGATTCGGTGTCTTTTTGGCGCGCCCAAAGCACGGCGCGAACGTAGCGGAACCGGCCTCACGAGTCGATGTAGTTGTGTCAACACGGTCGTTCCCGGGCCGAGCGGGACCGGAACCCACCGACTAACCGCCGCCCCAACTCAGCTCTACGGTATGCGCATCTGGTCGGCGGCGGTGCGTCCGGCGGATGCATCCGTGGAGAGGACGAACTTGAAGCCGTCGCCAATCCGGTCTAGGTGGGCGTAGCGTCCGTCTTCGGCATTGAAGGTGATACCTCCGCCATCTGCCAGGCCTTCACCCATCTCTAGGTGCTCGGCAACCATTGTGATCAGTGCATCGGCAAGCTCGAAAGCATCTTCTTCTGAGTCACCCTTGTACGACAACGCAAAGACAACATCGTCATCGTCGTAGAGCACCTGATAGGTGTCACCACCCCAACCGTTTGCGGCCTGGACTGCGATCCCCGGCGCAGCCGATTCGCCCAGCAACACCTGGAGGCCCCATTCCCCGTACGTTGAAGCGACGTAGGACTCGTAGCCCTCGAGCTCGACCGCAACGGGTGGCACCGGCAGGGTGCGCTCCCCGGCCGCGTAACGCGATGGGTGGAGGATCACCTCGGTCGTGAGGGGACGGTCGGTATAGGCGCTGTCAACGGCAGCAATACCGCCGTCGTCGACCAGAACCTCAACGAAGAACTGGCCGCTTTCGTAGGGGAACGACAGATCGGTCAACATCCATGAGGGAACCTGCGTCTGTGCGCTGGACTCCTGATAGAGCTGCAACGCTTCGGTTGCCATCGCCAATTGCTCGGCGACGGGCAACTCCTGGATGTAGATGAACTGGAAGTAGGTTGCGTCGCCTTCGATCAGGGCTTGCAGCGCCGCGGCTTCCTCATACCGCTCCTCGTCGAGCATCGTCACCCACTCGTCGTGGAACAGGAAGTGTTGGTCGGTGAGAGCATGGATCAGCTCATGGACGACGACGCTCTTGGTGTAGGGGGTTAGATCCGCCGCATTACCGGCGATGACCATCTCCCCGGTCTCGCCGTCGTAGAAGCCTGCAACCTGCTCGCCATACAGATCGAGGAGCAGTCGCTCGAGATCATCACCGGGACCGAGCAGCCGGAACAGTTGCAGCAACCGCGTCTCAACGTCCAGTTCGTCCGGGTCGAGCTCTTCGGCGATGTCCTCACGGACTCGTGCTTCCAACTCGGCTGGGGTGATGATCGAAATGGTCGGCGAAGCCAGAAACGGCAGACCGCGGACTTCCTCCGTTTCAGCAACCAGCTCGGTGAGCTGAGCGCCGAGACGCTCGACAATCTCAGGGTCGAGTTCATCGCTGGCGACCACGATCGGCTCGATGTCTGCGGGGGGACCGCCCTCGACAGTCGTCGTCGTGGTCTCGGCCGCCGTCGTCGTTTCTGCGGCCGAGGTGGTCCCCGGAGTCACGGAGTCGGTTGTGGTCGTCGAGTCGGTGCCACTGTCACATGCGGCCAGCGCAAGCACGGCGAACATGACGGCAGCAGCCAACCGCAGGTTGGTCGGGATGCCTCTCATCAGTCGGGCAGCGTACCCCAAGATCGCGACTGTGAGGCCCGTCGCAGATCTACGACGGGTCTGACCAGATCGCCCGATTGACCAGATTCTCCAGTGCCTCCTGGCGTCCCGAGGCGGGAGCCGGATCGATTCCGTCGGCAACCACCTTGTCGCTGAGTGCAGCCAAGGTGGTGTCCGGCGACATGATGTAGTCACCCAGATCGCCTTTCCATCCTGCATACCGATCCGACCTGGCTCGCTCGAGTGTCCCATTCTCGAGCAGGTCGAAGGCGATGATCGTGGCCTTGGCAAGCGTGTCGATACCGCCGACGTGCCCGTGGAACAGATCGGTACGGTCGATGCTCTGCCTCCGCAGCTTCGTGTCGAAGTTGAAGCCGCCTTTCTTGAACCCGCCGGCACCGTAGATCTCGTGCAGGGGCAGGACCAACTCCTCGACTGAGTTGGGGAACTGATCGGTGTCCCAGCCATTCTGTGGGTCGCCGCGGTTGGCGTCGATGCTCCCAAAGATCCCGTTCTGGACGGCGTAGCTCACCTCGTGATGGAAGCTGTGGCCGGCAAGGGTGGCGTGATTCACCTCGATATTGACCTGGAACTCATCGACCAGGTCGTAGCGCTCGAGGAACCCGTGGACTGTGGCTGAGTCGTAGTCGTACTGGTGCTTGGTCGGTTCCTGCGGCTTGGGCTCGAGGAAGAGTTGGCCGTCGAAACCGATACTGCGCTTGTGCTCTGCCACCATTTCGAGGAATCGGGCCAACTGGTCCCCCTCCTGCTTCAGGTCCGTGTTGAGCAAGGTTTCGTAGCCTTCGCGGCCACCCCACAGCACGTAGCTCTCGCCGTTGAGTCGCTTCGTGGCATCCATTGCATGACGTACCTGGGCGGCGGCGAATCCAAAGGATTCGGGGTTCGGGTTCGTTGCGGCGCCGGCGGCGAAGCGGGGATGACTGAAGACATTGGCCGTTCCCCACAGCAGCTTCACTCCCGTCTGCTCCATCTTCTCCGCCGCGTAGTCCACCATCTGGTGGAGGTTGCTGACGGTGCCCCTGTAGTCGGTGCCGTCGGGTGCGATATCACGGTCGTGGAAGCAGAAGAAGGGGGTGCCCAGCTTGCTGAAGAACTCGAACGCTGCGTCCATCTTCATCCGGGCAGCTCCCAGTTCGTCGCCCGTCGCACCGATCCAAGGCCGGTCGAAGGTGCCGTCGCCAAAGACGTCCCTGCCATCCCAGGCAAACGAGTGCCAGTAGCAGACGGCGATGCGCAGGTGATCCTCCAGCCGCTTCCCGGCGACGATGCGATCGGGGTTGTAGACGCGATAGGCGAGTGGATTGGTGGTCTCCGGCCCTTCGTAGCGGATGGGCTCTGTCACCTCGGTGAAGAAGTCTGCCATTGCCGACACCTTTCTTGGGGGCACTCGTTCCGATGTTGCCACAGTGATTACAACACCCGAAGCGTTCCCAGGCAATTTGTTGTCTAGTCCGCAAAATACCAGGGATCCCTCCCCTTCTCTACTATCGACAGGCATGAGCATCATCGAGACGATCAAAAACCACCGCTCCATCCGTCGTTTCAAGCCCGATCCGGTACCGGACGAAATCCTCACCGATGCCATCGAAGCGGGGGTGCGAGCGTCGTCATACGGAAACATGAATCCGTACTCGATCGTGGTGTCGCGAGACCAAGAAACCAGGGAACGCCTCTTCCTCCCTCTCAAGCAGCAGCAAATGGTGCTTGCTGCCCCGGTGCACATGACGTTCTGTGCGGACTTCCGCAGGATGAGAAAATGGCTGGCGCTCAACGATGCCCCGGACAACTTCGGGGACTTCTTTGGCTTCATGATCGCAACGATCGATGCCGTGCTCGTGAGCCAGAACGTCGCGTTGGCGGCCGAGGCGCACGGCCTCGGAATCTGCTACATCGGTGCGACTCTGGCCAACACCCACGAGGTCGGGGAGATTCTCGCCCTCCCCACAGGCGTTGTCGCCGTCACCGGCTTCTCACTTGGCTGGCCGGACGAGCAACCCGAACCCCGCGACCGCCTCCCGATCGACGGGCTGGTCCACTACGAGCGCTATCACGATCACACGGATGAGGAGATCGCCGACCTTTACCACGATCGCAACAAGGCGGGTTGGGATCGCTACATGGGCAACAAGCGCCTGCGAGAGATGGTGGAGGCTTCGGACGTCGAAAACCTCGCCCAGCTGTACACGAGGCTCAAATACACGCCTGAAGCCCATCAACACCACTCAGGCCTCCTTCTCGACTATCTCAGGCAGCAGGGGTTTCTCGACTAACGCTTTGGTGGTTGTTTGGAACGGTGATTGACGAAGCCAAACCAACCGCCCAGCAAAGGGCCACCAACGGCGCCCCCCACCAAGCCCGCAGGCAACAACAAAACACCCACCACGCAACAGAACCTGAAACAAGAAGCCGGCTCGATCTGATGATCGAGCCGGTGCGTGGAGGTGACGGGATTTGAACCCGTGACTTCTACGTTGCGAACGTAGCGCTCTGCCGAACTGAGCTACACCCCCGGGCGAAGTGCAAGTGTAGCCACGTCCCGAGTCCTCGCTGCTAGCGACTCTCGAGCCGGCTGCGCAACCGCTCCTGGACGATCGTCGTCGTCAGATCGGCACGGCTGCGCTCAATCAGTGACCGGGCGACGTCGGTTGTACGCCGCAGAGAAGAGGTCATCCCGTCGGGGTAATCCAGAGCAGCAAGCAGACCGTGGATGGTCTCCATATCCGCAAATGTGTCTTCTGCCTCGGCCAGTTCACCCTTGCGTAGCTGATCGAGCAGGCGGCGTCGCAACTCCCCGACCGCCTCTCCGAGACCCTTCAGGTAAGGCACAGCATGGAGACCGAGATCGGACGGGAGCGGGAGCGGCTTGTGCAGGACGAGCGCCTTGGTCAACTCAGCCTCTGCGTACTCCTTCACGGCGTCGTAGAAAAAGCCGGCGTGGTAGATGTCGCGATGCTCCTCGAGCGGAGCCTCCGCCTCGTCGATGAGTGCCCGGCCCGAGGCAAGCAGCTCATCAGCATCCGCAAGATCGCCACGATGCAGAGCACGAATCGCCTTTGACGATGCCTGGATGATCTTGCGACAGTTCTTGAGAGCCAGCTCGCGAGCGGCGAACTTCTCATCTAGCTCAGACCGAACCTCAGCTTCGAGTTGCTCGAGATCGAGTGGTTGCGTCACTGGCTATCAGGCCCCGACGATGCGGATGGAAGGAATGACCTCGACCTCGGTGAGGTCCTCCTCACCCGACGTGTCGATCCTGACGACCTCAGCAACGGGCTGGAAGCGTGCAGCCCGGGCCTGGAGCAACGCGGTGACGAAGCCGGCGAGAAGCATATCGAATACGATCGTGACACCGAGCCAGACCGTGCTTCCGGTGATCACGGCTGCGCCCAGGGAACCCAGGGCACCAGAACTGAGGAATGCAACCGCACGACGACGACGGCGGCGGGCAACACTGGCCTGGCGCACCTCCTGCGCCGAGTGGAGCGCAACCGAGGCGAGGAGGTCCGTATTGCGCGCAAAACTGCGAGTCGACCTCATTGAGGCACTCTTGTGACCCTCGAAGAAAGAGGGCAGCAAGAACACTGCCCACACGCCCCCGATGATGAGGAAGGCCAATATCTCCATCTAATCCTTACTCCGTCCGCTACCGAGCGTAGGCACCGCAGCGTGCGTAACCAAGTATTTCGGCCCGTCCGTCCCATACGGGTGATCACATATTGTGGTCGCTTTGGCCCCTTATAAGCAACTCAACGGCATGTTCCAACGCCGGGCCGATGACATCGATCGACTCCTCGACGGCTTTCACCGAACCGGGGAGGTTGACGATGAGGGTGGATCCGGCGATCCCGGAGACTCCGCGGGACAGCATTCCATGCGGGAAACGGCCAAAAGTGGCCGCCCGCATTGCCTCGGCGAGACCGGGGGCTTCCCGATCGATGACGAGACGAGTTGCTTCCGGAGTCAGGTCCCGCGGCGAAAACCCCGTACCCCCCGTCGTCACGATGAGGTCGTGATCCCGACGCAATTCCTCGAGCAGGTTCTTGACAGAATCGACCCCGTCGGGCACAACACGCAGCGCGGCGCCTTCGATTCCATGCTCGGCGAGCCGAGCCACGGCCGCAGGACCCGAGAGATCCTCCGCTTCACCTTGCGAAACGCGGTCACTCACAGTGACCACCACAGCCCTCATCGAACCCACTCTCCCGACTTGCCCCCACTCTTGCGCAGCAGCCGCACCGCACCGATTTGGGCGCCCCGATCCAGACCCTTCACCATGTCATAGATGGCCACTCCGCCGATGGCTGCAGCGGTCATCACCTCCAT
>CAJIBB010000186.1_pt1 | contig 11219 bp, 8 predicted proteins | sample 9199201 | NCBI WGS metagenome assembly CAJIBB01 (sample SAMEA7708290, study PRJEB35096) | sediment metagenome | biome: marine neritic benthic zone biome [ENVO:01000025]; feature: sediment [ENVO:00002007]; material: shallow marine sediment [ENVO:03000034] sea grass bed [ENVO_01000059] ... | reverse complement strand
TCGCCTCCGGGTCGCGCTCGTGCTGCTTGGCGTTGATCCGCATCACGCCCAGCCGCTCGACGAAGCGCTCCAACGCCCCCGGCAGCGTGAGCCGCTTGATCGATGCTGAGTCGATGGCAGCGAACCAGCCATCGCCGAGGCGGCCGGCTCGCTCGGCGGCAGCGTCCGAATGCCCTCCAATGACGACGTGCACGTCCCTATCCGGCGGGTGAGGCAGCGATCGCACGCTCGAGAAGGATGTGAACTCGGACTCGTAGGACGAGTCGTCCGATCGCCATAGGCTGCGCATTGCCTCGATGTAGGCGTCGGTGCGAGCTCCCCTCTGGGCGAAGGGCACACCAACGGCATCGAACTCCTCTTCCAGCCAGCCGACCCCGACTCCGAGCCTGAGTCGGCCGCCGGCGAGAACATCGAGAGTCGCCGCCTGTTTGGCAAGCACGACCGGATTCCGCTGCGGCAGGATCAAGACGCCTGTGCCTAGTGCAATGGTCTCAGTATGAGCAGCGACGAAGGCCAGCCAAACCAGTGAGTCCGCCATCGGGACGGTTCCCACCCCGGGGGCCTTCCCCGTAGGCGAGTACGGATAGCGCGACTCGTACTGAAGGGGAATGACAACGTGATCGAAGGTCCACAGCGAGTCGAAGCCGGATGATTCAGCGGCCTGCGCCAGCACTACCGCGTTCTCCGGCTCGGCAAAGATCCCAACGTTGCCGCCGACCAGTCCCCACTTCACATTCGCTCCTCTCGACAGCCGTCGCAGCATGGTCGCAGCAACCCCCGGGGGAGAGTCAAGTCAGGCGTCGTATCGAAACGGCTTGATGCCGGTCCTAGATCGCCCAGTTGACGATGTTCAGCAGCAGCCAGGGGGCAACACCGAGCAGGATGGTGAGACCAGCCATCAAGTAAACGGTGAGGGCGGCGCCACCTGCCAGCTTCGGCGCCGCAGTTGCTGTGCCCGGCGCGTCGGCCAGAACGGAATCCTCGAAGAACATGACCACGATGACCCGCAGGTAGAAGAACAGGCCCGCGACCGCGGCAACGAGTCCGACGATCACCAGCCACAGGTAGCCGGCGCTGATCGCCTCGCTGAACACACCGACCTTCCCGACAAACCCGCTGAAGAACGGGATACCCCCCATGCCGAGCATGAACACGCCGAGCATTGCGGCGACCCACGGCGACCGAGCGAACAGGCCCCTGTACTCGTCGAAGCTCGACCGGCCGGACCGGACACCACTGACGACCCCAACGATGGTGAACGCACCAACGAGCTGGATCACATAGGTGGCGAGGTAGAACCAGATCTCGGGGATCGCCCCCTGGGAGCCGACGAGCGCCGTGAGCATGAATCCAGCGTGGGCGACACCGGAATAGGCGAGCATCCGTTTCAGGTCACGCTGGCCGATTGCGCCGATCGTTCCGACAACGACGGACAGGGCGGCAAGAGCGGCGACTATCGGCGCCCAGTCATCGATCCGGGTCCCGAACGCACCCATGAGCAACCGCATCAGCGTGGCAATGGCGGCGACCTTGACCCCGGCTGCCATCAGCGATACGGACCCGGATGCAGCGCCCTGGTACACGTCCGGCGCCCACTGGTGGAAGGGGGCGGCCGAGGCCTTGAAGGCGAGGCCAACAATGATGAAGCCGATCCCGGCCAGTAGGACGCCGACGTCCATCACTGCCACCGGCTCGGTGGCGAAGAACTGGCGGATGCTCCCGGTGCCGAGCACAACATTGCCCGAGCCATAGATCGAGATCGAGCCGGTGCCGGCGTATACCAGAGCGACACCGTAGAGGAAGATCGCCGATGCGAAGGATCCGAGCAGGAAGTACTTCAGCGCCGACTCGTCGGAGTTGCGCTCCACCCGGGCGAATCCCGCGATCACATAGAGAGCGATCGAGGCCGTCTCCAGTCCCATGAACAGAAGAATCAGGTTGGAGGAGATCACCATCATGTGCAGCCCGGCGGCGGCAAGGAGAACAAGAGCGACGTACTCAGCGCCGCGCTTGCCCAGCGTCTTGACCAATCCCCAGCTGCCGACCAGCGAGAAGAACGCCACCAGGTAGATGAGGACACCGGCGAAGGCCGAGAAGCGATCCATCACGATCATCGGGTGGAAGAACAGATCGGGGTCGTTGCTAACGGACGAAGTGAAGGCCAATTGCTGACCGACCTCGAGCGAGTCGAGTCGAATCCACTGCAGCACGGACAAGATGGCCCCGGCGAGGAGCGCCACACCGCCGGCGATACCCCACTCCCGGCGACCGGCACCGAGCGTCACCGCAATCATGAGAACGACCACCGCACCGGCAAGTGCGACTACCTCAGGTCCGATGGGGAGGAATGCAATGTGTTCCATCTACTCGCCTCCTTCCAAACCGGCGAGTTCTTCAGTGACCCCGAATTCGGGCACGTCGTAGTCCGTGGCATCTTCGATCCGTTCGAGGACCTCGGCGACTGCAGGCTCGATCCGATCCAGAGCTGGCTTGGGGTAGACCCCGAGGAAGAGGATCAGGACTGCGAGCGGGGCAATGATCAATACTTCCCGCTTGCTCAGGTCAAGGAGCTTCTCGTTCTCCTTGTGCACAACAGGCCCGGTGAAGACCCGCTCATAGGCCCACAGCAGGTAGACGGCAGCGAGAATCACGCCGGTGGCGCCCAGGATCGCTGCCAGCGGGAACCGCAGGTACGAGCCGAGCAGGATCTTGAACTCGCCGATGAACCCGTTGAGCCCGGGCAAGCCGGCCGACGCAAATATGGAGAAGAGGAACAGCCCGGCGAATACAGGCATGACCTTGGCGATGCCGCCGTAGTCGGCGATCTGACGGGTGTGCCGGCGTTCGTAGATCATCCCGATCAGTAGGAACAAAGCACCGGTCGAGAGTCCGTGGTTGACCATCTGGATCACTCCACCGGTGAGGCCCTGGTTGGTCATCGCAAAGATGCCGAGGATGATGAAGCCCAGATGGCTGACCGACGAGTAGGCCACGAGGCGCTTCACGTCGGGTTGAACGATGGCAACGATGGCGCCGTAGATGATGCCGACGACCGCCAGTCCGGCCAGCCAGGGAGCGAACCGCACCGCCGCATCGGGGAACAGGGTGAGGTTGAACCGGATGAATCCGTAGGTTCCCAGCTTCAGCAGAACACCGGCCAGCAGGACAGAGCCTGCCGTCGGGGCCTCAGTGTGGGCATCGGGCAGCCACGTGTGGAACGGGAAGATCGGAACCTTGACCGCAAACGCCACGGCGAAGCCGAGGAAGAGCCATGCCTGCTGATCCGAAGTGAGCGAGGCGTCGAGGATCCGGGTGAAGTCGAAAGTACCGGTGATGGAGCCAAGCCAGATGATGCCGGTCAGCATCAGCGCCGAGCCGAGTGCGGTGTAGATGAAGAACTTGACCGCGGCGTATACCCGGTTGCCGCTCCCCCATAGACCTATGAGAAGGTACATCGGGACGAGGGTGATCTCGAAGAAGACGAAGAACAGCAGCAGGTCGAGCGCCACAAAGACGCCGAGCATGCCGGTCTCGAGCAGCAGCATCGCGACCATGTACATCTTCTGGTTCTTCTCGATGGACTTAGATGCAGCTATCGAGATCGGGAACAGTACGGCGGTGAGTGCCAGCAGCAACAGCGAGATACCGTCTACACCGACGTTCCACGAGACGCCCCACGGCTCGTACCAGAGCACTTGCTGGGTGAACTGATAGCCGGGCTCGCCGACCTGGAACTCCCAGAGGACATAGCCGACGACCGCAAGTGGCAGGAAGCTGAGCGTCAGCGCAAGCGGGTATACCAACTCGGAGCGGTTCTTCGGGATCAGCGCGATCACGATCGCAGCCAGCGTCGGCATCAACACCATCAGGGCGAGGACGGGGAAACTGTCCATTAGACGGCACCTCCTCGAATGAGGATGAACAGTAGAACCCCGACGGCGCCGAACATGATGCCTACGCCGTAGTTGCGAACAAGACCCGTTTGCAGCGGTTTGACCCACTCGGCGATTCTCTTGACGGACACGCCGACGCCGTTGACAACACCATCGATGCCTTTGGCGTCAGCGGTGAAAGCCATCGCATCCGCGGCCCGCTTGCCGGGCAGAACGATCGTGCGGCCGTACACGTTGTCGATGTAGTAGCCGTTCTCGATGAAGTCCCACATCTCGCCCTGCTCGGCCGGGGCCTCGCCGACCAGGAAGCGGCGGTAGGCATAGCCAATCCCGATCAGGCCGACCGCGACCGACGCCGCCGCTAGAAACCAGGGGGTCCATCCGTCCGGCGGATGGGAAAGAGAGACCAACTCAAACGATGGCTCCAAGAAGTGCTCGAGTGTTAGGCGCCACGGGGTATTGATGAGGCCACCCACAACCGAAAGCACCCCGAGCACGATCAGCGGCACCGTCATGGTGGCGGGTGACTCGTGCGGCTTGACGCCCTCGTCCCAACGCGGCTCGCCCCAGAAGGTGCGGAACATCATCCGACTCATGTAATAGGCAGTGAGTCCGGCAGTAATGAGTCCGATCGCCCACAAGACGATATAGAGGCCACCCTTGTTGAATGTGACGGCGAGGATCTCGTCCTTCGACCAGAACCCGGCGAACGGAGGCATCCCCGATATCGCCACCCAGGCAATGGCCATGGTGGCAAAGGTGCGCGGCATGACCTTCCGGAGCCCACCCATCTTGTCCATGTTCTGCTCGTCGGCCATGGCGTGAATAACCGAGCCGGCGCCGAGAAAGAGCAGAGCCTTGAAGAACGCATGTGTCATCAGGTGGAACACGCCGGCGGTGTAGGCAGCGACTCCGACACCCATGAACATGTAGCCGAGCTGGCTGATGGTCGAGTAGGCGAGAACTCGTTTGATATCCCGCTGCCCGATTGCGATCGTCGCCGCATAGATCGCCGTGAGCGCACCAACCGTCGCAACCACACCGGCGGACACGGGGGCCAGCTCAAACAGCACGCCGGCCCGGGCAACCATGTACACACCTGCGGTGACCATGGTGGCCGCGTGGATGAGGGCCGAAACAGGAGTGGGGCCCTCCATTGCATCAGGCAGCCACACGTACAGCGGCAGCTGCGCGGACTTGCCGGCAGCACCGACCAGCAAGAGCAGCGTGATCGCGGTGACCGTCGCTCCGCCCTCTTCGAGCATCTCCCCAGCGTGCTCAAAGACGTATTCGAAACCCAGCGAACCGAACGTCGCAAAGATCAGCATCAGTGCGATGAGGAATCCGAAGTCACCAATCCGGTTGACGATGAATGCCTTCTTCCCGGCGGCCGCCGCGGATGGCTTCTGGAACCAGAACGAGATCAGCAGGTACGAGCTGAGCCCGACCAGCTCCCAGCCGACGAACAGCACGGCGAAGTTGGCGCCGAGCACGAGGATCAACATCGAAGCGAGGAAGAGGTTGAGGTAGGCGAAGAAGCGCGGATAGCGCTCGTCGCCGTGCATGTAGCCGATTGAGTAGAGGTGGATCAGCGAACCGACTCCGGTAACGACCATGGTCATCAGGGCCGAGAGGGGATCCCAGAGGAACTCGGCTTCGACGCCGAGGCCGGGGATCCAGGTGAACATGTGGACTGTCTCTCCGTGGGCGCCTCCGAGGAAGAAGTCACCGGCAGCCACCGCACCGATTACGAACGCGGACGCCGCAAGGAGCGTGGCCAGGTAGCCGGCACCCGGTTCGCCGATACGCTTGCCGAACAGCAGCAGGATGAGTGCACCGAGGAGCGGGAGGGCAACTGCGATCCAGATGAAGTCGATCATCGCTATCCCTTCATCCCGGCAAGCTCGTCAACGCTCGCTGTCGCCCGATTGCGGAACACCATCACGATGATCGCCAGACCCACGGTGACTTCGGCGGCGGCCACCACCATGACGAACAGAACCGACAGCTGACCGTCGAGATTGCCCAGGGCGCGGCCGGCGGCGACAAACGTGAGGTTCACCGAGTTCAGCATCAGCTCGATGCTCATGAACATGATGAGGGCGTTGCGGCGAAGTAGGAGACCCGCCCCACCCATCACGAACAAGACTGCGGCGAGAACCATGTACCAGGCAGCGGTGACGGTCATTCGTCACCCCCGGCTATATCTACAGGCTGGGGCGCTTTCGCTCCTGATGCCGAGCCACCCTCGTACCGCGCCAGGGCTACAGAACCCACTGCGGCGATCGTCAGGAGAAGGATTGTCGCCTGAAACGGGAGCATCCACGTTCCGAAGAGCGCTTCGGAGATCTCTTCGATCGTGCCGACCTGGTCGATGCCGGCATCCCTGACTACCCATGCTCCCCAGCCGCCCACGAGCAGCAGCAGGACCAATGCGCCGCCGAGGACGGCGGCGAGGATCCGTTGATATGGAATGGTCTCTTCTCTGGTTTCCTTGCGGTCAACACCGATCAGCATGATCACGAAGAGGAACAGCGTCATCACTGCCCCTGCGTATATCAGAACCTGGACAACCGCGATGAAGTGGGCGTCCATCAACACGTAGAACACCGCCATCGAGAGCATGGTGAGTAGCAAACCCATGGCCGAGTACACCGGGTTGCGGGCGAAGAGGAGTGTGAACGCTCCCCCGAGCGCGGCGATGGCGAAGATGATGAAGACGATCAGCTCGGCGTTCATTCTCTGACCTCGTCACTCTGGCCGCGCTCGGCCGGGAGGTCGCCCTCGGTGGCTGATGGAGTCCAGCCGACCACTCCCTCGAAGGCAGCGCGACCTCCCGAGGAAGTAGCCCGCATCCAACCCGAGCCAAGTCTCAGCTCGTTCAGGTCGATCAGGCGATTGGCTTCCTGTGGGTGGTTGGGAGTTCCGTCAGGCTCGACCAGCAGCTCATCCCGTGTATAGATGGCGTCGTCGCGGCTGGTTGTCGACATCTCGAAGAGGTGGGTCATGGTGATCGCCTCGGTCGGGCATGCCTCAACACACATCGCGCAGAAGATGCAGCGCAGCATGTTGATCTCGTAGATGAATCCGTATCGCTCGCCCGGGCTGATCGGGTTATCCGGTGGGTTGTCGGCGCCGCGCACATAGATGCAGCGGGCGGGGCACACCCCGGCGCACAGCTCACAGCCGATGCACTTCTCCATGCCGTCGGGATAACGATTGAGCCGGTGCCGACCGTGGAACCGCTGTGGCTTCTCCCGCTTCTCCTTCGGGTACGACGTGGTGACCCTGGGCCGCACCATCTGCCGCAAGGTGACGGCAAAGCCCCGGAAGGGTCCCAACATCTCTGCAAACCAAGCCATCGCTACATCAACTCCACGGGAATCCCAGATCTCTCACACCAAGGGACAGGGCCATCGCAACAATCCACAGCAGGCTGAACGGGATGAGCCGTTTCCAGCCGAAGCTCATCAGCTGGTCGTAGCGCATCCGGGGCAGTGACGCCCTGATCCACACGAACATGAAGACGAGCAGGAAAGACTTGAACATGAACCAGAAGATTGGGAACACCCATGAGATCCAGTCGGGTGTCCCGAAGTCGGGACCCAGCCAGCCTCCGAGGAAGATGGTGGCGGTCAGCGCCGAGATGTTGAAGATGTTGGCGTACTCGGCCAGGAAGAACAGGGCGAACCGGAAGCCCGAGTACTCAGTGTGGTAGCCGCCGACAATCTCGTTTTCGGCCTCAACCAGATCGAACGGTGCGCGGTTCGTTTCGGCGACACCGGCGATGAAGAAGATGACGAACGACGGCACGAGGATCAGGTGCCAGGCGGGGACGAACGACAGCAGGCTGCCTTCAGCGAAGAAGCTGCCCGTTTGCGACTCAACGATCTGGGTAAAGGAGGTCGTCCCGGCCCACATGACCACCGGGATGAGCGCCAGCCCCATCGCCGCCTCGTAGGAGATCATCTGCGCCGAGGCCCGGACGGAACCGAGCAGCGGGTACTTCGAACCGGAGGACCAACCAGCCAGCACGACTGCATAGACGGCGATTGAGGACATCGCCAGGACATACAGCAAGCCGATGTTGAGATCGGTCCCAACGAGGCTGATCTCGCGATCACCAAGCGTGAACGGGCGCCCAATCGGAATGACCATGAAGATGAGGATCGAGGGCACCAGGGCTGCGATCGGAGCAACCATGTACAGGCCGTACTCGACCTTCCGCGGCACCACGGGCTCCTTGACCAGCAGCTTCACACCATCGGCGATGGTCTGCAGAATTCCCCACGGGCCGGCACGCATCGGGCCGAGGCGGTTCTGCATGTCGGCAACGACCTTCCGCTCAAACCACACGAGGAGAATCACGGTCACCAGGACGAGGGCGAAGACGGCAACGGCCTTGATCGCACCCTCAATGAGAAGCTCCCAGCCGCTCACGCCTCACCTCCCCTGCTGATGGCGACGGCGACCTCGCTGCCGAGGCCGCGGGTCGATGCGAGGTTGGCCGGCACATAGACGGTGCCGTCGCCGAGTGAGTTGTCGATGCCGACCGGCAGTTCGACGCTGCCGCCATCGCCTTCGACTGTCAGGATGTCCCCGGGTTCAGCGCCGATCGCTTCGAGTTCCGCCGCGTTCATGTACACGCCACCTTCGGGTGCCAGTGCAGCCAGCGATGGGCTCATACGAACGCGTACTCCGTCGTCGTAGAGAACCCGGCCGAGGTGGAGGCCGAAGCGGGCGTTGACGGTGGTCAAGTTGCCGTCGACGGGGATGTACTCGAGATGCTGCTCACCCTCTTCGAGCGGGAGCAATAGCCCCTCACGTCCGTCGCCCCAGTCGAGAGAGTCCCAGGTGACACCGTGATAGGCGGGCGCAACCTTGGCTATCTCCTTGGAGATCGCAGCCGCTGAGGTGGCCCCTAGCTGACCGTCCATCCGCCGGGCGAGATCGTCAAGCACCGACCAGGCCGCTCGGGTTTGGCCGCGGCCGGGAACGAGGCGGTTCACCTTCTGGACACGCCCTTCGATATTGGTCACGGTTCCTTCGCCCTCGGCGAATCCTTCGACCGGCAGGATCACGTCAGCGAGCTCGGTCGAGTCGGTGATGAAGTGATCCAGCGCAACCACGAACTCGGCTGCGGCAACCCCTGCCTCAGCCAGTGCCGGCTCAGGGTGGTCGCGGACCGGATCGGTACCGAGCATGATGAGCGCTCTGAGATCGCCCTCGCGGAGCCCCTCGAGGATGCTGGTCGATGTGCGGCCGAGACCTTCCGGGAGCGGACCCCACTCGGCCTCGAGCGTCTCGTGGGCACTGCTCTCGGAGACTCGTCCGGGTAGCAGCGTTGGGGCCAGGCCCATGTCGAGGGCGCCCAGCACATTGCCGCGACGGGCCAGTGGGAGGATCTTGCCGTCCGGGAGGTCACGAACGAACGCAGCGACTGCTTCGGCGAGTCGCTGGTCCTCACCAAGACCCGTTCGACCAACGATGCCCACAACGGGACCCTCCTCGAGGGCGCTGCGAATCTCGGCGTATTCGTCGTCAGAAGCCATCTCCCGCAACACCTCGGGCCCGGCACCGGGGCGATATCGGACCTTGTGCGTGGCTACGTCGTCGAGGCCGGTGCGGCGGGGATGAACAACTATGAGGTTTGCGCCCAGTTCAGCTGCGGCACGGCGAACTCGGAGGTAGAGGACCGGATACTCCTCCTTGAGGTCTGCGGCCCAGAGCAGGATTGTCTTGGCGGTCTCGAGGTCGGGGATCTCGGCGCGCGGGGTGACCCCTACGAGGAATTGCGGGTCGAGCCCGTCGTCGAGCTGGGCATCTATGTGCGGCGTGACAACGATCGTGCGAAGGAACTTGCCGAATGTGTAGGCCTCTTCGTTGGTGCTGTTCGCACCGCCGAGTCCGGCTACTTGCGCACCCGGGTACGCCGCGAGCTTCTCTGCCACCAGGTCCAGAGCTTCGCCCCAGGCGGCCTCACGGAAGTCACCATCCTCCTTGATGAGCGGCGTCGTGAGCCGGTGCTCGCTATGGATTGACTCGAAGATGAACCGGTCCTTGTCGGATAGCCAACCCTGATTGGTCGGGTCGTTGTCGATGCCGTCGATTCGAACGACCTCGTTCTGGCTCGACTGGACCGACACCTTGGAACCGATCGAATCAACGAGAGAGACGCTCTCGACGGCTTCGAGATCCCACGGACGCGCCTTGAAACGGTACGGCTTGGCGGTGAGCGCTCCAACCGGGCAGATCTGCACCGTATTACCCGAGAAGTATGAGTTGAACGGTTCGCCCGGGAAGGTGATTACCTGCACTGCGTTGCCACGGTCCTTGAACTCGATGAGCGGGTCGCCCGAGATCTCTTCGGAGAACCGTGTACAGCGGGCACATAGGATGCAGCGTTCCCGATCGAGCAACACCAGATCGGAAATCGGGATTGGCTTCTCGAAATGTCGCTTCTCTTCGACGAAGCGGCTCTCCCCAGGCCCATAGGCGACCGTGTGATCCTGGAGCGGGCACTCGCCTCCCTTGTCGCAAACCGGGCAGTCGAGGGGGTGATTGATCAGCAAGTACTCGAGCACGCCCTCTTGCGCCTTCTTGACCACAGCGGACTGCGTATCGACTTCCATGCCGTCGTTCACCGTGGTCGTGCAGGCGGGCAGGAGCATGGGGCCCCGGGGACCGACGACCTCGACGAGGCACATCCGGCACATGCCGACCGGCTTCATCCTGGGGTGCCAGCAGAATCTAGGGATGTAGTTGCCGTTCTCCTCGGCGACTTTGATCAAGACCTCGCCGGCCTTGCCCTGCATTGCGACGCCGTCAACGGTGATGGTGACCAGGTCAGGCATCCACGGCCTCCACGCTGATCGGGATCTGGTTGATCCGCGCCTCGACCTCGTCACGGAAGTATTGCATCAGCGATACAACCGGAGCCGTGGCCGATGGGCCGAGCGGGCAGATAGTGGTCATCGCCGGGGGCCAGGTGAGCCCGGGGCTGATGCCGTCGGAGATGTCGAGCAGCAGGTCGATGTCCGACGGGCGACCCTGACCGGAGAGGATTCGGTTGAATACTCGTTCCAGCCACGTGGTGCCTTCACGGCACGGGGTGCACTGGCCGCACGACTCGTGTGAGTAGAACCTGACGATGCGATGCGCTGCGGCGACGACGTCTGTGGAGTCGTCCATCACGATGATGGCGCCGGAGCCGAGCATCGAGCCGTTCTGGCCGACATCATCGATGGTGACCGGTGTGTCGAGATGCTCCTCCGGTACAAACCACGGTGCAGACGAACCACCGGGTATCCAGGCCTTCAGCTCCCG
>CAJIBB010000327.1_pt1 | contig 11227 bp, 9 predicted proteins | sample 9199201 | NCBI WGS metagenome assembly CAJIBB01 (sample SAMEA7708290, study PRJEB35096) | sediment metagenome | biome: marine neritic benthic zone biome [ENVO:01000025]; feature: sediment [ENVO:00002007]; material: shallow marine sediment [ENVO:03000034] sea grass bed [ENVO_01000059] ... | reverse complement strand
ATGATGACCTTCATCGCACCATCCTTGCGCTCGTTGAACGTCGTCAGCGCATCGCCGAAATCATCCAACGGGAAGCGATGGGTTATCAGCTCCTTGGCGCGGATGGTGCCATCCGCGACGAGCGGCAGCACGTGGCGCATCTCGCCGGCGCTGGCCCGTACACCGACTAGTTCCTTCTCGTAGAGCACGAACTCCTGGAAGTCGAGGTCGACGCGGTCAACCGGAATACCAACCGCCGCAATGCGGCCACCCTTGCGCAGGGCCGGGATCGACCACTGGAATGTGTCTGCAACGCCGGCACAATCGAGGATCACATCTGCCCCATGGTCGTCTGTCACCTTCAGGATGCATTCGACCGGGTCGGTCTTCTCGAAGTTGATCGTCTCGTTCCCCATTGCGGCTGCCTGTTCGAGCCGCTCCCCGCGACCGACGACGATCACTCGCGCCGCCCCACGGGCACGGGCCGCATCCGCAACGAGCAGACCTACCGGACCCGGACCGAATACGACAACCGTATCTCCCGGTCGCACCCCACCTCGATTGGCCGTGTGCAAAGCGATCGATGCCGGGTCGACCACGGCGCCGGTGGCGAAGTCCATGTCGTCGGGAAGGTGGAAGATCGACTTGACGCCATGAAGCACGTACTCGGCGAAAGCCCCCGGGTAGTTGTGGCCGTACTGTCGGTGGACGTCCATGTTGCCGTAGTTCTCGCACAGGTTGTAGCGACCCTCAACGCACTTCTGGCAGTTGCCACACGCATCGTGAGAAGTGCCGCATACCCGATCACCGACGCTCCAACCGAGGGACTCTGCCTCGGGGCTGACTTCAACCAGCTCGCCGGCCCACTCGTGGCCGGGCGTGAAAGGGAACGATGGAGGCCAGAAGCCGGGATAGTGCCCGGCGATCAGGTGCGAGTCGGTACCGCAGATCGAGATCGCCCTGACCCTGGCTACGACCTCGTAGGCACCTGCCTGCGGCATCGGCACCTCTTCGATGGCGAAGACATCGGGCTCTGTTACGACCAGAGCTTTCATTCGTTTCTCCCTTTTTGTAAGGCTCTAGATGACTGCCAGCGGATCGACCATCGAACCGGTAGCTCCCTCGATCTTCAGTGGCAGCATGATGAACGCAAACTCGTACACCTTCTCCTGTGCGATCTCTTCCAAGTAGATGCTTTCCAGGAGGTAGATGCCGTTCTCGATCAGTAGCTTGGTGTGGACCGGCTGCGGGTTGGGCGGGTTGCCGCGGTCGGGAGTGGGCATGACCTCGTAGGTCTCGGTGTCTGTCCCGGTGGCGATCACTCCACTCTCGAGTAGCCACTCGGCTGCGGACAGATCGGGACCGGCGGTCAAATGCTCGTTCATCTTCTCGCGGTCCGGCCAGTACTTGAGATAGCCGGTCCGGATCAGCACGACGTCCCACGGGCGAATCTCAACACCCTGGGATGCGGCGACGGCCTTCAGCTCGTCGGCGCTAACGGGTTCGTGCGCAGGGAGAGCATCGACGCCACGATACGTCGGCGGGTCGAGAAGCACGCCTCTGGTGAAGAAGGCGGGAAGCTTGGACGCATCGCCGAAGTTGGGTCCGTGGTCCGTCATGTGGTCGGTCGTATTGCCGCCGCCGTACCAGTGGTTGTCTTCACCAATGGTCATATGGGCGAGCCCGTCGATGTGTGCGCCTGAGTGGGAGCACGCCATCAAGTACTCGGCCATGTAGCCCAGGTTGACCTCGTTCGGCGGACCCCAGGGTTCCACGTTGCCGGCAATGATTCCGGGGGGAGTCCTGTAGTTGACTACCTGGAAAGGTGGATGACCAGGGAACAGGGGCATCCCGGTGAATCGTGGTACCGACAGCGAGTAGTTCTTTCCCGTCTTGATCATGTTGGCAGCCGCGACGACCTGCTCGAGAGGCATGTCCCTCACGGGCCCAACTTCTAGCTCAGGGTTCATTTCCCCTCCTGAATGGCTTCCCAAACCCGTTGCGGAGTCAGGGGTAGATCTCTGATGACTGTCCCGGTTGCCTCTCGGACCGCCGCCCCGACGGCGGGTGCAGTCACGAGCAGGCTGCCTTCGGAAACGCCCTTGATCCCGTACGGTCCGGGACCGTCTGCGTTCTCGATTGACTCGCTGTGCAGCTCGAGCGGAAGGTCCATGCTGGTGACGATGCGGTAGTCGATGGCTCCGATGTTCCGGACGCGTCCCTCATCGTCGAAGATGTAGTGCTCCATGAGCGTGTGACCCAGTCCCATGATGGCTGCGCCGTCGTCCTGGGCCTGTACCTGGGTCGGGTTGAGGGAACGACCCGTATCGCCGACGGTGACGTGCTTGATCAACGTCGTCGCCCCGGTCTCCATGTCGACCTCGACCTCAGAGGCGGTGCAGTTGAACTCAAAGAAAGCGGCCGTGCCACCAAGCGGGTGATCCGGCATCTTGTCCTTTCGCATCTCACCGTTTCCGATGACCTCGCCGCCCAGCGGTGCCAAGGCCTCCTGCATCACCGTGATCATCTCAACCTCACGGTCGGGCAGCAACAACACTCCCGGCTCGACCTTGATGGCGTCCTCGTCGAGCGAGTGCACGGTTGCGGCCATCGTGCGGATCTTGCCCTGGATGTCAAAGCACGCCCGCTGAATAGCGGTCCCCATCAAGACCGACGACCGGCTCGCCGAAGTCTGCTGGTCGTACGGGACCACTGCCGTGTCTCCCATGACAACCGTTACCTGATCCATGGGCACGCCCAATTCGGTCGCAACGATCTGAGCAAAGATTGTCCTTGCCCCCTGGCCCATATCTGACGTGCCTGCGTAAACCATTGCGCTGCCGTCGAACAGCAGCCGGACAGTTGAGTACGAAAGGCCGGTGGTTGGGCCGGACTTCAGACCGATTGCAATTCCTCGGCCCCGGTTTGGCTTCAGCGGATCGCCCCATCCGATTCTCTTCGCTGCGGTGCGAATGGTCTGCTCCCAGTCACCGTCGGCTTCCTCACCCGGGATGAAGGCCTCTTTGTACTTGGCAACGTTCCTGAGCCGGATCTCCAGGCGATCGATTCCCAGCTTGTAGGCCGCTTCATCGATCAGCGACTCTCGCGCCCAACTGATCTGGGGGATCCCAAATCCGCGGAACGCAGTAGACGGCGTCGTGTGCGATACGATCGTGCGCCCGATGATCTTGACGGCCGGGATGCTGTATGGGCCGGCAGCTGCGTAGCTGGACTTCGATACGATCCGGTCGGCGATATCTACGTACGCCCCGACCAGGAAGTTCGTCTCGATATCCGAGAACTTCATCATCCCCTCGCTGTCGAATCCCATCCGGACTCGTATCTCTGCCGCAGTACGGCGAACGGTCTGGAAGGTCTCGTCAAGGGTGAGCACAAGCCGAACCGGACGGTCGGCTCTCAGGGCACAGAAGATGACAAGGGGCTCGAGTTTTGGAATTTGTTTGCCGCCGAAACCACCGCCTGGATCGGGGGCGTGAACACGCACCTTCGCCAGCGGCTTCTCGAACATCTTTGCCATCATCTTCTGCAGCAGATAGGGGTGCTGGATCGTGCTCCAGACCTCGATACCGCCATCACCCATTGGCGCCGCCATGAAGGCGTGCGGTTCGATCGCAAAGTGCGTGACCATTGGGAACTGGTAAGTGTCCTCAACCACGAGATCGGCTTCTTGAGCGTCGATATCGCCCCACCCGAAGTTCTTCTGGTCGATGATGTTCGTCTGAGCGAAAGCCGAATCAGGTCTGATATCTGGGTCCTGCACCAACTCTGCATCAGCAGCCAAAGCATCTCCCACGTTGAAGATGCCACCGGGCAGTTGCTCGAATTCAACCTCGACCGCACGTGCACCGGCCTCTGCGGCCTCCCGGGTCTCGGCCACCACGGCAGCGACAGGCTCGCCGTGATACTTCACCTCACCGTCGGCGAGCACCGGCCGGTCTTGGAACTGTGGCCCGAACCGGATCATCGGTTTCGGCAGGTCGTCCGGCGTCATCACGAAAGCGACACCGGGGATCTGCTCGGCCGCCGTCGTGTCGATGCTGACGATCCGTGCCCTAGCCACGCTGATCGTGACCAGCTTGGCATGAAGCATGTCGGGAAGGGAGATATCCGCCAGATACTCCTGGTGGCCGGTTACGCGCCCATATCCTCCACCGCGCCGAGGAGAGGCTCCAACTTCGTTCATCGTCTCGCCTCCTTTGCAGCCGCAAGCACGGCGTTGACGATCTGTTCGTAGCCGGCGCACCGACAGAGGTTGCCGGCCAACGCCTCCTGGACGTCCTCGACGGTCGGATCGTCAATGCGATCGAGCAAGGCCGTGGCTGACATCAGCTGACCAGGAATACAGAAGCCGCACTGGGCAGCGCCTTTGTCAAGAAACGCACCTTGGACGGGGCTAAGGCCGTTTTCAGTCTCGAGGCCTTCGACGGTAGTGACGGTCGAGCCGTCGACTTCGGCGGCAAGCATGAGGCAAGAATTCATCGGGCTGCCGTCGACGATGACGGTACAGGCACCACATTCTCCAACGACGCAACACTCCTTGCTGCCGGTCAGCTCAGCGACATCCCGTAACGCCTCCAGCAGCGTCTGGTTGGCCACAATGTCGAGACTTCGCTTGCGACCATTGATGGTTGCGTTGATTGTGAGTGTCTCGTTCATGCCACCAACTCCTTGGCGAGCCGTTCGATTGCGGTCTCCAGTGCCCGGGCCCCAAGGACACGCAACATGGCGGTGCGATACTCGGGACTGGCTCGCATCGACCGCAGCGATGGGGTTGCAAGTTGGAAGGTGCTGTCGAGCAGTTCCGCCTTGTCGGCTATCGGCACGCCTGGATCGGCCAGGGCACCCGTTTCATCCGTAACGAGGAAAGCTCGCGGGCCAACGCTTCCGTAGGATATCCGGGTTACACCTTCGGTGCTTACGCCGCAGCACAGGGTGATCGATGCGAGGTCCGTCCCGCGCCGTCTCGTCAATCGCTGGTACGCCGACCCGTATGCTCGATCGGGGATGGGCAGTTCAATGGCCAAAACCATCTCCCCCCGTTCCAGAGCGGTCTTACCGGGACCGACAATGAAGTCGTCGATCGGCAACCGCCGTACCCCTTCTGGTCCTGCGATCACGACCACCGCATCGAAGACCAGGAGTGGCGGCGATGTGTCCGCTGCCGGTGACCCGTTGCAGATGTTGCCCGCAAGCGTGGCACGGGCGCGAATCTGGACCGAGCCAACTACGTCCGCCGCCTCCGCCAGCGCCGGGAAGTGACGCTGCACCACGTCATTGGCGACGATGTCGGCCATCACCGTCGTGGCACTGAAGGAGAGGACGCCGTCGCTGGGAACGATGGCCGGTGCCAGTTGGGGGATGCGTTTGATGTCGACAACAACCTTGGGTTCAACCCAGTGGTTTCGCAGTTCGATAACGAGGTCGGTTCCACCTGCAAGGATCCGGGCGTCGTCGCCGTATTCCTCGAGGATCGCCACCGCCTCCGCCACCGTGTCGGGTCGGGCGTACTTGAAGCGATTCATTTCTTCCTCCCTGGAGGGCTTCCTCCCTAGAGGACCTTGTCAACCTCGTCCATGAGCACCTGCGGATTGGCCGCGCGAATCATGTAGAACTTGCGTGGAGCAACGAACTTCTTGACGAACTCAGCACGCCTGGCACGCAGTTCTTCGGTGTCCACCATCGGCATTACGTGGCCGACGGCCAGGAGCTCGTTGAGCAGGAAGTAGTTCTGAAGGCTATGCAGCATCTGAAAGCCGGACTCGAAGTCGCCCATCTCGGTGGTGGCCGGGTCGTAGTTGCCGTCGATCGAAGGAACGATGACCAGGTCGACGTTCGAATCGCCTTCAAGGCTGCCGTAGGTAGGCATGTCACCGAAGAACTTCTCGACACCCTTGTTCGGGGCTGCCTTGTCGGCTCGCTCGGTGCCCTTGGCGCGCTTCTTGAGGAACATGTCCTCGGACCCCATTACGGCGACGCCGTCTTCGTTGAGGACCGTCGTCTCCGTGGAGACCAGAAGGCCGCCGCGCGCAAGCGCCTCGATGAGACCCATGCTCTTGCCGTGGTTGGACTCGCCGCCCAGGAACAGCATCGTCTTGCCCTTGTAGCGAGCACAGGCCGAGTGGGACGGGTGTAGACCTTCAGCTTCCATCTTCAGCGCAAGGACAGTGACTACGACCTTCTGCAGAGGACCGGCATCCCATTGGCCGGTGAGCGTCATCGTCTTGCCGTCGTAGGAGATCGACTTCTCGCCTTCCTGATTCCAGACGATATCCGGCTCTGCGAGGGTCACCTCGGGCTCGATGCTCACGGCAGCGAGGCGATAGTTCAGGAAGTTCATGTCCTCGAGGACATACTCCACGGGATTCGGTCCGTAGGCATCGACACGAAGTCGTGCGCTACCACCCGACATTTCCTGTGAGAGCTGCAACATGTTTTCTCCTTTCGACGGCTGCTGCTCGCAGCCTGTAGGTCTTGGGCTCTGCGTCACCTCGCCGAGGGACGCATGCCTTGTGTTCTATGGTTCAGATCCGACGGTCGCTTCGGGCCTGAAGGCTTCGTCGTCCATACTCATAACGAGATCCTCGGCCTCTCGAGCGTGGTGACGCATCGTCTCAGCGGCCTTCTGCGGATCGCCGTTCTCCAACGCCGCGAGAATGTCGTTATGCCGGTCGCCGAGCCAGACGAGGTCCATCCCCGGAACCATCGCAGTGACGTAGGTCCGTGCGTACGGTTCGAGCATCGACCAGGTCCGAAACAGGGTCTTGTTGCCGGAGGCGCGGACGACCGTCTCATGAAACTCGGTGTTCTTCAGCGCATGGGCATGGGCATCGCCGCTCTCGGCCAGGTCGTGCATCTCGCCGATCAGCTTGCGAAGCCGAGTTAGACCGCGCTCGTCGATCCGCTCTGCTGCTGACCTCGCGGCAAGCGCTTCGAGCTCACCACGGACCTCCATCGCTTCGACGAGGTCCGTCTTACTCGGCGCCCGGACACTTGCGCCGCGATATGGCTGCATCTCGACGACACCGAGTGTTGTGAGGTCGCGAAGGGCCTCACGCACGGGCGCCTGGCTGACTCCGAGTTCCTTGGCCACTCGGGTCTCGATGATGCGCGAGCCCGGTGCTAGTTCACCTTCCAAAATCCACTGCAGAATTCTGTCCTTTACCTGCTCGCTCAGGACATTGCGCGATACAGGATCTGTCGACCGACTTGTCATCGTGTCCCCCCGTTGCGTTGGATTCGAATCAGGATCGGACCGCCAGCGTTCTGCTTGACCATGGTTTTCCTCTCAATAACCACTGGACTGCTCCTTCCCGGCTGCGACGCGATCGAAATCACCTTTCTTGAAGTCCCTAACGGCCTCGGTGATCGCGGTCTCGGTCGGCACCCGTTCCACGCTGGACGCACCAAAGAACCCATGCGTCCCTCTAGTACTCCGAAGGACGTGCCTGACGTCCTCCGGGTCGACGATCGGCCCACCGTGGAAGAGCACGATGATATCGCCATTTGCACTGCGTGCGGCATCACTGAGACGCTGAACACGCACGATTGAATCCTCCATGGTCAGGGCTGTCTTGGCCCCGATCGTCCCCTTCTGGGTGAGGCCCACGTGGACGACGACCACGTCGGCTCCTGCCGCCGCCATGGCCTCGGCCTGATCGGTGTCAAAGATGTACGGGGCCGTGAACATGCGCTTTTCGGCAGCCCGCCGGATCAGGTCAACCTCGAGATCGAAACCCATTCCGGTCTCTTCGAGGTTCTGTCGGAAGTTGCCGTCGATGAGGCCTACCGTTGGGAAATTCTGGACCCCGGCGAAGCCAATCCCGTCGAGCTGGTCCAGGAACGGTCCCATGAGCCGGAACGGATCAGTCCCGCAAACACCGGCGAGCACGGGTGTGTGCTCAACGACCGGCAGGACTTCGGCCGCCATGTCGACGACGATTTCGTTCGCATCGCCGTAGGGCATCATGCCGGCCAGTGAGCCCCGCCCGGCCATCCGATACCGCCCCGAGTTGTAGATGATGATGAGATCTGCGCCGCCCGCTTCGGCAAGCTTCGCCGACAGGCCCGTGCCGGCCCCGGTGCCGACTATGACCTCGCCGCGCCCGATAGCAGTCGTGATCGCGCGGCGGGCAGCATCACCGTTCATGCCGCACCTCCCGCTCGGACGAGTGAGGATGCGCTGATCAAATCGACCATTCTCGCGCCCATCGCTGCGGCGAAGCTTGGATCGTTGATTGTGACGTCCATCTCGACCAGCTCGATGTGTGCGGCCAGCCCGGTTCGCAGGGCCTCGAAGAGGGCCGAGTCGGCCTCCGGATCGTGAAAGACACCACCCGGCGCTCCGTACTCCGAGAAGCCGCGGAGCGGCACAAAGACGCTCACCGGTCCCTTCGATCGGTTGAGCTTCTCGCAGAGTATCCGGCCGTAGGCCTGCAGTTCGGCAGCGTTGCTTCGGACGAGAACAATCGACGGGTTGTGGCGATATGACGTGCGATCACTGAGTCTGGCGGGGACCGCACTGGGTGGCCGGAACGTGATCTGATCGGCCGCACCGACGGACACAACCTGAGGAAGTCCCAGAGATCCAGCCATCTCGAGTCGATCGGGACCAGCCGTGGTTGTCCCTCCGGCGATCTCGTCCATCAACTCAGTCGTGGTGATGTCGAGGGAACCGATGATATGGCCGCTCTCCATCAGGGCTTCCATCGATCGGCCCCCGGGACCGGTCGCATGGAAGACAAGGACTCCGTACCCGTTCTCCTCGAGTATCTCCCGCGCAACGTTGACGCACTTGGTCGTGGTGCCGTATTGGGTCGCTCCGATTAGCGGCCGGTCATAATCGTCGGCGTAATACGCTTCGTGGCCTCGGGCCATTCCGGCGATCGCAGAGGCAGCATTCGTGAGGATCTCGGCCGAGATGCTGTTGATTCCAGCGATGTCGACGACCGAATACATCATCGTGATGTCACTGGTCCCCACGTACGGACTGGTGTCCCCCGAAGCCATCGTGGAGACAAGCAGCTTGGGAAATCCTATGGGCAGGGAGCGCATCGCCCCACTGGCCAGGGCAGTGCCGCCTGAACCCCCGAGGCCAACGATTCCGTTGATGCGGTCGTCGCGGTGGAGGCTGCCCACTAAGCGGGCGGCACCGTCCGTCTGTGTCGCAATCGCGTTGCCGCGGTCCTCGCCTGCAGCCAGATCCGCGATGTCTGTGCCGGCTGCGGCTGCCACCTCTGCGCATCCAAAGTCAACCCCTTCGTCGGGATCGCCGAATACGCCTGCGTTAATGACGATCGTGGCACAACCAGCTCTTTCTATGGCGCGCTTGAGGAACGCGTATTCGTCACCCTTCGTGTCGAGAGTGCCGACGAGGGCTACCGTGGCCACATGGACCGCCTCACCAGCATGGACCGGACGGTGATCGTCCCATGTGGACTGGGTTCTTTTGGTGCGCGAGCTCCCACGATCAGGTCCTAATCACTCCCCATCTGTGCGTGCCTCTACAATCTCGATTATCATATCCTCTATCTTCGATAATCGATTACACATGAGGATAAGGACTTGACCCCCCGCTCGTCAACCCTGAATGAGAGGCACATCGCGGTCCGTTCGAATGTCCTTGCACCAATACCACACCACCCCCGTCTCAGACCGTCAGCAACCGCTGAAGCCAGGAGGCTCAGGTAATGGAAATCGGAACCGACACTCGCCTGTCGCTGTACTCGGGAATGGTCCGTGCTCGCTACTTCGAAGCGAAGGCATACGACCTGTTCATGCAGGGGTTGGTCAAGGGAACCACCCACCTGGGCCTGGGTCAGGAGGCCGTGGCTGCCGGCTTTGCCGAGCCGATGCACGTAGATGACATGACCTACTGCACCTACCGCGGCCACAACCACACACTCCTACGGGGGGCGCCTATGGGTCCGCTCATGGGAGAGCTGATGGGTAAGTCCAATGGCATTTGTGGTGGCAAAGGCGGCTCGATGCATCTAACCGACATCACCAAGGGTGCAATGGGGTCCTATGCAATCGTCGGTGCTCATCTGCCGATAGCTGCCGGGGCTGCCTGGGCGGCCCAACTGCGCGGAACGGATCAGGTCTCCGTCTGCTTCTTCGGTGACGGCACGACCAACATCGGTGCCTTCCACGAAGCTCTCAACATCGCCGCGGTGTGGAAACTACCGGTCGTGTTCGTCTGCGAGAACAACCTCTACATGGAGTACACACCGATCGGTGACGTGATTGCGGTAGAGCACCCCGCCGCAGATCGCGCCGGTGCCTACGGTCTCGAGAGCATCATCGTCGACGGGAACGACGTCGACGCTGTCTACGAGGTCGCCGTCACCGCCTATCAGCGGGCCCGATCCGGCGACGGCCCCTCTCTCATCGAGGCTCTCACCTATCGCCACAAGGGGCACTCCAGAGCCGATCCGGGCAAATACCGCCCGGAGGAAGAGGTCCAGGAATGGCTCGAGCGCGACCCACTAGATCTGTACCGGCGCAAACTGACAGACCTCGGAGTTGACACAGGCAGCCTCGATCAGATCGAGGCCGATGCCACCGCCGAAGTGAACGCAGCGACCGAGGAGTCGAAGGCGGCTCCACCGCCCGATCCAGGATCCCTGATGACAGATGTGTGGGCAGACGGAGGTTCATCATGGCGGAACTGAGCTACCGCGACGCAGTCGCCCGTGGCATCGCCCAGGAGATGGAGCGCGACGAGCGGGTTGTGCTCATAGGAGAGGACGTCGCCAAGGCCGGCGGCGTCTTCAAGACCACAGTCGGCCTCTATGAGCAGTTTGGGGGCCAACGGGTTAGGGACACCCCCATCTCCGAAGAGGCAATCACGGGGCTCATCATGGGCGCAGCCATGAACGGCATGATCCCGATCGGTGAGCTGATGTTCAGCGACTTCCTCGCCACCTGCTGGGACATCGTGACCAACCAGATCGCAAAGACCCGCTACATGACCGGAGGGCAAGTTGCTTTGCCGCTCGTGATTCGTACCGCCAACGGCGGAGGCGCACGTTTTGGCGGCCAGCATTCCCAGAGTCTCGAGAACTGGGCCATGGCAGTGCCCGGGCTCAAGGTCGTCGCACCGGCGACCCCCGCTGACGTCGTGGGGCTCATGGCGGCCGCAGTCCGCGACCCAGATCCCGTGGTCGTCTTTGAACACAAGGCACTGTTTGCGACCAAGGGCGAGGTTCCGGACGGTGAGCTCGTCGAT
>CAJIBB010000392.1_pt1 | contig 11359 bp, 11 predicted proteins | sample 9199201 | NCBI WGS metagenome assembly CAJIBB01 (sample SAMEA7708290, study PRJEB35096) | sediment metagenome | biome: marine neritic benthic zone biome [ENVO:01000025]; feature: sediment [ENVO:00002007]; material: shallow marine sediment [ENVO:03000034] sea grass bed [ENVO_01000059] ... | reverse complement strand
GCTGCGGATCGACGTGGATGCTGCCGACGACACCGTCGGCGAGAAGATCCGAAGGGCGATCACTCAGAAGCACCCGGCCATCCTCGTGGTTGGCGACAGCGACGTCGAGGCCGGCACCGCGGGGCTCAGGCTGCGGGGAGCGGAGGAACGACGCGGTGTCCCAGTCGACGAGATCATCTCTGAGCTCGTCAAACTGTGCAAGCCACCCCGGTGACAAGTAGGGGCTAAAACTAGGGCTAGGCTCTGCGGCGCTCATGCATCACGCGATGTCGTGATCCTGTGGGATAAGAGCTCGAAGGGATCTTTCAGTGAAGGCACTAGTCAATCAACTCGCGGGCGTCGTCAGACGTGCGCCTTGGGCGGTCATCGCCGTGACGATCGTTGTAACCATGGCGTTGGGTCCGGCTGCCGGCCAGTTCCAGCCTGCGGAGGATCAGAACGAATCGTTCGCTCCTGAGGCGCCAGAGCTGACTGCATCGTCCGAAATCAGCGCGACATTCGGATCCGTCGCACGCATGCAGGTCATGATGACCAGCACCAACGGAGACGTCCTCACCCTTGAAGCACTAGAGGCCTCCATGGCGCTCGAGGAGTCGATCAGGTCTAGCGATATTCAAGACCTCCTCGTCGACACCCAGACGCCGGCGGTCCTTTCCCACCTCGCCCCGGTCCAGTTTGCCCTCGCCGAGGGCGCTCCAATGCCGACCAGCGACGACGAGGTCAAGGCGTTGTACCTGGTCGGACTCGAGCAGAGTCCGCCTGAGTTTCGCGGGTTCCTCACAGCGCTTCTTTCAGATGACGGCGACCCCACTGCTCCTGCGGCCGAACTCGGTCTCACTGCGGTTGCCTACATGGCAACTGACGACTTCGACGTACTTGCGGAGCGGGCGCAGATGGTCGCGGACGCCGTAGACCAAACGGCGACAAGCGCAGCCGTACAGCTTGATCCTTTCAGCGTCGAGCTGATCTTTGCCTCCGGTGATGACTTTCAGGAGGAGGTCCTCCGGCTGCTTGCGGCAGCAGCGCTCATCATCCTGCTCGTGCTTGCTGTGATCTTCCTCGTTCGGCCGAAGACAAATCGAGATAAGGGTCTCTTTGTTGCCGGGATCGCACTGATGCTGATCGGCACCGGGATCGCGGTGGCTCCGGGCTTGGCCTTGCTGTTCCCGAGTGTGTTCCCAGACAGCTGGGGCACAGCTGATCTCGGACCAGTCTTGCTCAGCGCACTCAGCTTCTACATCATTGCGTTCGTCGTGTGGAGCGCCGGGAGCGGGAAGCTCCGCAGGTCGACCGCAGACACTCTGTTGACGTTTGCGACGATCGGGTTCGCTATCCAGTGGATGAACGGGTACGGCTACCTGCGATTTGAGGATCAGTCGCAGCTCGTTCAGATTCTTCCCATCCTGCTCATCGGTCTTGGCGTTGACTACTCGATCCACATGAACACCCGCTACCGGCAGGAGTTGCACGAAGGTCGGACCGTCGACAGTGCAGCCGGGACGGCAATCAGGACTGTCGGCATCGCCTTGGTCCTAGCGACCCTGACGACGGCGGTTGGCTTCCTGACGAACGTCACGAACGACATCCCGGCGCTTGCCGAGTTTGGTGAGCTCGCTGCCGTTGGGATCGTCTTCTCGTTCCTGCTCATGCTCACCTTCGTCCCTGCGGTCCGTCAGATCCTCGACAGGCGAGCGGAGCGAAACGGTCGCCTCGATATCGCTGCCCTGGAGAGCGGCGAGAGCCGGGCGTTGCCGAAGCTGATTGGGCGTACTGCCGCCCTTCCGAGGCGTTTTGCCGTCGGAACGCTCGTGGTTGCGCTTCTGCTCACCGGTGTCGGAGCCCTGTCCATGACAAACCTCTCGACGAAGTTCTCCTTCCTCGATTTCGTGCCGACCACTTCGCCGCTTCGCGACACGGCCGTCACTGTTGACGACCGTTTTGACTTCCCGGAGACGACTTCGGTTCTGGTGAAGGGTGATATCGCGACAGGGGCGAGCTGGAATGCGATGCTCGAGGCATACTTCGCCACCGGCACGGTCGATGACGTGGGCACCGTTGACACGCCATCCGGTCCGGCTCCCACCGGCTCCACGTTCATTGGGACGATGTCCCAGTTCCTGAACCCGAACAGCCCGATGGTCGACGACGAGCTGTTTGACGTGGCCCTTGCCGCGGGGGTGAATGCTGAGCGAGTGTTCCCGCCCGACGCTGATCTGACCGAGTTCTACAACGTGGCCGTTGCCAACCATCCGGTTCAGATGGCTTCCGTGCTGGCGGGAGACGACAACGGCTACAACGCTGCGCTCTTCAACTTCGACACAACTGCCGGCGAAGACGGTGCCGCGGTGATCGCTGCCGGTCTGAACGGTGCATTCGAGCCGGTTTCCATGTCAGAGTTGGAAGCCGTCGCCACGTCGAATTTCATCATCAACAACCTCGTAGTGACAACGCTGCGGGATTCGCAGCTGTCGTCGCTCCTGCTGACGATGACCGCGGCGCTGATCCTGCTCGTGATCAACTTCTACTTCGAATCACGACGTCCGATGCTCGGGGTCATAACCACCTTGCCGGTCGCAATGGTCGTGGTGTGGGTGTTTGGTCTCATGGCAGCGTTCGGCATTCCGTTCGGACCGGTTACCGCCACCATCTCGGCGCTCGGTATCGGCATCGGCATCCCGTACATGATCCACGTGACTCATCGTTACCTGGAGGAGCGGTTGGAGAAGCCCGACGAGAACGATGCCATCGAGCACACGTTGACCTTCACCGGCGGTGCGCTTGCCGGGTCTGCTGTCACCACTATTGCCGGTTTCGGCATCCTGGTGACGTCGACGACGATCCCGTTCCGTCAGTTCGGATTCGTGATCGCCTACACCATCCTGCTCGCCCTCGCTGCCGCTGTTCTCGTGCTTCCCAGCATGTTGGTGATGTGGGACCGCTGGCATCGGCGCCGCGGCGATGCGACCATCGACCGCGATGTCCTCGAGGGAGCTCTGCGAGATCAGGTAGATCCCGTCACCTGAATAGTGTGGAGACACGATGACCGATAGACGTCCCGAACTCCCCGCAATCGAGGTCGCAGCCGATGTGGCCGAGGCAGCGGGGATGCCGGACGACCTCGATGCCAATGTGCTCGGTCCCTATGAGGTCCCGGACCCGGTGCGGCGGCGTCGCTCCGGCTACGTCTATGTTGCTGCCGCCGTGGCAACGATCGCCGGCATAGTCGCAGGTCTGCCGGGCGGCATGTGGGTTATTGCCGCTGTGCTCGGCCTGGTTGCAGTTTACCACTTCGTCGGCGCACACCACCTTGCGGTCAAGGACAGCGAGGCGTTGACGTTGGCCAACGCCGCGACCGAGTTCCCGGTCGGCCATGCCTCGGCGGTGCTCGGCTTTGACGGGATTACTGCACGGCCGACGTGGAACGTCCTGGTGTTCTCAGCTGACGAACCACCGAGCCAACGTGGCTTGGTGCGGATAGATGGCCGGTCCGGCGAGGTGCTCGAGACCTACACCGAACCGGTACCTCCAACAGATACACGCTGGACGGGAGCGGACTAGTCGCGCTGGTGCAGAGGCACGAAACGACGGGTCTCGTGTCCGACGTAGATTTGCCGGGGACGGGCGATCCGCGTCGATGGATCCTCGGTCATTTCCTTCCAGTTGGCGATCCAGCCGGGGAGGCGGCCGATGGCGAACAAGACTGTGAACATCCGCAATGGGAAGCCCAGGGCTCTGAAGATGATGCCCGAGTAGAAGTCGACGTTCGGGTAGAGATTGCGCTCCTGGAAGTACTCGTCGCTCAGCGCAGCCTCTTCCAACTCCTCCGCGATCCTGAGCAGCGGGTCGTCGCCCTTTACACGATCGAGAACATCGTCGGCGAACTTCTTGAGGATGCGTGCCCGCGGGTCGTAGTTGCTGTAAACGCGATGGCCAAAGCCCATCAATCGGAACGGGTCGTCCTTGTCCTTGGCCTTGGCGAGATAGGACTCTGTGGTCGCTTCGGGGTCTCTGGCTATCTCCCCGAGCATCTCAACCACGGCCTGATTGGCGCCGCCATGGAGCGGGCCCCAGAGGGCGTTCATGCCGGCGGCGACGGAGGCAAACAGGTTCGCCTGGCTGGAGCCAACGAATCGGACTGTTGCCGTTGAGCAGTTCTGTCCGTGATCGGCATGGAGGATGAGCAGCACGTTCAGGGCCTTGGCGATTACCGGATCTACGTGGTAGTCCTCGGTAGGGAGCGCAAACATCATGTGAAGGAAGTTCTCCACGTAGCGCAGGTCGTTGCGCGGGTATATGTACGGAAAGCCCGTCGACTTCTTGTAGGCCCATGCGGCCACAGTCGGCATCTTTGCGATCAGGCGCTGGGCACTCTCAATGACCGAGGCCTCGTCTTTGGGGTTGTGATACTCCTCGTAGAACGTGGAGATTGCGTTCGTCGCCGAGGAGAGAATCGCCATCGGGTGAGCCCTCTTGGGGAAGGCATCGAAGAAGCGCTTCAGCTCCTCGTTCAGGAGGCTGTGCCGGTTCATCGAAGCCTGCCATTCCTCGAGTTCGACCTTCGACGGCAGGTGGCCGAACAGGAGCAGGAACGCAACCTCGAGGAACCCACAGCTGTTGGCGAGGTCCTCGATCGCGTAACCACGATGCGTGAGCTTGCCCGCGCTGCCATCGATGTAGGTAATGGTCGACTGCGCCGATGCGGTGTTGGCGAAACCGGGGTCGTAGGTCACCTTGTGCGTACTCGCCCGCATCTTGCTGATATCGAAACCGTCGTTGCCCTGCTTGGCGGGGACACTTGCCAGGTCGAGTGTGTCATCGCCTATTTGTAGCTTCGCTCCTGGCGTATCCATTGCGGCACCCTTGCCTTTCATTTCTATCGTCAACTGGCGCGGATTGTAGCCAGAGACGGGGTGGGGCGTTCGGCGTGGTAGCTTTCCGGGCGGAAGGAGACCACCGTGCTGGACCTACGGGGGCGAAGTCGGGTTGCCCCGATTCTCGATCCCATCGCAGTGGGGCTGTCCAAAGCGAGGATGACCCCGACCGCAATCACAATTATGGGCCTGCTCGTCACCATTGTCGGGGCCGGCCTCATCGCGGTCGATCGTTATGCGCTCGGCGGCTTCATCGCTGGTGTCGGTGCTGCGCTCGATGCGCTGGATGGGCCACTGGCCCGTTACCAGGGAACCGATTCGATCCGCGGCGCGTTCGTCGACACAATGTCCGACCGGATGGGCGAGGTGGCCCTCTGGGCAGGTCTCACCTTCAGCCTGCGTGCCGACGAGACCGGCCTGATGCTCTGCGTCCTCGCTCTCGCCTTCTCGCTGCTCACGCCTTATGTACGCTCGAAAGCCGAGAGCTGGGGTGCTGAAGGGCGTGGCGGCTGGATGGGCCGGGGCGAGCGGATGATCTTGATGCTCCTTGGTCTGATCTTCCATGGATGGTGGGGCAGGGTCCTCCACCCGATGCTGTGGATCTTTGTTGTGCTGTCCGGGTTGACCGTCGCCCAACGCACCCGCCGCACCTGGCAGCAACTCGGCGAGGAGAACGAGTAGCGCGGTGAAGGACCGGCTTGGCTATCTCGCGTATCGAGCCTTCGTGGGGCTTCTCGGTGCACTTCCCGAATCCGCCATGCGAGCCGCCGGTTCCGGGCTGGGCCGACTTGGCTGGTACCTCGCACCCGGGCGCAGAAGGCTCGTCCAACGTCACCTTCACAGGATTCTCGGCGATGACGTTGATGTGCGGCGCCGGTCCCGAGACATGTTTGCGAGCTACGGCCGCTATTGGGCCGAGACCTTCTGGCTGCGGCCGAATCGCATCGCAGGCTTGGTCGCCCAATCGACCGTCGAGAACGAGGTGGGGATGCGCGCCGCTTTCGACCAGGGCCGGGGCTTGCTCCTCATCCTTCCGCACATGGGCAATTGGGAGGTGCCCGGAGCAGTAGCCCGGGGCCTGGGCATGCCGGTGCTGTCTGCTGCGGAGAACCTCCCCAACCCTCTCATCACCCAATGGTTTCTCGACGTGCGGAGAGTGGCCGGCATCGACATTGTGCTCACCGGTAGGGGAGCGCGCGCCACGGGCGCCCTTATGAAGCGCCTGAAGGAGGGTGGCACTGTTGCACTCCTGGCCGACCGCGACGTCACCGGCCGAGGCATTCCGGTGACTTTCTTTGGTGAAGAAACCACGATGCCGGCTGGACCGATTGCGCTCGCGGTGAAGACCGGGGCGCCGGTACTGGTCGTGGGCTCGTATTTCGAGAATGGGGCCGGTCACCGGTACATCGTGTCGGATCCTCTCCCGCTCCCAGCGGAAGGAACCAAAGAGGAACGGGTTGCCGCCGGAGCGCAGCTTCTCGCCGACGCCCTCGAGGAACGGATCGTCCGCAAGCCGGAGGACTGGCACCTCTTCGTTCCCAATTGGCCATCAGACCGGGTCGAAGCGCCATGAGAGTAGGTCTCGTCTGCCCGTACTCGATGTCGGCTCACGGCGGAGTCCAGGACCAGGTCGTGCGGCTATCGCGCTGGCTCGAGGACGCCGGGCACGAGGCGCTGATCGTTGCTCCGGGGGAGTCCGACCTTCCCGGGTTCGTCTCTGCCGGTCCCGCCACCGCGGTTTCCGCCAACGGAGCAACGGCTCCCATAGCTGTGGGCCGCGGTACCGCAGACAAGGTGGTCGCCGCCCTGACCGACGTCGATGTTGCTCACGTGCATGAGCCGCTGATGCCGCAGGTGTCGTTGGTCGCGATGCGGCGTTCTCCCGTCCCCATCGTGGGCACGTTTCACGCCGACACCTCCCGACCCGCCGCTGCGGTGTATCGACTCGGACGCCCCGTCACCGATCGGTGGTTTCGCCGTATCTCGGTTATCACGGCGGTGAGCGCGATCGCAGCGCGGGTCATCGACTACACGTCCCGGGTCCGCATCATCCCCAACGGAATCGACGTAGCCGACTACGCGCCCGAGGACAAGGTACCGGGCTCGATTGTGTTCCTCGGTCGGAACGACGAGCGAAAGGGATTGCCGGTCCTCCTCGAAGCTTGGCCGGCTGTTGCCGCGAGACATCCGGCTGCGGCGTTGACGGTCATCGGAGCCGATGCCGGCGACACTGCGATCCCCGGGGTGCGTTTCGTTGGCCGGGTCCCCGAATCCGAGAAGATCGCACTGATGAAGCAGGCCTCCATCTACTGCGCACCGAATCTGAGCGGTGAGAGCTTCGGCATCGTCCTCGCCGAAGGAATGGCCGCAGGCTGCGCCCCAATCGCCAGCGGCCTCCCTGCGTTTGTGCGGGTCGCAGGGGATGCGGCGCGGTACGTAGCACCGGGAGACTCTGCAGGACTGGCCGACGCCATCTGCGATCTCCTCTCCGACCCTCGAGAAGTTGCCAGGCTCGGAGATGCAGCCCTACGGGAGGTCGCACGTTTCGACGGCGCCGTGGTCGCCGGGGCCTACCTCGAGGCCTATGCCGACGCAATGCGGGTCGGTAGCATCGTGTGATGGAGCCAGCAACACTCGCCGTCACCCGCGACTCGGGAGTCGCCCGGGTTGTCTTGAATCGACCCGAGCGGCGCAATGCCATGAGCCTCGAGATGCTGAGTGAGTTGGATCGGGTCATCGCCGACGTTGCCCGCGATCCTGCCGTTCACGTCGTCACGATTGCGGGGGCCGGACCCGTGTTTTCAGCAGGCCACGACCTGAACGAGATGCAATTGCGCGATGAGAGCTTTTATGCCGAGTTGTTCGCACAGTGCACCGACGTCATGCTTGCGCTGCAACGAATCCGGCAACCGGTAATCGCCCAGGTCCACGGCGCGGCAACCGCAGCCGGATGCCAGCTGGTGGCGGCATCCGACCTTGCCCTGGCCAGCGAGGGAACCCGTTTTTCCACCCCTGGAGTGAAGATCGGCCTGTTCTGCTCGACACCGATGGTTCCGCTCTCTCGTGCCATCGGCCGTAAACGAGCGCTGCAGATGTTGCTTACGGGAGACCCTATCGACGCCGAAACGGCTCGGGATTGGGGCCTCATCAACGAGGTGGTCGCCGCAACCGATCTCGAAAGCGCCGTTGGCCGACTGGCGCAGACCATCATGCAGGCCAGTCCCGAAGTAGTCGGCATCGGCAAAGCGGCCTTCTACGATCAGATCGATCGTCCCCAGCCCGATGCCTACGACGCGACGTGTCCCGTGATGACAGAAAACGCTTCGCACGCAGACGCCCAGGCCGGAATCGCCGCCTTTCTGCAGAAACGGCCGGCGGAGTGGCCCAGTCAGAGCTAGCCGCACCGGCCGGTACACTTGAGACAGAACGTAAATGAGGAGCTTGAGATGAACACGTCCGCATCGGAAAGGGGCACAGACCTCGTCAAGCGCGGTTTGGCCGAGATGCTCAAGGGCGGCGTCATCATGGATGTCGTCAATGCTGAGCAAGCGAAGATCGCTGAGGAAGCCGGTGCAGTGGCCGTTATGGCTCTCGAGCGAGTTCCGGCGGATATCCGGGCCCATGGCGGCGTGGCGCGCATGGCCGATCCCGCCAAGGTGCAAGAGATCATCGAGGCCGTGTCGATTCCGGTCATGGCCAAGTCCCGGATCGGGCACTTCGTCGAGGCGCAGGTGCTCGAGTCGCTCGGCGTCGACTACATCGATGAGTCTGAGGTGCTGAGCCCGGTTGATGACAACCACATCGACAAGTGGAACTTCACCGTCCCGTTTGTCTGCGGCGCAAAAGACCTGGGCGAGGCCTTGCGCAGGATCGGTGAAGGGGCCGCGATGATCCGTACCAAAGGCGAGCCGGGCACCGGCAACGTCATCGAGGCCGTCAAGCACATGAGAGTGATGAACAAGCAGATTCGTCGTCTCACGGTGCTGGATGAGAATGAATTGATGGCAGCCGCAAAGGAGCTCCGCGCCCCCTACACGCTCGTCAAAGAGATCGCCGAGACCGGGAAGCTCCCTGTGGTCAACTTCGCCGCAGGTGGCATTGCGACCCCAGCCGACTCCGCATTGATGATGCAGCTCGGCTGCGACGGTGTCTTCGTCGGCTCGGGAATCTTCAAATCCGGTGATCCGAGCGTGCGGGCGCGAGCCATCGTTGAGGCAACGACCTTCTATCAGGACGCCTCAAAGATCGCCAAGGTCTCTCGGAGCCTCGGCGAGGCCATGGTCGGTATCAATATCGACACGCTCAGTCCAGAAGAGCGCATGCAGGATCGCGGCCTCTAGCGAATGAGGGTCGGAGCACTTGCGCTACAAGGGGATTTTCGGGAGCACCTCGCAGTCGTTCACCGTCTCGGCGTCGAGGGCGTTGAGGTTCGCACCCGAGAGGAACTCGATAGCGTAGATTCGCTCATCATCCCCGGTGGAGAATCAACGACAATCGGGCGTCTCGCCAGGATCTACGGCCTGATCGATCCGCTGCGGGAACGGATCGAGGATGGTTTGCCCGTCTTGGGTACCTGCGCCGGCATGATCTTCCTCGCAGCCGCAACAGTGCGATACGAGCAGCCGCAACTTGGAGTTCTCGATGTCGTTGTCGAGCGAAACGCGTTCGGCCGGCAGGTTGATTCCTTCGAGGCGGATCTCGACGTCGCCGGGCTGGCCGATCCGGTTCACGCCGTGTTCATTCGGGCGCCCTGGATCCACAAGGTCGGTGGCGACGTCGAGGTTCTATCGTCCGTTGTCGAACCCGATTCGGGGGAGGAACATCCCGTCTTCGTGCGGCAGGGGCGTATTCTGGCGACGTCTTTCCACCCGGAACTAACGGAAGATACGAGGATTCACCAGATGCTGATGAAGGAGGGCTGAATGGCAGGTCACTCAAAATGGGCGAACATCAAGCACCGCAAGGGCCGCCAGGACGCCAAACGGGGCAAACTCTTTGCGAAGTTGATCCGGGCCATCGAAGCCGCGGCTCGGGCCGGTGGTGCCGATCTCTCGGCGAACCCCACTCTTGCGACTGCGGTACAGAAGGCCAAGGACAGTTCCGTCCCTAAGGACAACATCGAACGTGCGATCGCCAGGGGCTCCGGAACCGAAGAAGGCGTCGTTTACGACGAGGTCTGGTACGAGGGATATGCGCCGGGTGGTGTTGCGCTGTACGTGCAGGTGCTCACCGACAACCGCAACCGCGCCGCATCCGATGTGCGTGCGGCCTTCAACAAGAACGGAGGCAGCCTCGGCGAGCCGGGTTCGGTTGGTTACCTCTTCGAGCAGAGGGGCTACATTCTGGCGGCCGGAGATGAGGACACCGTCATGATGGCCGCTCTCGAAGGTGGGGCAGACGATGTGACCGCCAGCGATGACAGCTGGGAAATCGTGTGCTCGCCGGGTGACCTCACGACCGTGCGCGGAGCGCTCGAGGAAGCCGACGTGACCATCGAACAGGCAGAGATAACCCAGATGCCGTCGGTCTCGGTCGCAGTTGACGAGGCCGGTGCAGGCAGGATCCTTCGACTCGTCGATTTGCTCGAGGATCTCGACGATGTTCAGGCCGTTTTCGGCAATTTCGATATTCCCGATGAGGTGCTCGCCTCGCTCGGGTAGCGCGGGCGGGGTGCTTGGCATGACCCCCGGCACTCTGTACGCTATGGGAACATATGTTCGTTCTTGGAATTGATCCCGGGCTCTCGACCCTCGGCTACGGAATCCTGGAGTCGAAAGGCCACCGGGTCAGGCCGGTCGTTGCCGGTGCGATTCGCACTAGCAAGCACCTCGACATCGGTGACCGTCTCACCGAGCTCTACGACGATCTCGATGGGCTCCTGGACGAGCACAAGCCGGATGTGGCAGCCATCGAGCAGGTCTTCGTCAATAGGAATCTGCAGACGGCGACGTCGGTCGGGAGGGCGTCCGGCGTCGTCCTGCTCGCGCTTGCACAGCACGGTATCCCGGTCGATGAGTACTCGCCGTCTGCGGTGAAGAGAGCACTTACCGGATACGGCAATGCCGACAAGATGCAGATGAAGAAAGTGGTGGCCATGCGGCTTGGACTCGACGAGCTACCCAGTCCCGCCGATGCCGCCGATGCGCTCGCAATCGCTCTGTGCCACCTCCAAGGGGCGCCGATGCGCAGGCTCGTCGAGGGCGCGTCATGATCGGGCGACTGCGCGGGGACATCGCAGACAAATCTGCCGAATCGGTCCTGATCGATGTGGGTGGCGTCGGCTACGAGGTTGCAGTGACTCCGGGGACTATTGCAGCCCTGCCCGCGGTCGGACAGCCGGCGGTGTTACACACCCACCTCCACGTTCGTGAAGACGTGATGTCACTCTATGGATTTCCATCGTCCGACGAGCGGCACTTGTTCCAGATCCTCATCGGGGTCAGCGGCGTCGGCCCCAAGCTGGCGCTGGCGGTATTGGCGACGCTGAG
>CAJIBB010000377.1_pt1 | contig 11412 bp, 9 predicted proteins | sample 9199201 | NCBI WGS metagenome assembly CAJIBB01 (sample SAMEA7708290, study PRJEB35096) | sediment metagenome | biome: marine neritic benthic zone biome [ENVO:01000025]; feature: sediment [ENVO:00002007]; material: shallow marine sediment [ENVO:03000034] sea grass bed [ENVO_01000059] ... | reverse complement strand
CCGAGATCCTCCGCGAGCTCAGCGAAGACGCTGGCGGCCTCCGTGGCTCGGGCATCCCCACCGACAGCTTTCTGGCCGACGAAGCGATGGAGCAGTAGTCCCTCCCGCTTCTTGCGTAACTGACCCCGAACCGTTGGGGCCAGTCACGCAAGAACGGAAAGAAGCGGCCCCCAGGAGTGGGGGCCGCTTCTCAGTAGTTGGTTGTCGCTTCTAGCCCTTGACGGAACCGGCGAGGATGCCTCGCACGAAGAACCGTTGTAGCGAGAAGAACACGATCAGCGGAACCACGGTCGAGATGAATGCACCGGCAGTCAGTAAGTGCTCGTTCTGTCCGAACGCACCTGCCTGCGATGCAATCTTCACAGTCACCGGGAACGCTGGCCCGTTACCTCCGATCATGGTCAGTGCGATCAGATAGTCGTTCCAGGTCCAGAGGAACTGGAAGATCGCAAAGGCCGCCAACACCGGAACTGCCAACGGAACCACGAGACGCCAGAAGATCGTGAAGTGGTCCGCACCGTCAATGCGGGCCGACTCAAACAGATCTGCGGGAAGTCCCGAGATGTAGTTGTGCAGTAGGAAGATGGCGAACGGTAAGGCGAACCCGGTGTGGGTCAGCCAGACCGCCGTTACAGACCCGGACAATGAGAAGTCCGGGAAGAACGTAATCGTCTTGTCCAGGAACGGGATCGTCCAGTGCGCCCCACCCGAGTAGGTGGTGAGCAGCGGAATCAGGGCAACCTGCAGCGGGATCGCCAGCAGCGACACGGTTGCAATGAACAGCAACTCGCGGCCTCTGAAGTCGATCCATGCAAACGCGTAGGCAGCAAACGCCGCAACCGCGATCGGGATGATCGTGGCCGGGATGGCGATTGCCAGCGAGTTCAACAGCGCATCGGCCAGCGAGTCGGTTGTACCCGACTCGAGGACCCGTGCATAGTTGTCCAGCGTCAAACCGCCTTCGGAGCTGCCGGTGAACACCGTCCACCAGCCGCTCGCGCGCTGACCGTCACGAGGACGGAAGCTGTTGACGAAGAGACCGAAGGTCGGGATGGTCCACAGGACGACCAGGCCCCAGAGGACCCAGGTTGGGATTCCACGTAGGAACCGGTAGACACCGCTTCCGAGACCACCCTCGGCTGCTGCGGCACGTTTGGCCATGGCCTGTGCTTCAACACTCATCAGGCAGCCTCCTTCTGCATGCGGCGTATGTTGACGTACATCACCGGAAGGACTGACAGGAAGATCAGCACTGCGAGCGCTGAACCCTTACCGAAGTTGAAGTTCGTGAACGCCTCGGTGAACATCGCGTTGGCGAGCACCTGTGTATCGAAATTACCGTTCGTCATGACCTTGACGATGTCGAACACCTTCATGACCAGAACGATCAGCGTTGTGATGACAACACCGATGGTCGGTGCGATCTGCGGGATGGTCACCCGCCAGAACGTCTGCGACTCGGTTGCTCCGTCAACCTTCGAAGCCTCAGTCAGCTCCGCAGGCACAGCCTTGATGGCGGCCGAGAAGATGACCATGGTGAAGCCGGTCTGAATCCAGATCAACACCACCATGAGGAACACGTTGTTGAACGGGCTCGTCTCGCGAACGAGGATCGTCTGCTCGACTACCTCGCCGTTGTCGATGATGAAGCCACCGATGCCGTTCGTCACCAAGCGGATCAGAACCCAGACAAACGGAATGGCTGCAACTGCCGAGCCGATGGTGACGCCCATGGCCCCTGCGGAGTAACCCCGCCAGGCGAGCCACAGCAGGGCGCCGATGATTGCCAGCAGGATGATCACCGCAACCACCTTTGGCCAACCGCTGTTGCTGAGCTGACCGAGAGCGACCCAGAGCGAGTTGAGAACACCCGTCTGGTCCTGCGAGGTGTCCCTGGCGTTGTAGACAAAGCGCCAGATAATGCCCGCGCCGACAAACGAAATGGCCATCGGCATGAAGATCAGCGACTTGGCCACGTTCTCCATCTTGGCTCTGTCCGCCAGCACCGCGATCGCCAGCCCCATCGAGGTTGCCAGGCTCACGACCATGACCACCCACCAGAGGTTGTTGAATACCGTGCCACGGAACGAGGCAAAGACTGCGTTCATCAGAAGGAACGCACCGATCGCCAGCGGTGTGAGCGAAGCGCCCGAGCCCTCGAAGGCGAGGCCGCGACGCCGACCCAGCATGACGCCGACGATGACTCCCAGGCCGAGCAGCAGGATGCCGCCCCAGAAGATCTGGCTTCCGAAGATGCCGGTCCAGTCATCGAGGTTGAAGTTCTTCGGGTCCGCAAAAACGTCCCCGTAGTTGTCGAACCCAACCCACTTGTCGACTCCGCCCGCGGCACGTTCGTTGAAAGGCAGCGTGTCATCGAGACCGAGGAACGACAGCCAGATCGTGCGCAGCGCTGGGAGCACCAGCGAGGCGAAGATGAAGAGCAGGGCCGGAGCCAGGAAGATGTAGACACGCGACTTCCTGGAGATACCGTCGCGTGACTCGTACGTTGCCAGCGGTTTGAGGCCGACCCAGGCACCGATCAGGGCGAACCCAACCGTCAGTGCCACGATCGTCCAGAGTTGATCTCCGTCGAGTCCCAGGAAGTCACGCTTGAAGTCGCCCAACTGGGGAGCGACCATCGTGCCCAGCAACCAGCCGACACCGCCACCAAGGGCGAGCATGCTGTAGAGGGGTGACGTCCTGCCACGGAGAAACCACCAGGCGGCGGCAATGACTAATCCGACGGCCGTCCAGAGAATGGTTGTCCCGGGTTCGAATGCTGGCACGAGCGGCAGCTCGTAGAAGAACCCGAACACCAGACCCAACAGTCCGAACGCCGCAACTGCGGTCAGCAACCTGCGTTGCTGCGAAGCCGGGGTTGTTTCGGCCGCCTGACCGTCTTCTGCGCTGCCGGCTTTCGCCAGCATCCAGCCTCCGACAACTCCGATGACTGTGGGAACAACCGTGTTCGCCAGCACCATCAAGAGGTAGTCGATTACCGCGGTGAATCCGGTTGGTTCCGGAGCGCCGACTATGGGACCGTCAACGAAGCTAACAACGTTGTTCGCCCACATGATCAGCCCGGCTAGGAAGCCCAGAAGACCTCCGGCCACAGCATTGAAGACATCCCATCGGCTACGGGCCAGATCAAAGAGCTTGTTAGCTCCAATGAATAATCCGGCACTACCGCCGACGGCTGCCACGATGCTGATCAGTGTCGATATGACTCGATCCATCGTCCTCCCATCCGTCGTGGGTGGCGTGTCAACTGCAAGCTATTGGCCGCTTCCCCGCCGCCCGAAGACCCGAAATTTCCCGCTCGGGCCCTCTATATGGCGCAGGGCGCCGGATCTTGCGATTCCGGCGCCCTGCTTGTCATTCAGTTACTTCTTCGACTTATGGCCACGTGGCGTCGATGGCTGCTGTTGCCTCTTCGGCGGTCAGCTGACCATTGACAAAGCTCGTGCCCTCAGTCCAGAAGCTACCGGCGCCAACCGCAGTCGGCATCAGGTCGGAACCGTCGAAGCGGACGACCTCAGCCGTCGAGAGAATCTCGAGGAACGACTGCTCTAGTGGCTGGTAGTTGCCTGGATCAGCGTTGACCGCAGGAGACAGGTAGCCGGACAGTGCGCCACCGCCACCCTGCAGCTCAGCCTGAGCCTTCTGACGCTCATCTGCGTACTCAGCGCTTGCGAAGTACTTCATGACTTCCCACACCTCGGGGGCGTCCTTGAACGCTCCAACGAGGGTACCGGCACCGAGCACCGGACGGTCACCGGAGACCGACGGGAAGTAGAAGACGTCAACTGCGCCCTCGCTGCCGTCGGCTGCGGGGGTGCCCTCTGGGAAGAAGGCTGAGAAGAACGACGCCTGGCGATGCATGAGGCATCGGCCGTCTACGAGCGGCTCACCGTTGTCGCCGAAACCGGTCGAAGCGATCGACCCGCCGGCGGCAAACACGGCACCGTCGGTGGTCCAGAGGTCGAGGACCTCGTTGAACACCTGGATGACGCGCTCATCGGAGAACGGAACCTCGTTGGCGACCCACTGGTCATAAACCTCGGCACCGTGGAAACGGAGCATGAGGTCCTCGTCCCAGTCGGTGAATGTCCAACCAGTTGCCGGGCCGGACTCGATACCAACACACCACGGGGTGTTGCCGTCGGCAATCATCTGATTGGAGAGTGCCTTCAGGTCATCCCAGGTGGTCGGGACTTCGTAGCCACCGGCTGCGAAGGCTGCCGGCTGGTACCACACGAGAGACTTCAGGTCGGCCTTCTGCGGGATACCAAACTGGGTACCGTCGACATTGCCGAACGAAGTCCATGCCTCGATGTGGTTCTCTGCCATTACTGCTTCTACGTCAGCCGGAAGCGGGATGAGAGCGCCCTGGCGGGCGAAGTCAGCAAGCTTACCGGGCTGCGGGAACACAAAGATGTCCGGCGGATTGCCACCGGCTACCTGTGCGTTGATCTGATCGGCAGCATCGCGAGCACCTGTGTAGATGATCTCAATGCCAGTCCGAGCAGCGAGTACGTCGAGAGCGGCTTGGAGGGCGCCTGCCTCCGCCTCGGTCTCCTCAGGTCCGAAGACCGTTACCCGCGTTCCGCTGAGATCGACCATCGCCTCTGTGGTGGTCGTCTCGGCGGGAGCCGCAGTGGTATCGGTTCCACCGTCTGAGGGTGCTTCCGTGGCTGCCGTCGTCTCGGATGGAGCTGCAGTTGTGTCATCGGCATCGTCGTTGCCGCAGGCTGCGGCAAGCATGGCGAAGACGACAACCAGCAGCAACCACTTGAATTGCTTCATGGAGTCCTCCTCCTTGAGCACCGGCCGAGCGCCGGTGCGCCCGTAACAATACCGACGACTCCCCGCAGCGCAAAGTCAAAGCGGACCATTATCTGGGAGGTTTGGAAGCGCATCCAGCGCCCGGCGAGAGAGGGGATGTCCCTCCGGTAAAGACCATCCGCCTCTGCAAGTCGGGCCATTCGGACAGAAAAACGGAACCGGTTCCAGTACTAAGCTGGCTTTGTTTCCCGAGGAGCCCGGAATTGGTCCTAGTAGTCGTATCCGAATTCATGAACGAGGACGCGCTGGCGCCGTTGCGCGAACGCGGGTCCGTGGTGTTCGAACCAGGTCTTGTTGATGACCGCGCCCGGTTGCTCAGTGAGGCCGCCGCGGCGGACGGAATCATCGTGCGTAACCGCACCCGCGTTGACGCAGAATTGTTGGCCGCGGCGCCCAACCTGAAGGTTGTTGGCCGGCTCGGCGTTGGCCTCGACAACATCGATCTCGACGCCTGCGCCGAACGAGGGGTTGTGGTCCACCCGGCCACGGGAGCCAATGCGCTGGCCGTCGCGGAGTACGTCATTGCAGCCCTGCTGCAACTGTTTCGGGGGGCCTACCACGCCAAAGAGCGAATGTTGGATGGATCTTGGCCGCGAGCGGACCTTCAGGGCAGGGAGACTTCCGGCAAGAAACTCGCCCTCGTCGGCTTTGGCGGGATTGCCCGTCTCGTCGCTGAGCGCGCCGGCGCCTTGGGCATGGTCGTTTCGGCTTATGACCCGTTTCTAGCAGAGGACGACTTGGCATGGGGCAGCGCAACCCGATGCGAGACCATCGACGAACTGCTTGCTGACGCGGACGCAGTCAGCTTGCACGTACCGCTCACCGCGGAAACCCGGCACATGCTGAACGACAAGACGCTCGATCTGCTGGCACCCAAAGCGGTGGTCGTGAATACGGCGCGCGGCGGCATCGTGAATGACACCTCGCTCGCCGCTGCGGTCCGCAGCGGGCGCCTCGGTGGTGCGGCGCTCGACGTCTTCGAGAACGAGCCGCTCAGTGCCGAAGCTGCCCAGATCTTCGCCGGCCTCGATAACGTCGTACTGACGCCTCACATCGCAGGCCTCACCGCAGAATCCAATTCCCGCGTCAGCGACGTCACCGTCGCCAACGTATTGAATACCCTGAACAACCCGTAGTCGCAGAACTAGGAGACAGACAATGAAGTTCTTCCTCGACAGCGCCAAGACTGACGAGATCGAGTACGCCCTGACGATGTGGGACATCGATGGTGTCACCACCAACCCGCGTCACGTCCAGGTGTCCGGCAAGCCGTTCCTGAAGGTGATCAATGAGATCGCCTTGATCTTCGACGGCACCGAGAAGCCCATCTCCGTAGAGGTGAACCCCCATCTCGACGACTGGCGGGAGATGGTGACCGAGGGCAAGAAGCTTGCCGCCATGTCGCCCAACTTCGTCATCAAGCTTCCCGCCACCGAGGCCGGTTTCAAGGCGGTGTACGAGCTGGCACAGGAAGGCATCCGCACCAACCTGACCCTCGTCTTCTCCGCAGCCCAGGCACTGCAGGCGATGCGCATGGGTGCCTCGTTCGTCTCCCCGTTCATTGGCTGGAAAGAGTCCAACGGTGAGGAGATCACGCACTTCATCGATGAGGTGTCGACCATTCGCAACGTCTACGGCTTTGATACCGAGATCATCGTTGCGGCCGCTCGCAACGCCCGCCAGATCACGAACTCAGCAGTCGTCGGCGCCGACATCGTCACCGCGGGCATTCCGGTCTTCAAGGATTCGTTCGCCCACCCGTACACCGATGTCGGTCTCGGCAAGTTCCAGAGCTTCTGGGACGAGACCCCTTACGAGTAGACCATGACCCGAAAGCGAATCGGCGTCCTCGCGCTTGCCCGCCCCACCTTCGACGTTCCCTACGCCGGAGAAGTGGCGGCGGCGGCAATGGACACACTCGCCGGGCTGGATGCGGAGCTAATCGGCAGCGCCGACTTGCTCTTCGACGCCGAGAGCACGGAGATCGCTCTGGGCAAGTTCGCGGGCGTTGACCTCGATGCTCTCCTGCTGCTTCAGGTCTCGTTCACCGACTCATCGATGACCGAGGCAATCGGAGCTCGCTTCGACGCACCCATCATCATCTGGTCGTTCCCCGAGGCCCGGGTTGGTGGCCGGCTCCGGCTCAACTCGTTCTGTGGCCTCAACCTGGCTGCATATGCGTTGATCCAGGCTGGGAGTGACTTTGACTACGTCCACCGCACCGCAGATGACGCCGGTGCAGTCGGCGACATCGAGCGGTTGCTCGCGGGCACGATTGCTCAGGAGCCGAGCCGGCGACGGTCACCCAAAGAGGTGTCCGATGCCGCCAGGCAAGCCGCCGCCGCGGTCGCGGCATCGATGGCCGACATCAAGATCGGCGTCATCGGCGACCGCCCGGTCGGCTTCGACCCTTGCGGCTACGACCCGGAGACGCTCGAGAGCGTCACCGGAGTTGTCGTCGAACGCAAGGAACTCGAAGACCTGTTCGGCGCTGCCGCGGAAACGCCGGTCGAAATCGTGTCTGCTACCCGCAGCCGGGCCGTCGACAGTCTGGGTGAGTTGGATGATCTCGACCAGGCCGCTCTGGACAAGTCGCTCAGCCTGTACGGCGGGTTGAAGACGCTCATAACCGACGGCGGTTGGTCGGGTGTTGCGACCCGCTGTTGGCCGGAGTGCTTCACCGACTATGGCGGTGCCGCGTGCTCCCCACAGAGCATGCTCATCGACGACGGTATCCCCGGCACTTGCGAAGCAGACGTATACGGCAATGTCACTGCGTTGCTGCTCCAGCATGTTGCCGGCGAGCCCTCATTCGTTGCCGATCTGGTGGAGATGGACACCGACGGCGACACCGGCGTCCTGTGGCACTGCGGGCTTGCCCCGATGCACATGGCGCCAGACGACGGAACCCCAACCGGCACGATCCATTCCAACCGCAAGCTGCCGTTGCTCAACGAGTTCGCCCTCCGCCCCGGCCGGGTCACGCTGTGCCGGCTCAGCCAGGCGGGAGGGGTCAGCTCGATGATCATCGGTGGCGGCACGATGCTTGATGCTCCGCTGGCGTTCTCAGGAACAGCCGGTGTGGTTGAGTTTGATCACCCGGCCCCCGAGGTCACGGCCACGATTGCCCGCGAGGGACTCGAGCATCACTTCGGGATTGTGTACGGCGACTATCGCGAAGAACTGGAAGCCCTGGCGGCAGCCTGGGCCATCCCCGTAATCGATCTATAGGAGAGATCCATGAGCAAGGTAAAGGTCGGCGTAGCCGGCTACGGAGTCATCGGCAACCGACTTGCGGCCGGCGTGGCGCTGCAAGAGGACATGGAACTCGTCGGTGTCGCAGACGTCGCCCCGACGCTTCCGGTCCGGGCACTGAAAGAGCGCGGCATGCCGTTCAAGCTGTTCACCGCAGTGGACGGCGCAGAGAAGGGTCTCGAAGAAGCGGGCATCCCGGTGTCCGGCGGCTTCGACGATCTCCTTGGTGAGGTCGACGTCATGCTCGACGCAGCCCCCGGCGGCATCGGTGCCAAGAACAAAGTGAAATACGTCGCAGCCGGCGTGAAAGCCGTCTTCCAGGGTGGCGAGTCGGGTGAGGTCGCAGACGTGTTCTTCCACGGCACCGTCAACTACGAGAAGGGTCTCGGCGTTGACTACCTGAAGCTGACGTCGTGCAATACGACCGGCCTCATCCGTGCGGTCGATGCTCTGCACAAGGCTGTCGGCATAGAGAAGACATTCATCACGATCATCCGCCGCGTTGCAGATCCGGGCGACACCCATCGTGGCCTGACCAACGTCCTGCAGGTAGATCCGATCCCGAACCATCAGGCAGTGGACCTCGAGCACATCATGGATGGCGTCAAGGCCACCGGCATGCTGGTGCACACGCCCGTTACTCACGGTCACATCATCACGCTGAACGCCACCCCGAAGAGCGGCATTTCTGTTGAAGAGGCCATCGCCGCGTTCAATGCCTATCCGCGGATCAAGGTCGTCAGGATCGCCGAGGGCTTCAACTCGAACTCGTCGCTGTTCCAGTGGGCTCGGTACATGGAGTACCCCCGCGGCGACATGTATGAGATCGGTCTGTGGGAAGAGATGGTCGGCCTGTCCGGTGACGATGTCGTCTTCGCCATCAACATCCCGCAAGAGTCGGTGACGATTCCTGAGACCATTGATGCCGTTCGCGCCTCGATGGAGATGCAGGCCACCGGCACCGAGGCAGTCGCCGCAACCGACGGCTATCTCGGAATCGCCTAGGCGCTGAGTGATGGAAGAGATTCGCTACGGCGTGATCGGCACCGGGATGATGGGCCTCGAGCACATCAACAATGTGAACGCCATCGATGGCGCCCACGTCGTGGCGATCTCGGACCCCGACCCGCAGTCACGCAAGTTCGGCATGAACACGGCACGTATTTCGGAGGACATGGCGTTCACCGATCACCGTGACCTACTGGCGGCCGGAGTTTGTGACGCGGTCGTGGTTGTGACCCCGAACAACACTCACGCCGACATCATGGAGGACATACTCGCTCACGACGAGATGCACGTCATGGTGGAGAAGCCGCTCGGGACCAATGTGGATGAGTGCCGCCGCATCCTCAAGGCGGCCGAGGGCCACAAGGGTGTCGTCTGGATGGGCCTCGAGTATCGGTACAAGCCGCCGATCGAGGCTCTCATCCACGAGGTGCGGTCCGGTGCGGTCGGGAACACAAGGATGATCGCCATTCGTGAGCACCGCTTTCCGTTTCTACCGAAGGTTGGCGACTGGAACAGGTTCAATCGCAACACCGGTGGAACGCTGGTCGAGAAGTGCTGTCATTTCTTCGACCTGATGACTCTCATTGCCGAGTCGGAGCCGGTTCGTGTGTTCGCGTCGGGCGCCCAGGATGTGAACCATCTCGATGAGCGGTACAACGGCGAAGTTCCGGATCTACTCGACAACGCATATGTGATTGTCGAGTTCGAGAACGGGATCAGAGCGCTGCTTGACCTGTGCATGTTTGCCGAGGGATCGCGCAACGAGCAGGAACTCGCCGTTACCGGCGACGTAGGCAAGGTCGAGTCATTTGTCCCGGAGGCGGTGATCCGGGTCGGACGCCGTGCCGAGCGCACCGTCAACGAGCACCCGGTCGATGACGGCCATGTTGCCTTCCACGGCCTCCACGAAGGTTCGAGCTACCTCGAGCACAAGGACTTTGTCGAGGCAATTCGCAACGGCACACCACCGAAGGTGACGCTGGAGGACGGGCTCCTGGCAGTCGCCGTGGGCCAGGCCGCTCACATCTCAATCGACGAAGGACGCCCGGTCATGATGACCGAGGTACTCGGCGACTGACCCAACCACTAGATCAACAAGAAACATGCGGAGGAGAGATGAAACCTGAAATCGTTATCCACGACCCGACCGACTCGGTCGGTGTTGCGGTCGTGGAGGGCATCGAGGCAGGCCAGGAGCTGGCCGTCTGGATCATGGACACCAACGAGAACACGTCGATCGTATCGAAGGATCCGATCCCACTCGGTCACAAGATCGCCATGGTCGATCTCGCCGAAGGCGATGCGCTCATCAAGTACGGACACGATATCGGCAAGGTCGTTGCGCCTATCCCTACCGGCCACCATGTCCACGTCCATAACGTCAAGACGAAGAAGTGGTAGGGGAGAGCACGATGGCACGCACAATCAAGGCATACCGACGGGAGAACGGTCGCGTCGGAATTCGTAACCACGTCATCATCCTCCCGGTTGATGACATCTCCAACGCATGTGCGGAGAAAGTCGCCAACAACATCTGTGGCACCCTCGCACTTCCTCACGCATACGGTCGTCTCCAGTTCGGACCCGACCTCGAGCTCACCATGAACACGCTGATCGGCACCGGGGCCAACCCCAACGTGGCAGCAGTGATCGTCATCGGGATCGAGCCGAAGTGGACGAAGTGGGTAGTCGACGGCATCGCCGAGACCGGCAAGCCCGTCGCCGGCTTCTCGATCGAAGAGCACGGAGATCTCCGGATCGCCGAGGTCGCCGGTCGCAAGGCGCAGGAGTTTGTGCAGTGGGCCACCGAGCTGCAGCGCGAAGAGGTTCCGCTCAGCGAGCTCTGGATCGCCACCAAGTGCGGCGAGTCCGACACGACCTCCGGTCTGGCTTCCAACCCCACCGTCGGCAACATGTTCGACAAGCTGGACAAGGAAGGGAACTACCTGTGCTTTGGTGAGACGTCAGAGCTCACCGGTGCAGAACTGGTGTGCGCCGACCGCGCCGCCACCCCGGAGATCCGCCAGAAGTTCCTCGACACCTGGAACCGCTACAACGACATGATCAACCGTCACAAGACGAGCGATCTGTCGGAGAGCCAGCCCACGGCAGGCAATATCGCTGGTGGTCTGACGACCATCGAAGAAAAGGCCTTCGGCAACTTCCAAAAGATCGGCAAAGAGGTCGAGTACATCGACGTCCTCGAGCCGGCACAGCCGCCCACCAAGGGTCCCGGCCTCTACTTCATGGATACGTCGTCGGCAGCAGCAGAGTGCAACACGCTCCAGGCCGCGGCCGGTTTTG
>CAJIBB010000307.1_pt1 | contig 11467 bp, 8 predicted proteins | sample 9199201 | NCBI WGS metagenome assembly CAJIBB01 (sample SAMEA7708290, study PRJEB35096) | sediment metagenome | biome: marine neritic benthic zone biome [ENVO:01000025]; feature: sediment [ENVO:00002007]; material: shallow marine sediment [ENVO:03000034] sea grass bed [ENVO_01000059] ... | reverse complement strand
TGGGTGCGTCGCTCGTGGTCGGCCGCACCGTGGCCGCACCGGCTGTCACCGTCGAGGCGGGCCTGGCCTCCCCCGAGCAATACATCGCGACGCAAACGATTGATGTCGTTGATACCGCCGCAACGGAATCGGCTCGCGAGCAGGCATCGTTTCGGGTCGAGACGGAGTACTCGATCAATACCGACATCGTCACCGGGGTGCGCAACGATATTGCCCTCTTCTTCGAAGACCTTCGTCGCTATGCCACGCTGACGGCGGAAGAGGCGGGGATCGAGGCCGAGCCAACCGAGGTCGAGCTCGCCGTCCGCACTGCGGGCGGCGATGACGTGATCGTTCAGGAGGACGGCGGCGAAATCACTCTCACCGGGACGGTTCCAGATGAGGAAATCCGCGCCGGCGTGATCGCAGCGGTTCAGGCTGTGGTGGGCGTCACCCAGGTCAACTCGGACGACCTCCTGGTGCAGCCTCCGGTCGAGGTGCCCGACGAATCGACGACGTCCACTTCGACGCTCGACAACGAGGACCCCGAGGCGACCACGACAACCACTACTACCACCACGACCGCACCGACCACCACCACAACAACTCTTCCCCGACGTGAGTCGACAGAGTGGGTCGACATCCTCAAACAGGACTATCCGAGCCTGTCCGACGAGACGATTCTGGCGTTCGTCACCCTCTACGGCAATGATCTCGATCGTATTGCCGCCGGTGAGGCATCGGTGTTCCAGGGGATCATCGAGGAGGCCGATGACACGGCCCAGGAGCTGCTCACCGCGGGGATTCGTCGCACGGAGCTGGATGAGATTCGGATCGAGTTGCAGAGCGAGGGCTCGACGATCTTCGTCCGCGGTCTTTCGGTCGAAGAGCGGGCTATCGCGCACCCTGCGATCGGCGAGTTGGTTGCCGACCAGCTGGAAACCAACGAGTTCCAGGATGACGCCAAGACTGAAGAAGCCCGTCAGGCTGCGGCTGACGCCGTCGGGGATGTCCTGTTCACCTACCTGGCCGGTTCCGAGATCGCCGACGTTGGCGATTTACTGACACCGGTGATGGTCGAGGCCATAAACGAGCTCGATCTCGTGACGAAGGAGCCCGGCGTTTCCCGCCAGGCCATCGTCGTTCTGGGCGCACTGACGGTCAGCCTCGCTGCGTTCTTCCTGTGGAGGCTCGCCCCCGGTCAGTGGTCCGACCCGAAGCACTTTGCGCTTCTCGGCATACTGCTCGTCCTTGCCGCTCTGTCTTCCCGTATCCCCGAGCTGGCCGACGGCGGCGACGGCGACTTCGCAGCACTCGGTTTTGCCATTCCGGCCATGCTGTTCGGATACGTCGCCGCGATTCTGTACGACCCGAGAACGGCCGTCCTGCTGGCTGTCCCGGTGACGACGTTCGTCGGCATCTCGACGTTCGATCCTGCCATCACTGTCTACGCAGCCGGGGCCACCGTGGCGCCGGTCGCTTTCGTGTCTTCGGTGTCCAGCCGCCGACAGCTCCGGTTGGCTGTTGCCTCGTCTGCGATCGTGCTCGTTCCGTTCGCCTTCGCCACCTCGTGGCTGTTCCGCGGCTGGGAGACACGATGGGAGGCCGCCCTGTTCGGGCTCATCGGCGGTGTGCTCGCCGGGCTGATGGCCCAGGGCCTCGTGTCCTTCCTCGAGAACCTGTTCCGCATCACAACGACGCTCACGCTGCTCGACCTCGTTGATAGGAATCACCCTGCATTGAGGCTCATCGAGGAGAAGGCGCCGGGCACGTTCAACCACTCGATCCTCGTCGGGACGCTGGCAGGAAAGGCAGCCCGCGCCATCGGGGCAGATCCGCTGCTTGCGCAAGCGGCAGCGTTCTATCACGACCTAGGCAAGGTTGAGGATCCGGTCTACTTCATCGAGAACCAGTTCTCGATCACCAATCCGCACGACCATCTCGAACCCATCGATTCGTGCCGCATCATCCGCTCGCATGTGACCGACGGGTTGCGACTCGCTCGCCAGTACCGCCTGCCACCCGAGATCGCCGAAGGCATTCGCTGCCACCACGGCACCGGGCTGATGCGTTTCTTCTATCACAAGGGCATGGAGCAGGACCCGGACGCCGACCCGCAACTCTTCCGGCACCACGGGGAGAAGCCACGTCGCAAGGAGATGGCGATTCTCATGATCTGTGACGCCGTCGAGGGTGCAGCCCGGGCTCACGCTCAGCAACAGGATCCGACCTCTGAGAGCATCCAGAAGGTTGTTGATGCGGTCGTCGGCGAGAAACTGGATGACGGTCAGTTGGATGAGTCTGACCTGACGTTCGGCGACCTGACCAGCGTGAAGTCGGCAGTGGTCGATGCGCTCGTCGGGTATTACCACACCCGGGTGCAGTACCCCGGATTCCCCGGAGCCCAGGCTGAGTCGACGCCATGACCAACGTCATCTTCGCCGATGAGCAGGACGACCCTCTGCCTACAGACTGGATCACTGATCTGGCTGAGGTGGCGCTGCGGGCAGAATCGCTTCCAAGTTCCACAGAGTTGTCCATCACCCTGATCGACGCGGCCCGAATGGCTGAGTTGAACCACGAATTCATGGGCAAACCGGGGCCGACAGATGTTTTGTCGTTCCCGATCGAAGACCTCTCCGGCGGAGTTGCGGGTTGGTCCGACGACGGGCCACCGCTCTTGCTCGGCGACGTGCTCATCTGTCCAAGCGTTGTGCGCGGCAATGCAGACGTCGCCGGAGTAGCCTTCGAGGATGAGATGGCGCTAATGGTGGTCCACGGGATCCTGCATCTGCTCGGTCGAGATCACGTGATTGAGGAGGAAGCCGAAGCGATGGAGCAGCGAGAACGCGAAATCCTGGCGATGGTCGGGAGGCCGCGTCAATGACCACGGTCGCCCTCGTCATATCTGGACTCCTCATTCTTCTCACCGCACTGCTGCGAGCCGCAGGTGCCTCGTTGGTGCGGACACCGCGAGCCGACGCTCTCCACGATGCGCGCAACGACGACCACCGTGCCGAGAAGATCGCCACCCTGCTGAGTGATCGACCCCGGATCCAGCCGGCGCTGGGACTCGTCGGAACGGCCCTGCTCGTGCTCGCAGTCCTGCCGGCGGCATGGGCGCTGAGCCGGCTCACTGAAGGGTGGCAGCTGGCCATCTCACTCGTGATCCTGGGTCTTGTCGTCCTCGTGTTCGGCGACGTTATCCCGCGCACCTTCGGGCGGAGCCGCCCCCGCACCATCGCATACCGGTTCGCCTGGCTCCTGGCCCCTCTCATCGCAATCGGAGAGACGACTGCGGATCTCGTTGCCGACCTCGATGATGACGACGAAGACGATGGAGATGCCGCCACCGAGGCACACGAGCGTGAGTTGATCTCCCAGGTCATCGACTTCGCCGACGCCATCGTTCGTGAGGTCATGGTGCCGCGGCCGGACATGGTCACCGTGAGCGCAGGCAGCTCGAGCGAGCTGGCCCTCGACCTGGTTCTCGAGGAAGGCAAGTCGCGGATTCCCGTGTACGGCGAGGACACAGACGACATCCTGGGAGTGCTCTATGCACGTGATCTACTGCAGCTGTGGGACGAGGAGGCAGGTCCCCGTCTGGCCAAGGATCTGATGCGTGATGCCTACTTCGTCCCGGAGACCAAGCGTGTGCCCGACCTCTTGCGAGAGATGCAGGTCAACCAGGTCCACATGGCTATTGCAGTCGACGAGTTTGGTGGCACTGCCGGTTTGGTGACTATCGAGGATCTCCTCGAAGAGCTCGTCGGCGAGATCGCCGATGAGTACGACGAGGAAGAGCCGATGGTGATCCCCGAAGAGGACGGTTCCTACCTGATCGACGCTCGGCTCGACATCGACGACCTCGGGGAGTTGATCGGCTCCACCATCCCTGATGAGGATTGGGACACGGTCGGCGGCCTCATCCTCGGTTTGGCCGGACGGGTGCCATCCGAAGGCGAGGAATTCGAGTACAACCGTCACAAGCTGACGGTCGAACGAGTGCAAGGCCGTCGCGTCGCCCAAATCCGGCTCCACCCGTGAGTGCTTGCACCACATCTGCAAAGCCGCTGGCGTAGGGGGGACATGCGTACCGGATTCATCTCTGTCGTGGGACGCCCCAATGTGGGTAAGTCCACTCTCGTCAACACACTCGTCGGTGAGAAGGTGGCGATCACCTCGCCGCGGCCGCAGACGACCCGTAATACGATCCGTGGCATCCTCAACAAGGAGGACATGCAGATCGTATTCGTGGATACCCCCGGCCTGCACAAGCCGCGAACGGCTCTCGGCAACCGCTTGAACCGACTCGTCTACGGATCGTTGGAAGAGACGGATGCGGTCCTGTTCGTGCTCGATGCCACGCAGAAGATCGGTCCCGGGGACCGGCTCATCGCCGAGCGACTCGCCGAGGCCAAAGCCACAACGATCGTGGTCGTCAACAAGACCGACGTTGCCTCCCAGGGGCAGATCCTCCAGCAGCTGGAGGAGGCGTCGGGGTGGGGCTTCGCTGCATACGTCCCGGTATCTGCCCTCGAGGACGACGGTGTCGAGAGGATTCTCGGGGAGATCGAGCCGCTGCTCGAAGAGGGTCCGCAGTTCTTCCCGGCCGACACCCACATGGATCAATCCGAGCACGTCTATGCCGCTGAGCTGATTCGGGAGAAGTTCCTGCACAGGCTACGTGAGGAGCTGCCTCATTCGCTGGCCATCGTCGTCGAGGACATCACCGCCCGTGACAACGGCACGATCTACGTGGCGGCCACGGCGTACGTGGAACGGAAGTCCCAGAAGGGAATCGTCATCGGCAAGGGCGGCTCGCTACTGCGTGAGGTCGGGGGCGAGGCCCGCAAGGATCTGGAGCGGTTCTTTGGCGGGTCGGTCTATCTCGATATCCGGGTCAAGGTCGAAGAGGACTGGCAGCGCCGCGATCCGATGCTTGATCGCCTCGGTTTCTGATCGCGCTGGCTGTCACAGATTCCGGCTAGGTTGCTCATATGGCGATCCGACACGACCAGGGCATCGTGCTGCGCTCGTTTCCCTTCGGCGAGGCAGACAAGGTTGTTGTGCTGCTCAGCCCCAACAACGGCAAGCTCCGCACTGTCGCCAAGGGAATTCGGAAGACGAAGAGCCGCTTCGGCGGGCGGCTCGAGACGTTCTGTCATGTCGATTTGGTTCTCTACGAGGGTCGCAATCTGGACACGATCACCCAGGTCGAGATGATCGAACCCTTCCGTGGGCTCCGGTCTGACCTCGATAGCGTTGTCGCAGCCGGAGCCATGGTCGAGATCGCCGATGCCGTCGCACAGGAGAACGAGACCTCGGTGCGGCTCTTCCTCCTCCTGCAGCGTGGCTTGCGGGCACTGGATGCCGGTCCCGCACATGCGGACCTCATCAGCTCTTTCCTGCTCAAGGCCGCCGATGCCATCGGGGTAGCGCCTGCGCTCGATCGCTGTGCGGGCTGCGGACGCAGCGATGATCTGCGCCGATTCAGCTTCCCGGCCGGTGGAGTGCTGTGCGAACGCTGCCGGACCGCAGGTTCCTACGCGCTCCGTCCCGGCCTAACCGAGTACCTGGCGAGGCTCGCAGCGGCGGACCTGGCCGAGTTGCCCGCCGCCGACGACACCTTCAGCGGCGAGGCCCGGGGAGTGGCACGCCGTTTCGTCGAATACCATCTCGAGAAGCAGATCCAGTCTCTGGCGGTGCTTGATGTATGACGGAGTAGACGAGACCCGAGTCCCCCGGCACGTCGCGATCATCATGGATGGCAACGGCAGGTGGGCCAACGCCCGCGGTCTGCACCGCACCCAGGGCCACGCCGCCGGTGAGCCGGCGCTGTTCGACGTGATCGACGGAGCCCTGGAGATGGGAGTTGAGTGGCTCACGGCGTACACGTTCTCTACAGAGAATTGGTCGCGTGATGAGTACGAGGTCAAGTTTCTCATGCACTTCAACGTCGATCTGCTGGAGCGGCGCCGCAACGAACTGCACGGCAAGGGGATCAGGATCCATTTCATTGGGGAGCGGGACGACCCCAGAGTCCCCGACGATCTTCGCAAGCGAATCCATGACGCGGAGCAGCTGACACGAGCCAACACCAAGATGCACATGGTCTTCGCCTTCAACTACGGCGGACGAAGTGAGATCACCAGCGCAGTCCGCACCATCGCCGAGCAGGCAGCAAGCGGCGAGCTGGCTCCTGAAGATGTCACGGCAGAGATCATCGCCCGCCACCTGTACCTACCCGATATGCCGGATCCGGATCTCGTCATCCGCACCAGCGGGGAGCTCCGTACGTCGAACTACCTGCTCTGGGAAGCGGCGTACTCGGAGTACGTCTTCACCGACGTGCTCTGGCCTGACTTCGATCGTCACACGCTGGCCGACTGCATCATCGAATACCAACAACGCAGCCGCCGCTTCGGTGGCGCCAAAGACAGATCCGTCAGCCCCCCAACCGCATCCCGGGACCAGGCCTAGGCAAGCAACCACTCAGCGGGAGTTCGCAAAGCGAACTCCGACGAACGCACGTCAGTGCGTTCGCCCTATCATGCCGGGCCATCCCCGATTTGGAACTGATATGTCTATCGATTTCGACACCATCGTCAACCTGGCCAAGAAGCGTGGCTTCGTCTTCCAGTCGTCAGAGATCTATGGCGGTTTGCGGTCCGCCTATGACTACGGGCCGCTTGGTGTTGAACTGCTGCGAAATGTAAAGGAGCAGTGGTGGCACTCAATGGTGCGGATGCGGGACGACGTCGTCGGAATCGATTCGGCCATCATCCAGTCGCCGTCGGTCTGGGAAGCCTCGGGACACCTGGCGTCGTTCACCGACCCTCTCGTCGAATGCACCAACTGCAACAACCGGTTCCGCGAGGACAAGCTGGAGAAGCCGGATCAGTGCCCGTCCTGTGGCAAGAAAGGCACGTTCACCGAGGCCAAGAACTTCAATCTCATGTTCAAGACCCACATGGGCCCGGTCGAGTCGAGTGACAACGCCGTCTATCTGCGTCCGGAGACTGCGCAGGGCATCTTCATCAACTTCGAGAATGTCCGCCGCACCTCGCGGCTGAAGCTGCCGTTCGGCATCGCCCAGATCGGCAAGTCGTTCCGCAACGAGATCACGCCTGGCCAGTTCGTGTTCCGGACCCGCGAGTTCGAACAGATGGAGATGGAGTTCTTCTGCCGACCGGAAGAGGCCGACGAGTGGTTCAAGTACTGGATCGATGAGCGGAAGCGCTGGTACATCGATCTCGGGATGAACGAAGACAACGTCAGGTTCCGCGAGCACGATGACGACGAGCTCTCGCACTACTCGGCGGGCACGTTCGACGTCGACTATCGCTTCCCCTGGGGCTTTGACGAACTCGAGGGCATCGCCAACCGCACCGACTTCGATCTGAACGCGCACATGGAGCGGTCGGGCAAGGACCTGACCTACTTCGACCAGGAGTCGGGGGAGCGGTTCGTTCCCTACGTCATCGAGCCGGCGGCGGGCGCGACGCGGACAACATTCGCATTCCTGCTCGACGCCTACGACGAGGAAGAGGTCCGTGGCGAGACTCGTACCGTGCTGCGCCTCGACAAGCGGCTGAGTCCGATCAAGGTCGCAGTCTTGCCGTTGTCCAAGAAGCCTGTGCTCACCGAGATATCGGCCAAGCTCGCACAGGACCTGCGTCCGCACTTTGCGGTCGAGCATGATGTGACTCAGGCTATTGGCCGACGCTACCGCCGTCAGGACGAGATCGGCACTCCCTACTGCGTCACCGTGGACTTCGACTCGCTCGACGACCAGGCTGTGACCGTTCGCGATCGTGACACCATGGAGCAGGATCGAGTCTCGATCGACAAGGTCACTGGGTACTTGAAGGAACGGCTGTAGCCGTCAGTTCTCGAGTCGCGCGTCCATCACGAACAAGTTGCGCATGAAGGGGTCTACGCCATCAAGTCTCCCGCTGAACTCGGCACGCTCACCTCGATCAAGCGTCGCGGAGCCGTGTAAGTAGACGACGGCGTCGATGTCGGACTTCCCATAGAGATCAGTTTCGATCCGGGCGACCGTGATGACTGCCTTCGTTCCGGTCGCCGGCGTGAAGTCTTCTCGATCCGTGTACGGCGAGGCCTGCTTGACGGTGCCGCTGAGGTTGACCTCGGTGCCGCGTAGCTCGGCTTCGAACTGTTCGTCTTGCTCGAAGCTCATGCGGTTCTTGCCGAACACCTCCTCGAAGAAGCCTTCGGGAAGGCCCGTGCTCGGCGGCGGGGGAGGGGCCGGCGGGGGTGGCTCGGCGGCAACGGGCTCCCTCGGCACAGGCGTCGGGGCTGAGGGCGGTGTCTTCCGTTGCCGCTCCGCTGGTGGGGAAGGTGCGGACTCCGCCTGCTGGCTCGGCTCGGTCTGTGCCTGAGGAGGTGCCGGCTTCGAATCCTGACGAGGGACGACGGGTCGCGGTGCGGGCTTCTCCAGCGGCGGCGGCTTGTTCGCTAGTAGCAACTTGGCGATGCCGACGAATTCTCGTGTTGTTGCCGCTATCTCGTGGGCGGACGCCTCATGGTTGTCGGAGATCAGAGTGAGCTCGCCGTCGGCGACACGCAGGCTGGGATGACGATCGAGTGCGGCCAGCAGAGCTCGTCGCAGCTCCGGAGTCATCATCTTCTGCAGCACATCGGGCCGGGAGGTGTTGACCCGGAAGCTGTCGTCGAAGTTCTTGACTCCGATCTCACGGTCGGTGGCGCCCATATCGCCAAGGGTTCGCGTGATCGTCGTTTCCCGTTCCAACCGCAGCGCCATTCCCAATGCCGGATAGAAGATCCGGTACCGGACGGCCGCACCTTGTGCGGGTACGTCCAGCTTGATGGCGACACCCTCGACCATGCCCTCGATCCGCGGAAGGAGATCAGGGACGCTGCGGCTGAGCTTGAGACCGAGAAGGGGAGCGGCTTCCTCGAGAGGATCGGGCTTGCGCATCGCAAAGGCCACGATCAGAGCCACCACGATGATCAGTGCGGCTGCGACCCAAAGCATGTGTCGATTATACGGACGAACGTCTAACCGGCGGAGTCATCTCCGCTGGATGGACGGCGGCCGCTACGTACGATCCGCCGAGTCATCGGCCGGAAGCGGCGGGATGCGCCCGGAGATGTATGTCGAGAGAGTCACAACTGTGCGGCTGGGTCCCGGTGCGATGCGTCGGATCTCGTCGAGGATCTCGCCAAGATGGCTGGAGGATCTGGCCTTGACGTGAAGCAGCAGATCGAACTCTCCGGTAACCGCAGATGCGGACACAACAAACGGAATGGCCTCCAGATTCTCCGCCAGTACCAGCAGCCCTTTCGACTCGTTGTCCCGGATGCTGATGAAGGCATCGACCGGGTAGCCGAGAGCCTCCCAGTTGAGGTCGACGGTGAAGGAGTTGATGAAGCCCTGCTCCCGCATGCGGCGCACCCGCTGGTGCACCGTTGCGGTCGATTTGCCGATCTGCGCCGCAATCTGTGCGTACGCCAGCCGACTATCTTTCGCCAAGAACTCAACAATTTGATAGTCAATGGTGTCCATGACTAAAAGATTATCAGAATTGGCCGACTATGACAGTAGATCGTTTGACATATTCATCGATATGTTGCACAATACAACTAACGAATAGAGGCCAGAAATGACATTCCATCCAGACGCAGTTTTTCAAATGGTCACGTCGCGGCGCGCTGCGGCGATGGCTACCTACCCCCGAGTTCGCTAGATCAAGGGGATTGATCCCCTATTGAAATAGAAGGGAAGCCCACTCCCTCCCCTCCCTCCGGGCTTCCCTTCTTTTTCGTCTGCACCCGCCTGCTCACCGGGACGTTTCGCAACGACGCACCCCGGTACACTTCGCACGTGGCCTATCCCCGTGAAGACATCGAGCGCATTCGCGACAAGACAGATCTTGTCGAGCTGGCTGCTGAGGTGACGAAGGTCAAGCGGTCGGGACGAAATGTCATGGCCGTGTGCCCGTTTCACCAGGAAAAGACGCCTTCGCTGTCGATCGATCCGGCGCGCGGTCTCTACCACTGCTTTGGCTGCGGCAAAGGTGGTGACATATTTGCCTGGGTTCAGGAGACCCAGAGCCTCGACTTCCGGGAGTCGATCGAATTGCTGGCCAGGCGGGCCGGAGTGACTCTCACCGAGACGCCGGGGGAGGCCAAACGACGGGGAAAGCGGGAGGAACTCGTCAGAGCGACCCAGGCGGCGGTCGACTTCTACCGGGAGCGTCTCAAGTCTGGAGACGATGCTGGCGCGGCACGGAGCTACCTGCGCGGCCGCGGTTACGGCGGTGATGTTGTCGACCGTTTCGACATCGGCTTCTCGCCGGAAGGCTGGGATGAGCTGACCCGCCACCTCAAGGCGAAAGGCTTCGTCGACCGGACCCTGGAAGACGCCGGTTTGGCGTCACGCAGCTCCCGGGGTCGGATGATCGACCGGTTCCGCGGTCGCATCATGTTCCCCATCTTCGATCTCCGCGGCGATCCCGTCGGTTTCGGGGCCCGGCTGCTTCATGGTGACGGTCCCAAGTACCTCAACACGTCCGAGACGGCGATCTACCGCAAGTCACGGTTGCTCTACGGGCTCAACTGGGCGAAGAGCGAGGTCGTCCGCCGCAACGAATCGGTCGTCGTCGAGGGATACACAGATGTCATCGCACTTCACCTGGCCGGGCATCCCGTTGCCGTCGCCACCTGCGGCACAGCGCTCGGCGAGGACCATCTCGATCTGCTGCGCAGGTTCAGCGAACGGGTCCTCCTAGCTTTCGATGCCGACGAGGCCGGTGCCGGTGCGGCGCTGCGCGGGTTCGACTTGGCCATACCGGCCGACCTCGACATGCGGGTTGTGGTTCTGCCCGAGGGCCGTGACCCAGCAGACCTCGTCGGCGACGGTGATGCCGACCTCCTGATCAAGGCAATGGAGGCGTCGCAGCCGCTGTTGCAGTTCTCCGTGGATCGGGAACTCGGCCGACACGACCTCAACGAAGCGGAGGCGAGAGGACGCGCCGTCAGGGCTGCCGCCAACATGGTGGCTCGATACACCGACCCGCTCGTGCAACACGAATACGCGGTGATGGTTTCCCGGCGGACCGGCGTCGACCTCCGCCTAGTCGAAGATGCGATCAGCAAAGCAGCGCGCAGCCGACAGCCTGAGCCCGCGGCATCGGAGCGCCCCCGGCGGAAGCGGCGCCTCACCGGCACCGAGAAGGCCGAGCAGGAACTGCTTCGCCTGATGCTCGCCAATAGCCCCGAGTTGCGTCGCCTCGAGGTGGACAGAAACCTGTTCACTGACGGCCTGCACCAGGAAGCCTTCAGTCTGGTGAGCGACGTGATTGCACCGCTCGAGCCGGGGATTGCCCCGGACCTGGGTGGAGCGCTTAGTTCTATGGAATCGGAGGCCGCTAGTCTCGTGTCCGAGTTGGCGCTGGTGGATCGCCCCCAGTCCAACGCTGCCGACGTGATCAATCGCCTC
>CAJIBB010000206.1_pt1 | contig 11613 bp, 8 predicted proteins | sample 9199201 | NCBI WGS metagenome assembly CAJIBB01 (sample SAMEA7708290, study PRJEB35096) | sediment metagenome | biome: marine neritic benthic zone biome [ENVO:01000025]; feature: sediment [ENVO:00002007]; material: shallow marine sediment [ENVO:03000034] sea grass bed [ENVO_01000059] ... | reverse complement strand
TCAGCGAGCACGGCTACCTGGTGGTCTCGATTCCCAACGCGGCACATGAAGCGGTTCTCGGAGAACACCTCAAGGGCCGGTTCACCTACCAGGACACGGGTCTGCTCGACTCGACCCATCTCCGCTTCTTCACTCTGGCGAGTCTGCGGGAACTCCTCGAGCGGTCCGGGTTCTTCGTCACCCGCATCGAACGAACCAGGCGCACCGTTGAGCAAACGTCACTAGCTCTGCATGACATCGCAATTCCACCTGAGCTGCGAGAGCGTCTCCTGGAGGCGTCGCCGGAGTCCCAGACGTATCAGTACGTCGTCTGTGCTCACCCGGCGGATGCGGCCACAGAGGCGGCCGAGCTGCGCAGTGCCCTCGAGGAGGCACGTGCCCAGCTAGCCGAGCGAAAACGAGTCGGTATGCGCAAGGCCGAGGAAGATGCTGCGGTGGCACATCATGCGGCTGAGGAGCGAATTGCCGAACTCGAGACAGAACTGGCCGAGGCGCGGAGGGATCGGGCACTGCTCGAGCAGCGGGTGGCCGAAATCGAGCATGCCCTCAGTCGCGAGCAACGGTCCACTGCGAACGAGCGCAAGCGATACGAGCAGGCGCTGGCCGAGGCCAAGAGGAACCGCGCCGGCGATGAATCCGCACGCAAGGAGATCAGGCGCCTCGAGAAGAAGCTCGAGGAGGTCTACTCGTCCCGGACGTGGAAGACAGGTCGCGCCGCATGGACGGCATTCCACTTTCCCAAGCGGCTCGTTCGGCGCCGGGCGGCGACCCCCCGCGAGCCGACACGACCGTCACCCTCTGCAGCTCAATCCCGGGTCCAACCCGTCGAATACCGGCTAGCCGAGAACGCTGTGATGCGCAGTCAGTACGAGGCGGCGTTGGCCAGGAGATCGTTCGCCGGTGACGGCCGGCGCGTCGCCATCGCAGTTTTCACAGACGATCTCGATGAAGGGCGCGGTGATCTCTACACGGCAATCGGCCTCGGTCGTCGCCTCGAGGAGATCGGGTACCAAGTCATTTACCTCCCCCAAGACCAGTGGTACGAAGTGCCCGAAGGAACCGATGTATATCTGGCGATGCTCGAGACGGTCGACATCACCCGGCTTCCGACCACGATGATCCTCGTGGCCTGGGTCAGAAACCAAACCGAGGTGTGGGTGGATCAGCCGTGGCTGGCGCTCTACGACCTGATCCTGGCGTCCTCGCAGCAATCGCTCGACCGTCTTGCACCGGTCTACCCCGGCCAGTTGGGCCTTCTCCCCATCGGCGTTGACATAGATCTGTTCACGGCCACTCAGCGTCCGGATGACCGGGGCGGCGTTGTCTCTACCGTCAATCAGTGGGGGAGGGAGCGTGAGGTGTTTGCGTTCCTCAAGGAGCAGCGGCCCGGTTATCCGCTGGCCCTCTTCGGACGTCACCGCGGCATCGCCCCTGAACTCGAGGCATATGTCAAGGGGGCGGCTTCGTTCTTCAGTCTCCCTTCGCTCTATAACCAGGCTCACGTGGTCCTTGACGACTTCAATCACACAACCGCGGGGTACGGGAACGTGAACTCCCGCCTCTTCGAAGCGGCGGCCTGCGGTGCTGTCGTCCTCACGAACCGAGCGACCGGCCTGGAGCCACTCGGCCTCGGCCAGATCGGTGTCTTCACGAGCGCCAGAGAGCTGACGGAGCGGGTCGCCGATGCCTTGACCGCCGAAGCGTTGAAGCAGGCAGACGAGCTACGGCGAGAGGTGGTAGCCAACCACAATTACAGGAGCCGTGCCGCGGAGTTCGATCGACAGCTGAAGTCGTTGGATGACGAGCGGGACTCCGGCGGCGTTGTCATCAGCTACTTCCCGGACTATCGCGACAACCCCTACACCGAGATGATGTGGGCAGGCCTCCGCGACAACGGCGCAGTGGCGATACCGGTCGGGAATGCGCTCAACTTCACGGCAACGATTCGTGCGACTGATCATCGACCCACGGTGTTCCACCTGAACTGGACGGCGCCGATTCTCGGTGGGGCGGTGGATAACCACGACCGGTTGGTGCGGCATCGTCGGTTCGTCGAGGCCCTCGATGAGATGGCGGCGGCAGGGATTCCTCGGATCTGGACGATTCACAATGCACTGCCGCACGAGTGTGCCGATCCCGAGCTGGAGGCTCGTCTTCGTCAGGAGATCGCAGATCGCGTGGACGTCATCCACGTCATGTGCGACGAGACGGTTGATGCCTGCGCTGAGTGGTACGAGCTACCGCCGAGCAAGGTCAGAGTCATACCCCATCCGAGCTACATCGATGTGTACCCGAACCTCATCGATCGCAAAACGGCCCGAGACGAGCTGGGGCTGAGTTCCGATACGTTTGTCTATCTGCATCTTGGCCAGATCCGCCCTTACAAGGGAATCGACCGCCTGCTTGAGGCTTTCGAGAGTGTGGAGCAGCGCCATCGGGACTCGCGACTCCTGCTGGTGGGCAAGCCCGGCCGCTTCGAGGGAGTGCGGCCGATCATCGACCGGGCTCGGGCCAGTCAGAAAGTCCTGGGTGTGTTCAATCCCGTACCCGATGCCGATCTTCAGCTGTACCTGAATGCCTGTGATGTCGTGATAGTCCCGCATCGCAGCGCACTCAACAGCGGCGCCCTCATGTTGGCTTACTCGTTCGGACGCCCGGTAGTCGCTGCGGACACGGGCTGCATTGCCGCTGCCGTTGATGACCGCACCGGGGTGACCTTTGCGGCCGGAAGCGGAGCGCACGCATTGGCCGATGCCATGCTCACCGCCCGCACCTTTGGTTCCGACCACGGCAAGGCCGCCTACCAGCGTGCCGCTGCGGTCCACTACCTCGAAATAGCGCAGCAGTTCAAGGCTGTCGTCGATGGACTGCTGGGCTGATTCCATTCTTTTGCCCCTTGAGGGAGGGCGGCTCCAGAACCGACCGGAGGGAGGGCCTGGAGCGGGAGGGGTGGGCCGATACCAACGGCGCCACATCCGCAGTCTTGGCTGGTCCCGAACCATCAGCATGCAGAGAGAATCCGTCTGGGACTATCCCCGCCCGCCCGCGGTCGAGAAGACCGACCGGCGCATTCGCATCATGCTCGGCGGCGAGGTGATCGTCGATACAAAAGAGGCAATTCGGGTGCTGGAAACCAGCCACCCACCTGCCTACTACGTCCCGCCGGAGGCCGTGGTGAGAGCATCCCTGGTACCGAACTCACACCGCACCTTCTGCGAGTACAAGGGAATCGCTCACTACTTCGACATCAAGGTTGGTGACCGTGTCGTGGGCGCCGGGGCTTGGGCCTATCCATCGCCGACCCCTGGTTACGAGGCCATCACCGGATACCTTGCCTTCTATCCCGGCCGTATGGACGAGTGCTGGGTCGACGACGATCCAGTGCAGCCGCAAGGAAGCAACTTCTACGGCGGTTGGATCACCCCCGACGTCGAGGGCCCGTTCAAGGGCGGCTGAGTCTCAGGGGCCGACCGTCACAATCCGGTAGTCGACGACGCCGGCAAAGAACATGGTCCCACCGGGGCCGACGTAGTAGGCAGCCCGCGGAGTGTCGGCGTCGAGCTTGGCCGTGACATCGTTGTATGCGACTTCGGCTGTCTCCTGCCCGGGAGCCATCTCGACGACTACATAGATCCCTTCGGCGGCTGCCAACTCGAGCCGGTCTCCTGTCTCCTGCGTTCCATTCTCGGTCGCGGAGAAGCTGTCTGCGAAGGCGGCAACGAAGTCGGCAGCAAGGTCACGGCCGAGCAAGATGTCATGCAGCGATCGCTGCACGAAGACGTGGACGATGGTCTCGGCCTCGGCTAGGTCGTTCCACATATGACCGCCTGCCGGGCTCGTGTCGGCGATGAACGCGGCATCCGCGAAGTATGGGGCGAGAACCGGAGTCAGCGCCCAGCCGTATGAGTCGTGCATCACCAAGGTATTGCCCGGGATCGCAGGCGCGGAGGCGGCGAAGTCCACGGCGACCACCTCGTCGTACTCGGCCCCCGCGGCCGTGAGAAGCGCTCGGGTTTCACGGGGGACCTCGGAGCCAGGCATGGCAACGGTTAGCTCAACGGTCTCTTCGGTTGCCGGAAGCCCGAGCAGCACGGTGAGGTCTCCCTCATGGTCAACGGTTGCCGACTCGACAAGGGCTTCCTTAACCCACGAACCGGGCGAAAGCCGATTGACGATCGCCTCGGCCATGACGGCGGCACCTTCGTTCGTCCAGTGCGTATCGAGGCGGAAGTAGATCGGCCGTTCATTGGCCCGTGCGGTCCTCATCTCGTCCCACACCGTCACCAGTTCGGCGGCGGTGTCGAGGCCTGCGATGGCTTCGGCGTTCTCCGCGATGCAGGTCTCGGTGTCGGGCAGGAAGTCCGGCACGATCGTGCCCTTGTCGGGAGCGATTGCAAACACGAGGTCACGTCCGGTGGATTGCACAACCCGCGTCGCCCGGTCCATTACATCGATGGCTGTTGTCATGTCGGCGTCGGTCAGGCACGGTCGTCCAACGGACAACGTGTAGTAGAGCCACCCGTTGGTGCCGATGGTCACCTCGGGGTTCGGGTTGTCTCCAAGTGCCACATCAGTCCACGCCTCGGCGGCTACCGCCGTTGGAGCAATGATTAGGGAATCCTCGAGGTACTGATCAATCTGCGGCGTCAGGTCCCGGTCCATGATGCCCTCGACCGTGATGTCGGGGAGGGGAGTGGGCGGTCGATTCTGGTTGGGCTCGGGACGCATGCCGATCGCAAATGCGACGACCGGGATCGAGATCAGCAGGACAAAGACTCCGGCGAGGACTCGCGATTCAAGCCGCTTCATGCTGATCCTCCGGTGCGTTTCCTCGGCAAACGGCCGGACTGACGAATGGCAGTGTCATTCTCACAAGCACCTCAGAACTGGTAGTAGAGGAAGGGGCTGAAGGAGCCGCTGGCGACCACGATCATCACGTAGGGGAGGGCGACGGCGACCTCGGCGATCCGGACGGCTGTGCCGCGGACGCCGCGCCAGCCGGTGACGAGGAGGCCGCCGACCATGTGGCCCGGAACCAGGACTGAGGCGATTCCGACTCCCATGGCGATGACCGCCCGGGTGTCGATAGCCCCGGTGATGGCCTCAGGAGTGATTCCGCCGAGGCTGAACATGGCGCCGAGATACTCGAAGGCCAAGCCGGCATTTGGACTCCGGAACAGCACCCAACCGACCATCACAGCCAGCAGCGTGACTGCCCGCCGGACCGGAGCCCAGCTGACTTCGCCATCGACTGAACGTTGGCCCGTGATCCTCTCAGCCACCAGCCAGGCACCGTGATAGAGACCCCACAGCAGGAAGGTCCAGTTGGCTCCGTGCCAGATGCCGGTGAGGATGAAGACGATCCACAGATTCGCCATTGTGCGGCCTGAACTGCGCCGGGAGCCGCCGAGCGGGACGTAGAGGTAGTCGCGGAACCAGTTGGACAACGTGATGTGCCACCGACGCCAGAAGTCCGTGATCGAGACCGCCGAATAGGGCCGGCGGAAGTTCTCGGGGAAGGTGAAGCCCAGCATGCCGCCGAGTCCGATCGCCATGTCGGAATACCCGGAGAAGTCGAAATAGATCTGAATCGTGTAGGCGGCAATGCCCAGCCATGCGGCCGCCGGTCCGAGCGCCGCGGCATCTGCGCCGAAGGCGGCGTCGGCGATGGGGGCGACCGCATCGGCGATGAGGACCTTCTTGGCGAGCCCGTGAGAGAAGCGCGCTGCCCCGAGTGCGAACTTCTCCATCGAGAGCTCGCGATTCTGCAGTTGGTCCGAGATCTCGTGGAATCGCACGATCGGCCCGGCGACGAGCTGCGGGAACAGCGTCACATACAGCCCGAAGTCCAGCGGATTGCGGAGATGCTCGACCCTGCCCCTGGCCACATCGATGGTGTAGGACATCGATTGGAAGGTGAAGAACGAGATTCCGATCGGCAACACAACGGAGGTCCAGGCAATATCGCCGAACCCGAGCGAGTTGAGCTGCTCGACGAAGAAGTTGGCGTACTTGAAGTAGCTGAGCAGGCCCAGGTTGACCAGCACAGAACCGGTGACGCCAGCACGGATCAGGGCTCGGCGGTTCTGACGCACCCCGCTCGAAACGACCCACCCCATCGCATAGTCGGCGACGGTCGAGACGATGAGGAGTGACACGAGAGCGCCCCCGCCCCAGGTGTAGAACACAAGTGAGGAGAGCAGCAACCAGCCGTTGCGCAGTCGCCGGCCCAGCAGGTAGTAGCCGGCCAGGCAGATCGGCAGGAAGAAGAAAAGGAACGTGACTGAGGAGAAGACCATTCGATCCGTGAGAATACGCGCTGACTAGTGCTTTTGAGTGGCTTCGGTCGCCTGACGCCGCTTCCTTACCGATTCCGACTGGGTCTGCGGCGGCTTCTGGGTGTCGTGGTCGCGGCTACCTAGAATCTCGAACAATGCAGATGACCGCGCAATCGCTTCCGCTCGAAGGCCTGCAGCTGCTTCGACCCCGGGTCCACGAGGACGCAAGGGGACACTTCTTCGAGGCGTGGAACCAATCCGAGGTCGCTCGTCTGATTGGTGACCACCGGTTCGTCCAGGACAATCAATCCCTGTCCCACCGGGGCGTCATTCGTGGCCTGCACTACCAACTACCTCATCCGCAGGGCAAGCTCGTACGGGTTGTCACCGGTGCGGCATTCGTTGTGGCGGTCGACATCCGCCGGTCATCGGTGAGCTTCGGGCGGTGGTCGAGCGTCGATCTGTCAGCATCCGACCCGAGTCAGCTATGGGTCCCGCCGGGCTTCGCACATGGTTTCGCGGCGCGGGAGGAGCCGACCGAGGTTCTCTACAAAGTGACCGCCCACTTCCAGCCGGGGTGCGACCGGGCCATCCGCTGGGATGACCCGGAGGTGGGGATCGAGTGGCCCGGCGACCACGCGCCGAACCTGTCGGCCAAGGACGCGCAGGCTCCGTTCCTCGCACAGGCTCAGGTGTTCGACTGATGGGTCGCTATCTGGTCACCGGAGGGGCCGGTTTCATCGGCTCCAACTTCATCCGCAGCCTGCTCGCAGGCGATCCCGCCGCCGTGGTGCTGAACCTGGACCTGCTCACGTACGCCGGCAGTCGTAAGACGGCCGACGAACTCGCAACACTTGACCGGTGCGAGTTCGTCCGCGGAGACATACGCGACCGTGATCTCGTGGATCAGCTCATGGCCACAACCGATGTCGTGATCAATCTTGCAGCGGAGAGCCACGTCGATCGCTCAATTGCCGATCAGACCCCTTTCCTGAGTACCAACGTGGTGGGTACAGGGGTCCTGCTCGACAGCGCCCGGGCCCATGGCGTGGGTAGGTTCATCCACGTATCCACTGATGAGGTGTACGGCCCGATTGCGATCGGATCGGCGTCGGAGGGAAGCCGTCTCGACCCGTCATCGCCGTATGCGGCGTCCAAGGCGTCGGCCGATCTTGTTGTCTCTGCACACGCCACAACGTACGGATACCAGGCGATCGTCACCAGATGCACCAACAATTACGGTCCCCGTCAGCATCCAGAGAAGCTGATTCCGCTGGCCATCACCCGTGCCCTCGAGGGAGGGATCGTTCCCATCTATGGCGATGGTGCGCAGGAGCGGGACTGGCTCTGGGTTGACGATCATTGTTCTGCGCTCGGGGCTGTCGTCGAGGCAGGCGAGCCCGGTGAGGTCTACAACATCAGCGCCGATGCGCCGGCGGCAAACCTCGACCTCGCCAATCGGATCATTGAACACATAGGTAGCGGATCGATCCAGCAGGTCGCCGACCGGCCCGGGCACGATCGGCGTTACGCCCTCGATTCGTCCAAGCTCCGTTCGTTGGGTTGGATGCCGACGATGGACCTCGACGAAGGCATCGCCAGGACGGTGGACTGGTACCGCGCCAACGCGGCATGGTGGCGGCCGCTGGTTGAGCACCCATGAAGGCAGTCGTGTTAGCCGGGGGCTCCGGGACCAGGATGCGGCCAATTGCCTACTCGATGGCCAAGCAGCTGATCCCGGTGGCGAACAAGCCAATACTGTTCTACGGGCTCGAAGACATCGCCGCATCCGGGGTCGAGGAGGCCATTGTGGTGGTGAACCCGCAGACCGGGGCAGAGATCAGAGACGCCGTCGGCAGCGGTGAGGGTTTCGGGCTCAACGTCACTTACGTTGTCCAGGAGGAGGCGCTGGGAATCGCCCACGCGCTGAATGCAACCCGGGCCGTCGTGGGCGATGACGACGTGTTGCTCTACCTCGGGGACAACCTGCTCCGCGATGGCGTGGGCGACACGGTCGCTGCCTTCGAGGCCGCCCGCCCGAGTTGCCACATACTGCTGAGCAGGGTGCCCAACCCGCAGCGGTTTGGCGTCGTGACCCTGGATGAAACGGGACAAGTCGTGGACCTTACGGAGAAGCCCGAGCGCCCCCGGTCCGACCTTGCGCTCGTTGGGGTCTACCTGTTCGACAGTTCGGTATGGGAGGCGATCGATCGCCTGCGGCTCTCGTCTCGAGGCGAGTACGAAATCACCGAAGCGATCCAGCTGCTCCTCGACTCGGGTCGTCCAGTCGCGGCGACGGAGGTGAGCGGCTGGTGGAAGGACACGGGAGAGAAGGAGGATCTTCTCGACGCCAACGACCTGGTGCTAGCTGGGATGCGCCCCGCCAACCGCGGATCGATCACCGATTCGGATGTCGCGGGTGCGCTTGTGATCGGCAATGGATCCTCCGTGACAAATTGCCGCATCGAGGGCCCGGTCATGATCGGTGACTCGGTGACTGCGGTCGACTCGTTTCTGGGGCCTGGTACTTCGATCGGCGACCAATGCACGATCGTCGGTGCAGACGTGCAGCGCTCCATTGTTCTCGAGGGCTCCACGGTCGAGCGCTGGCGTCTTCGGTCATCGCTTCTCGGACGTGCAGTCACGATGACCGGGCGCGGACCCGCTGAGCCTGTGTCGGTGACCCTGGGGGAGCGATCCCAGGTGGCCGGCACATGACTCTGATCATCGGCGGCGCGGGTCAGTTGGGAACCGCCCTGCGGCGGATCTTGCCCGGCAGTGTCGACCCGCGCCGTGCCGAGCTGAACCTAGAAGCCGTGTCGACAATTCGTGAGCAAGTCAGGGCTCTCGCTCCGGACCGCGTGATCAACTGCGCCGCATACACCGCAGTAGACGCTGCCGAAAGCGAGCCAGCACGAGCCGAAGCGATCAATACGCACGCCGTCGCCGAGCTAGCCCGGGCGGCCGGCGACTTAGATGTCCCGTTCGTGACGTTCTCGACCGACTACGTCTTCGATGGGGATACGAATGACGACTACACCGAGTCGAGCGAGCCGAACCCGCGTAGCGTCTACGGACGCACGAAGTTCGATGGGGAGAAGGCAGCGCTCGGCTACCGAGGTTCGCTCGTCATCAGAACCTCCTGGTTGTTGTCGGAGACCCACCACAACTTCGTGGCCGCGATCCTGGCGAGGGCGGTGGCCGGGACGGTCGATGTTGTCGATGATCAGTGGGGGAGACCGACCATCGCCGCCGACCTGGCCCGGGCCACGGTCGCCGCACTCGACTCCGGGCTCACCGGGATCCTTCACTTGGCCAGCCCGCCGACTACCAGCTGGTTCGGCCTGGCCCAGGCAGCCTGCGAGCTAGCAGGCCTGGCGCCGGACCTGGTGCAACCGTGCAGCTCTGACTCGCTTGATCGTGCGGCGCCCCGACCCCGTCGTGCTGTGCTGGCAACCGAGCGAAGCGTCGCAATGCCATCGTGGGTTGATGGGTTGGGCGGCGTTGTCTCGGCGCAGCTTGGTCGGGCGCGCGATCCGTCACATCCGGCCTCCCGCGAGCATTGAGGGAGTTGAGATGACGTCGCGCCAGCCCATGGTGAGCCAGCCGCATGGCCCGGCACCGGTAGGTCCCCGGGAGCGCTGGTGGTCACGCTATTCTCCCGAGCCTCATGCATTACCAACTCTCGCATCTGAGCGCGCTCGAAGCCGAAGGCGTTCACATCATCCGGGAAGCGGTCGCTGAAGGGGAACGTCCGGTCTTGCTGTTCTCGGGTGGCAAGGACTCCGCGGTGCTTCTCTGGTTGGCGATGAAGGCTTTCCACCCTGCACGCATTCCGTTTCCCGTGATGCACGTTGACACCGGTCACAACTTCCCCGAGGTCATCGAGTTTCGCGATCGTGTGATTGGTGAGATAGGCGCCGAGCTGAAGGTTGCCTCGGTCCAGGAGGCAATCGACCAGGGGCGTGTTGTCGAGCAGAAGGGCCCGCGAGCCAGCCGTAACCGGCTGCAGACCGAACCGCTGCTTCGCGCCATCACCGACAATCGCTTCGACGTCGTCTTCGGCGGCGCCCGCCGCGATGAGGAGAAAGCGCGCGCCAAGGAGCGCGTGTTCTCGTTCCGCGACGAGTTCGGACAGTGGGATCCGAAGAACCAGCGACCTGAGCTTTGGAATCTGTACAACGGTCGCTACCGGGTCGGCGAACACATGCGTGTCTTCCCCATCTCCAACTGGACTGAGATGGACATATGGCAGTACATCGAGCGAGAGAACATCGCGCTGCCTTCGATCTACTTCTCGCACCAGCGGAAGGTCTTCGAACGCGACGGAATGCTCATGGCTGTGTCGAGTCACATCGAGCAGTTCGATTATGAGGAGGCCTTCGAGGCGACCGTGCGGTTCCGGACTGTTGGCGATATGTCCTGCACTGGAGCGTTCGAGTCAACCGCGAGCACTATCGATGAGATCATCGATGAGGTGTCGGCCTCCCGCATTACCGAGCGCGGCGCAAGCCGTGCCGACGATCGCACCGCTGAGGCCGCGATGGAGGACCGGAAGAAAGAGGGCTACTTCTAATGTCGATGGAACTCGTTCGCTTGGCGACAACCGGGTCTGTCGATGACGGCAAGAGCACCCTGATCGGGCGCATGCTCTACGACACGAAGCAGATCTTTCAGGATCAGCTCGAGGCAATCGAAGAAGCCAGTAACCAGCGCGGGAGCGACTATGTCGACCTAGCGCTGCTGACTGATGGCCTACGCGCCGAGCGGGAGCAAGGCATCACGATTGATGTCGCTTATCGCTACTTCGCCACGCCGAAGCGCAAGTTTGTCCTCGCCGACACACCCGGTCACATCCAGTACACCCGGAACATGGTGACGGGTGCTTCGACCGCCGACATCGCCCTTGTCCTGGTGGATGCCCGGGCCGGCGTACTCGAGCAGACCCGTCGGCATAGCTTCATCGCATCATTGCTGCGCGTGCCGCATCTGGTTCTCTGCGTGAACAAGATGGATCTGGTCGATTTCTCCGAGGATCGCTACAACGAGATTGTTGACGAGTTCAAGGATTTCGCCGCACGGCTCGACATCCACGATCTCCGGTTTGTCCCGGTTTCGGCGCTGGAGGGCGACAACATCGTCGAGGAGTCGGAGCGGACACCCTGGTACACCGGACCTTCGGTCCTACATCTTCTCGAAGAGATCTACGTGGCCTCCGACCGCAACATGATCGATGTGCGGTTCCCCGTTCAGTACGTGATCCGGCCGCACACGATGGAGCATCAGGACTACCGGGGATACGCAGGCCAGGTGGTCGGCGGCGTGTTGAAGCCGG
>CAJIBB010000535.1_pt1 | contig 11626 bp, 11 predicted proteins | sample 9199201 | NCBI WGS metagenome assembly CAJIBB01 (sample SAMEA7708290, study PRJEB35096) | sediment metagenome | biome: marine neritic benthic zone biome [ENVO:01000025]; feature: sediment [ENVO:00002007]; material: shallow marine sediment [ENVO:03000034] sea grass bed [ENVO_01000059] ... | reverse complement strand
TGAATCCCTCGGTCTCGGCGAGGTCCTCGTAACCGGTCAGTCGCGCCTGCTGCGCGCCATTGGAGCTGTAGCCGTGGAAGTTCATCACGACGGGGACGGTCGTCGTGGCGTCGAACGACGACGGCACGTACACGCGTACGTCGTAGTCGTTGCCGCCGGACGTGAGCGTCAACGTCGACACTCCCGGGGTCGCCGAGGCACAGGACGCGGAACCAGCCGGCCCGGCCTCGGTCCCCTGGAGGGTTGTGTCGGGCGCCGCGGTGGACGTGGTCGTTTCGGTTCGAGCTTCAGTGTCGGCGTCTCCGCCTCCGCAGGCAGTCAAGAGCAGCGCGCCGACGATTCCGAGGGCAAGGAGCCGACGAGGTCGACGGCTTGACTCCCTTGTGTTGCTGGGGGCGATTTCGGTGGTCATGGCTTCCTGCTTTCCGGTTCGGTGACCTGGTCGTGCCGGGTGAGCATCCTTCGGGGCACTGGACACTCGCTGTGAGTTTCCTGGCAATCCCCTGGGAGCCTTCGAACGTCACCGGGCCCAGGCCCTGACCAGGAACTTCGAGGCACAAAAGGTTCGAGAGTCTTGAGTGCGGCCGCTGGGACGGCTTTCACAGCGTCGGTGGAGGGAGGCCGGACTGGGTGGCGTTTGGAAGCCGTCCCATCAGGCCCAAACTGGGACAACCTCGAATCGTCGCTCAGATGAGCGGTCGCGTGTCGAGCCGATCACCAAAATACGGCGCAGAAACGCACATTCCGCCAAATGTCCGGGATCGGCACCTCCGCGCTCGCTACGGAACTCGATGCCGATTGCCGGATCTGCCCGGAACTCAACTCTTCAAGAAGCTCTGCGAGTCAGATGATCTGTGCGGTTCGGTGCTGGGCTTGCGGTTGTGAGGGGCGACATTGGCGACTTCGTCCCTTGACCATCTGGTAGCTCTACCCTTCTTAGGGCAAGGCGCATGACGCTGGCATTGCGAGGGTGGTCTTGAGGAGCGAACACACCAAGTCTGTGTACGTCGGACAGCCGTGGCGCATCGTGCTGCGGGACCTGGGGTTGGATGAGCGCGTAGTCCTGCGTCGTGCACAGCAGCCTCCAAGCCTCTTCGAAGGGGAAGGGTCTTGGATCTCGGTCGACGACTACTACGCAATCTTCGACGCGGTTGACGACGAGGCGGGGGATCCAACGGTCGCGTTGCGGGGCGGTCAGATCGTGTCGGCGGAGCTGTTCGACCCGGCCTACTTCGCAGCCATCTGTTCTCAGGACCTCAATGCCGCCCTCTGCCGACTCAGCGAGCACATGCGGCTCGTCGGTCCGTTCGCCCTCGATGTCGAGGTTGAGGCTGATCAGACGAGCGTCCGATACCGGTGCAAGCACCGACCCGATCTCGCTCGAGCGTTGGGCCTCTCCCAGTTGGCCTTCATAGTCGCATTGGCTCGACGTGCGACTCGCTTTGAGGTCGTGCCGAGGCGCGTCACGGTCGCCGCGCCAGCGGATGACCTAGGCGGATGCGAGGACTTCTTCGGGTGCCCGATCGTCGAGGATGAAGCTTGGGCTGTCGTGTTCGACGCCTTCGACGCGAGGCGACCGTTCCTCACTCACAACGAAGAGATGTGGCAGACGTTCGAGCCTGGTCTGCGGAGACGCATGGCCGAAGCCGGCGCGCGGCGGTCCACCACAGAGCAAGTCGAGGAGGCGTTGCTTGAGCTTCTCCCCAGCGGAAGGAGCCGAATGGCCGATGTTTCGCGAGAACTCGGTATTGGTGGCCGCACCCTGCAACGACGCCTGGCGTCAGAGGGCACGAGCTGGATCGAGATCTTGAACCAGACCCGGGAGCGACTCGCCCTCCACTACTTCGGGTCGACCGACCTGAGCGCGACGGAAGTCGGCTTCCTGCTCGGCTTCAACGACCCGAACTCGCTGTACCGCGCGTTCCACCGATGGACGGGCACGACGCCCGAAGTATGGCGCGCCGAGGCGCGTCCATCGGTCTAGCCACAGCGCCAGAGGAGTTCATGGCGGTGAGTACGCTCCGAAACTGACGCATCTGGCAAGCATTTTGGCGCATTGGGCGAGTGACATTCCGTTCAACGTGTCCGAGACTGGCTGATAACAACCAAACAAGCACCGTTCGTCGGGCGACACGCACGTCACAGTCGAACGACACGGACTGCCTTCGGGATCTCCCGCCCGAAAGAAATCCACTGCTCGACCCTCCTATCACGGCCGCTCATCGAAGCCCTCTCGGAAGTCGAGAAAGTGAACGTTTCCCTGGACCCGAGACTGACCCCAACTCAACACGAAATCGAGGTATCAACATGTCCAAGACAATCCTGATCACCGGCGCCAGCTCAGGCATCGGCAAGGCAACTGCAGCCCTCTTCGCTGACAGGGGGTGGAACGTCGTCGCCACGATGCGCAATCCCAAGGACGGCGCCGACTTCGCCGACCGCAGCAACGTCCTGGTTGCCCCGCTCGACCTGGTCGACAGCGGATCCATCAAGTCAGCGGTCGCCGCTGGCGTCGAGCACTTCGGCACCATCGACGTCTTGGTGAACAACGCCGGCTACGGCGCCTACGGGCCACTCGAAGCCACCCCGGCTGAAACCCTTCGCCGACAGTTCGATGTCAACTTCTTCGGCCTCGTCGAGACGATGCAGGCGGTGCTTCCGACGATGCGCTCCCAGCGCAGCGGGGTCATCATCAACATCTCGTCGGTCGGCGGACGGATGGCCTACCCGCTTGGTTCGCTGTACCACGGGTCGAAGTGGGCGGTCGAAGGGCTTTCCGAGGCAGTCCACTTCGAGCTCGCAATGCTCGGCATACGGGTGAAGCTCGTCGAGCCAGGCGGAGTCAACACTGACTTCGGTGGGCGGTCCTTCGTCTTCACCCACAATCCCGAACTCACCGACTATCAGCCTCTGGTCGACATGGCCGTCGCAGCGATGGAGAGCGCAGATCAAAGCGGCAACCAGGAGCCTGGCGAGGTCGCCGAGGTCATCTACACCGCTGCGACGGACGACACAACGCAGCTTCGGTATATCTCAGGACAGGGAGCCGAAGATCTATTGGCCAACCGATATTCAGCCGAGCAGGACGAGCAGTTCGTGGCCGGCATGCGCGCTCAGTTCGGCCTGTGAACCCAGCCCCCTACGCCACCTCTACCACCCACGAAAGGACCACACCGTGACCTCAGCACTTCGCCGTATGATCGGAATCGCCCCCACCCCTGAGCCGGACGGCCCCGGTTTCATCCCCTCCGCCCTGGGCCTACGCCTAGGCGTGGACAAGACCACGGACTACGCGCCGGTCGATTTCGGCCGCACCTACGACGGGCCTGCCAAGGTGCTGGTGCTGTGCACCGAACAGCGCTACTTCGAGATGACGAACGGCAAGCTCTTCTCTACGGGCCACAACGTGACCGAGACGGCCGTACCGCTTCTGCATCTCACCGCTGCCGGTTTCGACTTCGACGTCGTCACCCCGACCGGCGCACCCGCGGTCTTGGAGGACTGGTCGGCGCCCGTTGATGACGACGCCGTTATGGGTTTCATTACACGGCACCGCGGCCGATTCGACGCACCTCTGTCACTGGCCGACCTTGTCGCTGACGGCTTGGCCGAAGACTCACCGTACGTGGCCATCTTCCTGCCAGGCGGCCACGGAGCCATGGTCGGACTACCCGAGAACGGCGACGTCGGACGCCTGATCCGGTGGGTCGCCAGCACGGACCGACACCTCGTCGCCGTATGCCACGGCCCTGCGGCCATGCTTGCGACCCGGGTGGACGACGAACAGCCCCACCCATACGCAGGCTACGAGATGTGCGCCTTTCCTGACAGCATCGACCGTCGATCGCCTTCGCTGGGGTACCTCCCGGGCCAGCTGCCGTGGTTCCAGGTCGAGGAGCTGCAGCGACAGGGCCTGAGCGTGGTCAACGACGGCACGAAGGGCGATACCTACGTCGACCGCAAGCTGTACAGCGGCGATAGCCCCCGGGCCTGCGACGAATTGGGCCGACTCGCCGCCGAGGCACTGCTCAGTGAGTTCGTCGACAGTGCGTCGCCCAAAGGAAAGGGCGCAGCTTGAGCGCCAAGAACGACGCAGCCAGGGAGACCATCGAGGCAGGGAACCTCGGACATCGAGCAACGCTGGATCGAGGACCTCGAGCGGGCGTCGTCGCCCCGATCACCTGATACCGAGGCATAACGTACGCAACCGGCAATAGCGCCGATCGGCACATATCGGGGCGGGAAGTCAAGAGCCGTTTGATCAGCGCCCCTGACCCTCCCGTCACGCCTTGGTCCCGATGTGGAGCCCGCGCCCCAGCAGGCCTTCGGAGTCGTACTCGTGGCCGAGACCCACGGAGCCGAACAGCGGCTCGTACTCTTCGGCTGTGAATAGACCGGTTGCGTGCTCCTCGACATAGGCGTCGGCGGTGCCGTCGGACCGGGCGATCGACCAAGCCCAATGCATGGTCGCCAGGTGCCCATCCCTGACGCTTGTGTCCAGCCGGGCCACCGTCACGCCGTCACCCTCAACAACCCGTGACCCGATGAACGAATCCCTCCACATCTTTGGAGCAAACCACGGTTCGATGATGAGCACGCCGCCGGGATTGAGATGCCGCTCACTGCATCGGATCATCGAACCGAGGTCGTGGAGCGTTGTCAAATAGGCGACCGACGAGAACATGCAGATGACTGCGTCATACGTCCTGCCAAGGTCGAAGTCGGTCATGTCGCCGCGATGGAACGCGGTATCCGACATACGATCACGGGCCTTAGCAAGCATCGATTCCGAGAGATCAAGTCCTTCGACCTGGTACCACCGCGCCATCTGCTCTGTGTACCGAGCGGTACCCGATGCAAGCTCGAGCAGCGTGCCCGCACCCGGGATTCGCTCCTGGATCAGATCGTGAACGGTCTCCGCGTGGGACTCGTAGTCGAGCCAGCTGTAGTAGAGGTCGTACACCTCGGCGGAGCGCTCGTACGGATTCAACACGATCCCTCCCTTCCCCTTTTCAGCCTATCCAAAGAAACGTCACACAAGCACTAAGCCGAAGCGTCTAGGGCCCCCATCGGCCCACTTCCTCCCAGTGGGTGCGGTTCGCACCATTTGTGGTGTACTACGCACCAACTATGATGCGTTTTGCACCATGAAGCGATTCACAGTATCCCTGCCCGACGAGAGGTATGCCGCGTTGCGTCAACGCGGTGACCGATCGACCCCGCCGGCGAGCCTCCAGCAGATGGTTCGCTTTGCGGTTGATGCCGTCCTCGACGGTCCGCAGGCGGCAAGCGGCGAGACAGACGACGGAGTGGAGGCTCCGACACGGACGGCCATCGAAGCCGTCGACCTGCTGGTGTTCACGGTCGGTGATGTCACCTACGGCATGCCGATAAAGCTCGTTGAGACGGTCGCCGCCGGCGTCCCGATCCATCCGGTCCCAACGACCAGCCCAACCCAGCTCGGGGTTGCGGTGTTCCGCGATCAGCTCACAGAAGTCCACGACGGCGGGATCCTCCTCCAGGGCCGCCATGTTGATCGGAACGATGCGATGCTCGCCATCCCCGGAGGTGGCGGGCGAGTGCTGATGACGGCAACCTCAGTTTCGGGGCTTTCGCCTGCTGCAGAGGCGAAATGGGTGGCTCCGCCATCGACGTCGCCCTCCTGGGTTGGTGCGCTGGCCTGGAACGACGACAGGGTGGTGACAGTGATCGATCCCCGCGCCTTCAACCTCTAGTCGACAGTGAGATTTCTCCGCTCCCCGGACGCGGATAGGCCCCCGGCTCAGCCGGGGGCCTATCTCGGTTCTTTGATCGGATCTAGTTGAGTCCGAGCTCCGACTTCAGCTCTTCGAGCTTGGCATCTGCCTGAGCCATGTTGATGGCTTCCTTCAGCTCCATCTCGGAGCCGTCCGGGGTGGCTTCACGCAGCTCGGCTTTGGCCATCGCCTCTGCCTTGCGGGACTCGATCTTCTCCTCGATCTTCTCGAGCGACGGGGCCTCGTAGTCCGACATGTTCGACATGGCATCAACGGCCTTGTTGACCGACTCTTGCATCTTCGCTGCCTCGAGCGACCCGAGCAGTTCGAGACGCTTGGCGGCCAGCTCGGAAACGCGCATGGCGTTCTGCTGGACGGCCTGCTTGGCCTTGTCGGCCTGAGATGAGGCATTCTCGTACTGAGTCTTGAGCGTCGAGAGGTTGTTCTCGGAAGCCTGCAGCTTCATGGCGATTGACTGGGCAGCCTTGGTCCACTTGTCCTGGCCGGCAGCGTCGCCGGCGGCCTTGGATTCCTCGGCCTTGAGGATCGCCTGCTTGGCCATCTCCCGGGCTTCGCCCACATCGTCGGCGGCTCGCTCCATCTTCGACTCGAGCTGAGTGCGATGGGCAACAACCTTGGCCGCCTGGTTGCGCAACTCCTGGTCACGCTTCTTGGCCTCGTTGATAGCCTGCTCGATCTCCACCTCAGGTTTCATCATTCTCTCTGCGCCGCCCTTGAAGAGCGTCGTGATGTAGCCCCACAGGCGCCTAAGAAAACTCATTCGATTCCTTCCCTAGTTCGACTCGGATTGTAGATGTCTGCCGAACGGCTTGGTCGTGGTCTTTCGGCTACCCCCGCCGACGCTTGCCGCCCCCGCGAACTCTGCCCCCGCCGCTCCGTCTCCGGCTCGATCGGCTGGGCGAAGACCGGCGCGGAGTGCGCCGGGAACTGCGTGGAACTGGTGAACCCGGACCGGGGACTACTCCACCGCCCCCACTGCTGCTGCCTCGGGCACGAGACGGCGACGACGATCGCCGAGGACGACCGAGCATGCCACCCAACCCCCCGCCACGGCCACGGCCACCACCGGTCATGACCTGGCCGGCAACGCCGATGAGGATCTCCATCAACCCCGATCCCATGTAGGAGCTGCGCCGACCGGCACGACGCTGATAATCCGGTCGCGGCGCCGGGATCGTCACCCGTTCTTGCGACGACGGCTCCGGTAGCTGCTTTCGCTCCGGCTTCGGGGGCTTCGGCTTGCCGTCGAGCAAAGCCTCGGCACTGTCGAGCTGCCAGATGGCAATGTCCAGATCGTTGCTGAGCTCCACGAGTTCGTGCGGCGTGTCGGCCTGCTGCAGTCGTTCGGTCACAGTGCGGTATGTGGCGCTGGCGGCGTTATAGAACTCGTCGACCTCTGCGTTGTTAGCCACCCGGACCTCGTCTTCGAGATCCAGGATGTCGTTGGCGATTGCGTCAACCTGCTTCTGCACCACCCCGCGGGCCTTGGCCATCTGCTCGGCCGCAGCGTTGACCGACTGGCTCTTGCTGCGACGCATGAAGAACCACAGAAGCAGACCGCCAGCGACGATGATCATGAAGAAGATCAACAGCCCGGAGCCACCGCCGCCCGACGAATCGGAAGAGGAGCTTGCGGCCACGGTCGTCACGGGCACCGACTCGGGCTCGGGGGTAGGCGCAACTGTCGCCTCGCCGACGAGGCCGATCACGAAGTTGGCAGCGTATTCAGCGTCGTTACCGCCTTCGCTGTTGGCAAACTCGTACGCCGCATCGAGGTCGTCCTCGGTGAAGCCCTCGTTGTCGCTAACCCAGCCGACATCTTCCGGCGAGAGAACCAGAACGGTCCCCGAGTCGACGTTCAGATCCTCGAACACCGATTCGGCATAGGCCGTGTTGCCGCCGAGCGGTGTGTCCGTCAGGACTACGAGATAGAACCGGGATCCGTTGTTGCGAGCGGCCGACACGATCTCGGTCGCATCGCTGTCGCTGATCGAGACCCCACCTTCGAGGTAGACACCGGTTGCGGAAACGTCCTCAACCACCTCGGAGATCGTTGCGGCGGATGCGGCGGTGAGACTGGAAGCCACCGCCAGTGCACACAAGACTGCAAAAAGCCCTATACGGCGAAGCAAATTCATAACCACATCGTACATCTGGCCCCCGAGTCGTCGCCCACTCCGCCCGAATCCAGGCTCAACCGCGCGACAGAGCCGCCCGCATGAAGAAACCGATGTTCGCCGGGCGCTCCGCCATGCGCCGGGTCAGGTACGGATACCAGGCAATTCCGTAGGGCACGTAGATCCGGAGCGGGTCACCGTCGGCCAGCATTCTGTCTTGCAGGCCGGTGCGGACTCCGTAGAGCATCTGGTACTCGAACGGCCCGGAACGAGCGGCCGCCAGCTTGGCAGCCACATCGAGCCGATCGGTGTCGTGCGAAGCAATCGCCGGCTTCACGCCGTTGTCGCCCATCAACAGATGAGTCAGCTGATCGAAGGACTCGTTGACCTCGTCACGTGACTGGAAAGCTATCGCCGACGGTTCGGCGTATGCGCCCTTGCACAGCCGGATGTGCCCACCGAGTGGCATGATCGCATCGAGATCGCGCTTGGTGCGATGGAGGTATGCCTGCACGGCCAGCCCGAGGTTGCCATGCTGTTTCTGGGCGGCCGAGTAAACATCGATGGTGACGTCGGTCACCTCGCTTTCCTCCATGTCGACCGAAACAGTCGTCCCGACCGCGGCAGCTCGCTCAGCGAGTTGGTCGAGTGACTTGGCAGCGAGATCGTCGTCGAGGCCCATACCGAGCTGGGACAGCTTCACCGAGATGTTCCCATCGAGGCTGTGCTCGCCGATAGCATCGAGACACGCCAGGTAGTCGTCACGAGCAGCCTCTGCCTGCCCGCGATCGGTGACGTGCTCACCCAGGTGATCGAGCGATACGGCGGCACCTTTGGCGTTGGTGTCTTTGGCAAGGGCGATCGCCTGCTCCAGCGTCTCGCCGGCCACGAATCGGGTGGAGAGGGCTCGGCCGGGGCGGGTACCGGTGATCAGTTTGCGGACGCCACTGCGATTAGTGACAGCCAGCAGGCTGCGACCGAGGATGTTCACTTGTCGGACTCCGACTGTTCGAGCGCTATCTCACCGAGCTCGCGGGACCGCTGCGCGGCCGACCTGACCGCGTTCTCCATCAAGGCACGGAAGCCCCCGTCCTCGAGCATGTGCATTGCGGCCGCCGTGGTGCCGCCGGGTGACGTCACCTCGGCGCGCAGCCGGAACGCGCTCTTGTCGGATACGGACAGGAGAGCACCCGCCCCGCGCATAGTCTGAATCACCAGCTTCTCCGCAGCGTGATGAGGCAGCCCTTCGCGAATGGCCGCTTCCGTGAGGGCTTCTGCCATGAGGAACACGTAAGCGGGTCCGGTTCCGGAGACGGCAGTCACGGCGTCGAGGAGATCCTCGGAGAGCTGGATCGTCTCCCCTACCGCCGAGAGAACCATGTTGGCCAGTGCGAGGGCGTCGCCGTCGGCGTGGCTCCCGGCGCAGTAAGCCGTCATCCCTTCGTCGACCGCGGCCGGCGTGTTCGGCATCGACCGCACCACTGCGACGTCGCCTAAGGCGTTCTCGAACACAGCTAGGGGGACGCCGGCGGCGAGGCTGACGAGCACCTGGCCCGGTCGCACTAGATCTTTGATCTGGCCGAGCAAGCCTTCGACGTCCTTCGGCTTGACCGCAACGACGATGACGTCGCGCTCGTCGATCGCCTCAGCCGGATCGAGGGTCGCCTTGATCGCGGTGCGGCGCTCCGCCTCGCGGGCACGCTCCTCGCGGCGCACGAGCAGAATGATGTTCTCCGTCTCCCAGCCGGCCCGAACGAGACCCTCGGCGAGGATCTCACCCATCGAGCCTGCGCCGAGAACAGCAACAGTTGGGTGAGTCATGGCAGGGATGATACGTGGCGAACGGGTCCGACTCGAACCGATAACCCGAAGGTGAGGCGGTACCCTCCGCCCATGGACCAGCGTCCCAAGGCCCTCGAGTCGACACTCCTGTGGATCGTGACCGGCTATCGCATCTTCGCCGCGGTGTGGCTGTCAATCCTCGGTGCGGTTGCCATCGGCAGTTCAACGACGGGGGTGGATCGTCCCTCTGTGGTGGTGGCGACCATCGTCGGCGTGCTCGGCTGGGCCGCTCTCACCACCTACCTGCGGGTGAGGAAACCAGAGCTTGCCAAGCTGTGGTGGTTCGTTGCCGTTGACCTAGCGATCAGCTGTATGAGCGTTCTTGCAGGCGACTTCGCGGGCACCATCCAGTTCGCCGGCGGCTACCCGCTGGCAGGCGCATTCGCCGCCATCTACGCCTTCGCCTGGACCGGCGGGATCATCGGCGCCATCGTTCTGACAGTGATCGGTCTGAGCCGGGTGGCCGGGTCTGACCAATCGATCGCACAAGATGTGGCCAACTCGATTGCCTACCTGTTCTCGGTCGGAGCCGCCACCGGCGTCGCTGCGATACTGCGCACATCGGAACGGCGGAGGGTCGCCGCGGAAGAGGCGCTCGAACGGGAGCGAACCGAACGCATCCGCGCCCAGGAGCACGCCGAGATGGCGGCGCATCTCCACGATTCGGTGCTGCAAACCCTGGCGTTGATCCAGCGGGACGTCGCCGCAACCCCAGACATCCGCGGGCTGGCCCGGCACCAGGAACGGGAACTACGCAGCTGGCTGTTTCCCGATCAGAGCGCGACCGCAGCACCGGCCGGTGGATTCCGCGAGGCATTGGTTGCCGTCTGCTCAGAGGTAGAGGACCTCGGCCCCGTCAAGGTAGAAACAGTGGTGGTCGGCAATACCCCCGCACCCACCGAACCGATCGTCCGGGCCGCGCGGGAAGCGATCCTCAACGCCAGCAAACACTCTGGCGCAGAGGTGATCAGTGTCTACGGCGAAGCCGGGGACGACGAGGTGCTCGTGTTCGTGAAGGACCGCGGCCGGGGCTTCGACCCTGACGCGATTCCCGAGTCCCGACTAGGGATCCGCGAATCTATCGTTAGCCGTATGGAGCGGCACGGCGGAACAGCCACGATCATCTCAACCCCGGGCTCCGGCACCGAGGTACGGCTCGAACTACCCGTGGGGGACGAATGACCACCGTATTCATCGTCGACGATCACGATCTCTTCCGCGCCGGGGTGCGCGCCGAGCTGCCTGACGATCTGGACATAGTCGGGGATGCTTCGGAGGTCCAGGCCGCGATCGAGTTGATCCGGGAACGCAAGCCCGATCTGGTTCTCGTGGATGTGCACATGCCCAACGGCGGAGGACGGGCGGTCATCGAGGGCGTCCACAGCACCCACCCGGAGATCATGTTTCTGGCCATCTCCGCATCCGATGCCCCAGAGGACGTCGTCGCCACCGTGCGGTCGGGAGCCCGCGGCTACGTGACCAAGACGGTGTCACCCAGCGACCTCGGCGATGCGATCCGCCGCGTCGTCGACGGTGACGCCGTGTTCTCTCCGAAGCTGGCCGGGTTCGTTCTAGATGCGTTCTCGTCGATGGACGTGAAGGACCTCGACCCGGATCTCGACAAGCTGACCAAACGGGAACGGGAGGTGCTGCAGCACATCGCCCGCGGCTACACCTACAAGGAAGTTGGCGAGCAGCTGTTCATCTCAGCGAAGACCGTGGAGAACCACATGTCGGCCGTGCTCCGCAAGCTGCAGCTGTCGAACCGGCGCGAACTCACCCGCTGGGCCCAGGACCGCGATCTCATTTGACCAACTCGACTTCGGCGTAAGCCCCCGACGCAATGCGGGCGAGATTGGCGAGGCTGCCTTGCTCGAAGTAATCCGAATG
>CAJIBB010000502.1_pt1 | contig 11700 bp, 14 predicted proteins | sample 9199201 | NCBI WGS metagenome assembly CAJIBB01 (sample SAMEA7708290, study PRJEB35096) | sediment metagenome | biome: marine neritic benthic zone biome [ENVO:01000025]; feature: sediment [ENVO:00002007]; material: shallow marine sediment [ENVO:03000034] sea grass bed [ENVO_01000059] ... | reverse complement strand
CCCACATGCCGGTAGAAATGGATGCACTTCGTGGTCTGGGCAGAGACGACGACGTCGCCGCGGTGTGGCACGAGTTCCGACGTCTCGGTGGTGGGCCCGCCGCCAAAAAGGAAGCCAGGGTCGTGTACGCGTCCTACCTGATCGACAACGATGAGCTCGAGGAGGCCGATGCCGTGGCCGGGTCGCCGAAGCTGAGCGGTGATCCGTGGCCGGAAGACCTCAGGCTTTGGTACGTCGCTGCCCGCATCAAGGCGTTGCAGGGCAAACGACACCGAGCTCGGGCCATCGCCGACGCACTGGTGCTCGAAGATCCCTCCTTCCCCGGCCTCGATGAACTCGACCGGCTCATCGACGCCGGCGGGACCCTGTCATAGCCGAACGATACGTTGCCATCACCCGCACTCCCCGACAATCTGGAGAGTGCCATGGACATGAATCTCGTACTCATTGGCGGGAAGGTCGCAGCGCCACCCGAATTGCGATCGTTTGCCTCCGGGTCGCGGCTGTTGCGAGTTCTAGTGACGACCCGCACACAAGTACCCCGCCGCCGCGTCGACGTAATCCCCGTCGTTCTGTGGGATCCGGATCCCGACCATGAGGTAATCGACTGTGCCGCCGGCAGCAGAGTGTGGGTGGTGGGGACCGTCCAACGCCGCTTCTGGGGAGGGTCTGAGGCGAGGAACAGTCGCCTCGAAGTCATTGCCCAACATCTGACGCTGCGACCTGAGCTTGCGATTGCGACCAGCACCAATTCCTGATCTCGACCGAGCCGGATCGGCGTTCGATTAGGGTGCCCGGATGCGCAGAGTATCCATAGCATCGGCCTCGCAACTGGCCGCGGACGCCGGGTCCGCGGTGGCCGATGCAGGCGGCAACGCCGTCGACGCTGCCATCGGTGCCACCATCTGCTCGATGGTTACCGATCCGGGCATCATCGCCCCTGGAGCCGGTGGGTTCATCACCGTCTGGCCGGAGGACGATGAGCCGGTCGTCATCGACGCCTATGCCGAGATGCCGGGACGAGGCCTCGCCCCCGAGCAATTCGGACGAGGCGGCGAAATGGTCGAGCTCACCTACGGTGGCAAGACAACAACCATCGTCGGCTACGGCTCGGTAGCGACACCGGGAGCTCTTGCCGGCCTTCACCTCGCATGGGAGCGCTACGGGGCGATCCCATGGGCGGAGCTCTTCGTACCGGCGATTGCCGCCGTCGAGCAGGGATTTCCGCTGTCGTCAGCGGCGGCCGAGTATCTGGGCCACTCGCATCAGCTCGTGTTCGGTTGGGATCAACCGAGCTACGACGTGATGCACCATGAGAACGGTCGCCATCTCTCGTCCGGCGACCTCGTTCTGATCCCGGATCTTGCCGACACGCTGCGCCTCCTCGCCGACGAGGGCGTCGCAACTCTTTACGGCGGCGAGCTCGGGAGGCTCATCGCAGATCGCGTCGCCGAGCACGAGGGCATCCTCACCCTTCGTGACCTCGCTGAGTACGAGGCTGTCGTGAGAAAGCCCATCTCGGTGAAGGTCGATGATTGGACGATCGCTACGAACGCACCGCCGGCCGTCGGCGGTGCCACTATGGCGGCGACGCTGCTGCTTATGGGCATCGAAGGTTTCGACGAATGGGCGGCACCGGATGTCGCTCGACTCGTGCGGGTGCAGGATGCGGTTCGCGAGTTCCGTCGCACCCACCTCGACGAGCTCCACGACCGCAGCGCAGAGGCGGTCCGGCTGCTCGACCTTGCGGCGGTCGGTGATATGAAAGGGATGCTTGCGTCGCCTTCCACCTCACACACTTCGGCTGTTGATTCCGATGGGCGCGGGTGCTCGATCACAGTGTCGGCTGGATACGGATCGGGGGCCATGGTTCCCGGCACGGGTATGTGGCTCAACAACTCGCTGGGTGAGATCGAACTGCACACCGGCGGGTTCCATGGCGTACCTCCGGGCACACGCCTCGTGTCGAACATGGCCCCGACTGTGGCGAGATCGCGTCATGGTGCGGTGATGGCGATTGGCTCACCGGGTGCCTCGCGGATCACGTCAGCGGTGAGCAGCGTGCTAGTCAACTTCATCCACCTGGGTATGTCGCTGAGCGACTCAATCGAACATGCCCGGTTGCACACCGAGGTCTTCAATGAGCAAGTGACGGTTTCGTACGAGCCCGGAATCGATGTCTCGGAGGTGTCGGGTTTCGACCTGCGGCGCTTCCCGGATATCTCGATGTACTTCGGGGGAGTGCAGGCGTCGCTGTGGGATCCCCTTGCGGGATTCTTCGAGAAGGCCGACTCGCGGCGCTCCGGCGGCGTTGCTCACGGAGGTTGAGGTATGGCCAGCTTCCAGGACCCCTCCGATCTGATCAGGCTCGTCGCCGATCCGCTGCGCCTTGCGCTACTCGGCCGCGCTGCCGAAGGCCGACTGTCCCTCGAAGAGGTGGCCGCACGGTTCGATGTACCCAAGCGCAAGGTTGCTGAGGCAGTCGGGAAGCTGCGTGCGCTAGGGCTGATAGACGACGAGCTCCGGCTGGTGCCGCGGCTCCTGCAGGAGGCCGCCGCCTCTCTGCCCACCCCGGAGTCTGCGGCTGCCGTCATCACGGACGGGCCGTGGAGCGACGAGGAGAAACGCGTACTCCGGCGGTTTTTCTCCGGTTCGCGGTTGACCGAGATACCGGCCAGCCGCGCCAAGCGGCTGCTTGTGCTCGAGCGACTCGCCCAGGAATTCGAGCCCGGGTTGCGTTATCAGGAGAGCGACGTGAGTTTCACGCTTCAGCTGTTCCATCCCGACTACACGTCACTGCGCCGGTACATGATCGAAGAAGGGATCATGACCCGCGCCGAAGGCGTGTACTGGAGAACCGGTGGACGATATCCGGCAGATTCGGACCCAGCCTGATGGACCTCCCCATTGCGGCCGGTCCCGTCACGCTACGGCGGTGGCGCAAGAGCGACCGCGACGATCTCGTTGCGCACGCAGACAACCGAGCGGTGTGGCGCAACATGACCCACCTGTTCCCGCACCCCTACACGACATCCGATGCAACCTCCTGGATCGAGCGGTGCATTGATCAGGACCCGCCGCAGGACCTCGTCGTCGCCGTTGACGATCGGCTCGTAGGTGTATGCGGGATGGGTCGGGAAGAAGGAGTCAACCGTTACACCTCTGAGGTCGGATACTGGCTAGGGGAACGCCACTGGGGTCGGGGAATCATGACCGCAGCGTTCCGGGCATTCGTCGGGTATGTCTGGGACACATTTGATGTGCAAAGGCTGCAGGCGACGGTGTTTGCCTGGAATCCGGCGAGCGCTCGAGTGCTGGAGAAGAGCGGTTTCACGCTCGAGGGCGTACACCGACAGGCGATCTGCAAGGACGATGAGTTTGTCGATCTGTTGATGTTCTCCCAGCTTCGTAGTGAGTCGCAGTGACGAATCGGGACTACACCTTTGTCCGCCGACCGATTTGGCTCGTCGGACATCTGATAGTGATCATTGCCGTCATCGTCTTCATCGCGATGGGGTTCTGGCAGTTGCGGCGCCTGGCCGATCGGCAGGACTTCAACAGCATCCTCATCGAGCGAACCAACGAGGTCGCGATTCCGCTAGTCGAGGCGCTCGACCGGTACGGCCCGGATCAGGGCTCACTCGAGTTGCGCGCGGTAAGCGTATCGGGAACCTACGCCATCCAAGAGGAGGTGGTATTGCTTGCCCGTTCCTACAACGGCATCTCCGGGCACCATGTCGTGACGCCGCTATACCTCGAAGGCAACCGAGCGATCATGATCGACCGCGGCTGGGTCCCGATCGATCTCGACGAACCCGGATTGGAGGCCTTTGCGCCGCCCAGCGGTCAAGTCGACCTGGCAGGCGTCCTGCGCAAGACGGAGGTGCGCGGGTCGTTTGGGCCGACGATCCCACCTGATGGCGTTGTGACGCAGGTGCCTCGTGTCGATTTGGAGCGGCTCGATAGCCAGGTAGAAGCCGATTTGATGCCCGTCTACATCCAACTGCTGGAGCAAAGTCCGGAGCCATCCGGCGACCTGCCCCGACTGGTTGCGCTTCCCGAACCGTCGGAAGGGCCGCACCGCGGTTACGCCGTGCAGTGGTTCCTATTCGCGCTCGTCACAGTCGTCGGCTACCCCATCCTGCTGTGGCGTACGGCCGCTACTGCGACTCCTTCCAAGCTTTCTTTCGGGCCTTGAGGTCGCCGAGGTCCTCCAGGCTATTGACGTCGACGATCGAGGGCCATGTGGGCAGATGCTTGGTGTATCCGCGCGGCTTGATGCCAAATCGCTTGGCGAGGACCCCGAGATAGATGCGCGCCTTGTACTCACCAAACCCTGGAACTGCCAGCATTCGCTCGAGTAGGCGCTCGGCGCTCGTGACACCGTCCCACAGGTCTTCCACGTCACCGTTGTGGGTCTCGCTGACATAGGCACACACTGCCTGGACACGCTTGGCCATGGCCCCCGGGAAGCGATGGAGTGCCGGCTTCTCCTTGAACACAGCCTCCAGTGCCTCCGGGTCCATGCCGGCGATGGTGGCTGCGTCGAGGTCGGTTCCGAGACGATGCCGAAGGACGAGCGGGCTGTGGAAGGCCTTCTCGGTGGGGATCTGCTGGTGCAAGACCAAACCGATCAGCAGGGCAAGCGGTTCCTCGGCCAGGAACGTATTGGCCTCAGGATCGTTCGTGAGGAATAGCTCGTTGGGCTTCGTCATCTTGTCTCCCGGATGTGGTTGCTGGCCTATGCTCGGGCCACCGGGAGGAGCGTAGATGACTGAGACGATCTATTCGACGGATGCATATGCCCGCACCATGGAGGCCGCCGTTGTCGGTGTGGATAGGGACGACGGTCGGCTGCTTCTCGACAGGACGGTCTTCTATCCCGGCGGTGGGGGCCAGCCACACGACGTCGGGGAGTTGTGGATCGGGGACGATCGGCTCGAGGTTGTTCGAGTAACGGCGGATCGTGACGGCGTCTGGCATTGGGTCGAGGGTGCTCTGCCGGGTCTGGCAACCGGCTTGCGCGGCGAGTTGGATTGGGAGCGCCGCTACAAGATGATGCGCACCCACACCGCGATGCACGCCATGTGCGGTGTCGTTTGGCGTCGGTACCAGGTCCCGGTGACCGGCGGCAACATGGAGGCAGGGGAGGGCCGGCTGGACTTCGAGCTGCCCGAGTGGAACTCTGAGGACAAGCCGCTTGTCGAGGCAGAGCTGAACGCCGAACTGGCCGCCAAGCTCGACGTTGAGGTTTCGTTCCTACCTCGCGAGGAAGCCGACCAGGACCCCAGCTTGATCCGCACCAAGGTCAGCCTGCTACCCGCCGGTCTCACCGAGGTGCGCGTCATCGATATCGTTGGGCTCGATCGTCAGGCCGACGGCGGAACCCATGTCGATTCCACCGGCGAGGTCGGCTCGATCAGTCTGGCAACCGTGAAGTCGAAGGGTCGTGGCTTTCGGAGATTCCGATTCACGCTCAACTCCTAGATCGTCGCCTCTTCGACAATCCCGGGTGGGGTGCCCCCACATCGCCGTTTGGCTTGTTGGGGATTGAATCGTTTTCGGGGGTCTGTTGAACGTAGATCATCTCGCCGCAAACGGCTCGACTCGCCCACCCGGACAGCAGAGGGCGCTCCTTGCTATCGCCTTCAGCCAGCTTCTCGTCCTGACCCTTTGGTTCTCTGCAACTGCAGTTGCGCCGCAGCTCGAATCGGACTGGTCGCTGACGGCCGGCGAAGCAGCCTGGCTAACCCTCGCCGTCCAGATCGGCTTCGTGTCCGGAGCGCTCGGCTCTAGTCTCCTCAACCTGCCCGATCGGATCGCATCACGGCGGCTATTTGCGGTTGCGGGCACCGTGGGCGTTTTGACGAACGCCCTCCTCCTCGCACTGGCAGACGGTGACGCGTTGATCGCAATCGGCCTTCGCTTCGCAACCGGAGTGGCTCTCGCCGGGGTGTATCCAAGTGGTCTGAAAATCATGGCGGGATGGTTCCGCCGGGGTCGCGGTATGGCCCTCGGAGTGCTGGTAGGGGCGCTGACAATCGGGAGCGCCGGGCCACACCTGATCCGCGGACTTGGCTTCGATTGGCAGGGCGTTGTCGCCGGAGCATCGTTCCTCGCAGCAATCGGAGTGGTGATCGTCGCCGTGTTCCTGAGGGACGGTCCGTTCGAGACGCCGCCCAGTTCCTTCGCTTGGAGCCATGTCGGTGCCATCGTGCGCAATCGCGGCGTGCGCTTGGCGACGTACGGGTATCTGGGCCACATGTGGGAGCTCTACGCGATGTGGACTTGGACTGCCGCGTATCTGGCTGCATCCGCGGGGGCGGCAGGATTGAGCGACGGATGGGTATCGACGGCTACGTTTGCGATCATCGCCTCCGGTGGTATCGGCTCCTGGCTGGCCGGCGTGCTCGCCGATCGCATCGGTCGGCCGCTCGTGGCCGGTGGAGCGATGGCCATATCCGGTTCCTGTGCACTGGTGACCCCGCTCCTCTTCGGATCCGCACCAGTCCTAGTAGTCGGCGTCTTCCTGGTCTGGGGGATAGCGGTCGTTGCCGATTCGGCGCAGTTCTCGGCGATGGTGACCGAGACCGCGGATGATGTGAACCGGGGGACCGCGCTCACGCTCCAGACAGCGATCGGATTCCTCCTGACATTGGTGACGATCCGAGGGATACCGCTCATCGCAGATGCGCTGAGCTGGAGATGGGCGTTTCCGGTCCTTGCGCTGGGGCCGGTGTTGGGGGTTGTGGCCATGGTGCGGATCCAGCGACTATCGGTACTGCCTCGACCTTCCAGCTGAGCCGCGATGGTCGTCCAGGCGACAAATCCCGGGAACAGCGGCGACTGTCGATGTGTTGCACCAGGTAACGCAACCGGGGAGCCAGCCATCGATACCGCCGAGTACCAGCACTTCGCATGGCTGGCGCGCTCGTTCGGTCGTACCGACTACCTGCCGTTGACCGTGGGCGATCTCGACGCGCTGGCCGACGCCGGCTCATATGTGGACAAGTACCCCGGAACCCACCTGTTCAAGGAGGGTGAGGAGTCCTCGAGCGCCTACGTTGTGCAAAGCGGCGAGGTCGAGCTGTATCGGACCCGCGCAACCGGCCGACGTGTCGTCGGTCGGGTTCGACCCGGGGCTGTCATCGGCGACATCGCAATGTTCCAGGGCCATCCCTACATCTCGTCTGCCCGTGCTGTTTCGCGAGTGAGGGCGTTTCGTCTCGAACGGGCAAGGCTACTGCCGTTGTTGCTGGAGCACCCGGTGATAGCCATGCGTTGGCTCGTCGCCGGTTTGAGCCAGCTCGAGGCGACCCAGCAACGCGTGATCCGGCTCATGCATCGGACGGTCAAGGAGCAGGTTGCGGAGGTGCTGCTCGACGAGGCAGACGACTTCGGAGAGGTACACCTGAGTCAGAGCAGCCTTGCTGATCTCCTCGGCGCAAGTCGCCAGTCGGTCAACGAAGCGCTTGCCTCGTTCCGTCTGGAAGGTGCTATCGAGACCGGCTACCGGGTGATCCGGGTGGCCGACGAGGGAGCGCTTGCCTCGGTCACGGGTCGCTGAGACGCACCGGAATCGCGTGCGGCAGCCGCAACACCGGTGAGCGCGGCGACGACCGCAAAGGTCACCGTCTCCAGGAAAGCACCGCCCCAGGGGAGCAGGCTCGGGCCGCGGAGGCTGCCGGCGATAGCGAGGCCCGTCCCGATGAGAACAGCGATGGTCAGCCCTGCTGTGGTTGACCACAAACGATTCCTCCGTCCGGATGTGACGAATGCGGGGATGCCGGCGATGAGGATCGGCGCCAGGTGGAACGTCGACTCAGGACGCAGAGAAGCGGCTACCACCCACACCACGGCGAGGATCAAGGGGAGATAGAGTGCAGAGCGGAGGGAGTCGTATCTGTGAGTCATGTAGACGTACAAGCGCGCCCCGGCCATTGGCGAGCCAACAGTGTCGGGAGTGCGACACTTCGCGCCGATTGCGGGCCCTGCAATCGTTCAGTCCAATACCCAACAAGCGATGGATCATGAAGAGACTTTTACTTACAGCCGCCGCCATTGCGCTGCTTGCGACCGCCTGTGGCGGAGGAGATTCAACAGTGACTTCTGCAGAGGCCAACGAATCAACAACGACGATCACCACCGCCCCTGAAACCGCCGACACACCGGCGCCGGCGCAAGGGGTGCTTCCTTCAGGCCCGTCGGCCCTTGATGTTCGCAACGCCGACGAGTTCCCCGATCCACTGATCGACCCAGCTGAGATCATCTCCGGAGGACCTCCGCCTGACGGGATTCCGCCAATTGAGGAGCCGGTGTTCGTCCCGGTCACCGATGCGCTCGGACTGCTTGACGATCTCGAACCCGTAGTTGCGATCGAGATCAACGGCGATGCACGGGCATATCCGGTCCAGGTGATGATCTGGCACGAGATCGTCAACGACACCGTCGGCGATGTGCCTGTGTCGGTGACGTACTGCCCGCTCTGCAACTCTGCGGTCAGCTATCGGCGTGAGATCCGGGGTGTCGAGACGACCTTTGGGACGTCCGGGAGCCTCTTCGCCTCGGCTCTGGTCATGTACGACCGGGCGACAGAGTCGCTGTGGACTCATTTCGACGGCCGGGCAGTTGTCGGTCTCCTCGCAGGGGAGGAGCTGGAGATCGTTCCTTCGCCCCTGATGGCGTGGAGCGAGTTCCGGGATGCCTATCCGACCGGACAGGTTCTCGATCCCACGATGACGGGCTTTGTCCGTGATTACGGCCGCAACCCGTACTTCGGATACGACGATGTCGGCACAGATCCGTTCTTGTTCCGTGGTGACGTCGATGCTCGTGCCGCGGCCAAGCAGCGGGTGGTCGGCGTGGAACTCGACGGCGAAAGCGTCGCGTTCGCTCTCGAGGCGATCAATGGCTTGGGAGCTGCGGCAACCAACACCACGATCGGGTCAACAGATGTGGTGATCATGTGGAAGTCCGGTCAGGCCACAGCCCTAGAGGAGTCTCGGATCGAGGAAGGTCGCGATGTTGGGACGGTAGGGGTGTTCCTCCCTTCCATCGATGGGCAGATGTTGACCTTCGTCGCTGAGGATGGCGAGATCCGGGACAACGAGACGGGTTCTGTCTGGAACATCTCAGGGGAGGCGATTGAGGGGGACCTTGCCGGAAGCCGTCTCGAACGCATTGCCCACCTGGACACCTTCTGGTTCGCCTGGGCGACCTACCAACCGGGGACCATCCTCGTGGAGGCAGCCGGCTAGGGCTAGACGCCGCACCCCACGAAGTCTACGATATTGTCACTGTGACGATACGGCGTGTGATCAGATGTGAGTGGTGTGGGGGAGAGTTCGCCGCCGGTGGAGGCCCCGGCCGGCCGGCTCGCTACTGCCGGCGATCACACCGCCAACGCGCTTATGAGGCGCGGCAGATCGCCGGGCAGCGTGGAATCAGCGGCGATGAAGTCCTACTGTCCCGGCGCACCTGGGAGGCTCTTCGTGATTCGCTCTATCGGCTCGAAGCCGCCTCGGAGGATGTGGCGATGGATCTGATGGCGGGACGGCCAACCAAGGCGGAGTACGTCGACGCTCTCGCACACTTGAGCGCAGCGGTACGGGACCTACAAGACATCGCGGTAGAGCCGATTGCCCTCGGCGATTGAATGCCTCAGGGTTAGGTTCGGTCACCGACGACGTACCAATCAACCCGGAGCGCCCTCATGGCAAGACGAACCACGAAGGGGAGATGAGGCCAGGCTTCTGCGCGAGGCACCAGCCTTGCGTTCGTCAACTCCAGGAGGTCGCCACGGCGATCGACCGTGAAGCTGCCGGCCGCCAAGAGGTTCTGCACCCAGTCGGCCTCAGGCCCGTAGGTCGGCGTGAGGATCATTCCTCTTGGGGTGCGGAACCCGGCTAGCGGCGTTGAGTAGTGCCGCCCGCTCACCCTGCCCACGTGATGGACGATGGCAAACGGTGACCAGCGTCTCGGGAGAGAGCCGAGAAGCCGGTTGGTGAAGAGGCGGTTTGTGCGAGCGAGCCAGCGCGGGAGGACCATCGGCGCAGCTTACGCACCGCGGGAGATCAGGACCCCGTCTTGATCCAGTCTCCGTAACCGTCGGCTACCTCACCCTCTTCAGGTGGTCGGAGCCGTAGGTCGATCGCCGTCCATAGGGTCTTCGAGAACGGATAGAACACGATAGGGAAGATGATCGCCGTTGCCACAGACATCGTGACCAGAGGGGCGAGCGGCAGCTCTGGGAACGTCATGACGGCCCCGGCGATCCCGACAACGAGCAGGACGACGATGCTCACCACGGTATTGACTCCGAGTGCGCCGGTGAGATGCCCGTCGATACGTTCATAGCGCAGACCGCACTGCGGACAGCGTTCGGCCATCGTGAACCAACGGGAGAAGAGCTTTCCCTGACCACACACCGGGCAGCGCCGGGTTACGCCCCGCCAAAGCAGCCGGCCGGTTACCAAGGGCCCTAGCCCGTGAACTTCCCGTGGCGGAGCCGTTCCGCCTCCATCAACTCGAGCTCGCGTGCTCCGGAGATCACGACCTCGGGATCCGGTGCGAAGTCGAGATCAGGGTTCCGGTCCGCATATGGAACGGAGTTGAGAATGACCTTCATCGCGTTGATCCGAGCCAACTGCTTGTTCTCGGAGCGGATGATCGTCCAGGGGGCGACGACCGTGGATGTCCGCTTGAGCATCCGGTACTTCATCTCGGTGAACTCGTCCCAGCGGTCCTGCGCCTGCACGTCGACCTCGCTCAGTTTCCACTGTCGAAGGGGATCGGACACTCTGCGCTCGAAGCGTCTGGCCTGTTCGTCCTTCGTTACGCTGAAGTACAGCTTCACGAGCTTGGTGTTCTGCCGGACCAGGTCCTTCTCAAACCCAACGACTCCACGCAGGAAGGACTTGTACTCCTCTTCGGTGCAGAACCCGAATACAGGCTCGACCATCGCCCTGTTGTTCCATGATCTGTCAAAGAGGACTATCTTGCCGCCGGCCGGGAAGTGGCTGACATACTTCTGGAAGTACCACTGGTGGCGTTGTTCTTCGGTGGGCTTGCCCAGAGCAACCACCCGGTAATGCTTCTCGTTCATATAGCGAGTGACACGACGAATCGTTCCACCCTTGCCGGCAGCGTCGCGGCCTTCGAATAGAACGATCATCCGGGCATTTTCGTCCTCGAGGTACTTCTGCAGTTTGAGGAGCTCGACCTGGTACGGGCGGAGCTGGGCGACCTTCTTGCTGGCGCGAGCGGCCTTCTTGAGCTGCTTCTCGAGGTCGGCGACCCTCTGCTGGAGCTCGGGGACCGTGGACGGTGCCTCTTCGCCAACGTCTGGAACTGCTCGGATCGGCTTATCAGGTGAGGTGGTCATTTTGTCCCCGGGGAATCGCTTGCTGAGGAGCATACTGTGCGACCGTCCCCTAAATACGTCACAGTGACGGATTCGGCGGGGTATGGCGGGGCCGGGGAGTAGCGCTACTGGTAGAACATATCGCGGGTAGAGAACTCTCGATCACTCAGGTAAGCGCCCAGAATCCCGACCGCAGACCGTGTCGCGAGGCCCAGCAGGCTCAGCCCGAGAAAGAGGCTCAAGGGCATCGGTGCGGCGGCGACAAAGACGAATCCGCATAGCGCCAGCAGTGCCTGGACCAGGGCGCGCCGAACAAACGCCGCCCGCTGTTCCCGTCT
>CAJIBB010000388.1_pt1 | contig 11870 bp, 11 predicted proteins | sample 9199201 | NCBI WGS metagenome assembly CAJIBB01 (sample SAMEA7708290, study PRJEB35096) | sediment metagenome | biome: marine neritic benthic zone biome [ENVO:01000025]; feature: sediment [ENVO:00002007]; material: shallow marine sediment [ENVO:03000034] sea grass bed [ENVO_01000059] ... | reverse complement strand
CCCCGAGATTCTCTCCGCACGGACGGCCCGAGCGGATGCGCCAGTTTATGCACTTCTTCGCACATTGGTGGCGATATTTGCGAGGCTATTTGGGCGGTTGCCGGTACCGGCTGAGACCGAGCCGCTCGCAAGCCATGCCGAGCTCGAGCAAAGCATGCTCCTGCCACCGATTCCCGATGATCTGAATGCTTGGCGGCGGAGCGCCGTCCATATCCAGAGGTAGCACTAAGGCCGGTAGCCCGGTGTGGTTGACGACGGCGGAAAATCGGGAGAGAGCCGGGCGGTATGACACTTGTTTGCCGGCGACTTCGATTTCTTCATCCCCGATTGGCTTGACCGACGCGGCTACAGCCGGCGTCAACAGGAAGTCACATTCTTCGAGGGCCGCTTCCGCGGCATGGCGGAGGCGTGAGCGCCAGGATTGGGCAGCGACATACAGTCGTGGGTCGATGTCGAACACCTCGCCCAGTCGTGCCGATACGTCCGGCCCGTAGGTATCCGGTCGGCTGTGCCAGCGATGATCGTGGACCAACGCCACCTCTGGGTATGCCAGGTGTTCGATGGCTGTTGCCGGCTTCAGATCTGGCATATCTAGATCGACGATCCGTACCCCGGCGGACTGCAACTCGGCTCGGGCCGCCATGAACGAGGCCGCGACCGCTTCGGTCTGGGGCAGATCGACCCACGGGTGCGGAATACCGATGACGGTTTTCTCGAGAGCGGTAGGTCTCCCCGGGCTCTCGACCCGGCGTGGCGCCGACCACGGATCTGAATCGTCGTGCCCGGCAATCGTGAGATAGACGAGGGCAGCGTCGTGAGCGCTGCGAGCAAGGGGTCCGACTGTGTCCAGTGACCCCGCCAAGGGGAAGACGCCGGTTAGGGGGACGCGACCATGCGTCACCTTGAGTCCCACCACGCCACACAGCGCTGCCGGGACCCGCACCGATCCGCCGGTGTCCGTACCGATGGCGGCTGCAGCTACGCCTGCAGCGACGGCCGCGCCGGAACCTCCGGATGAGCCGCCGGGGGAGAGATCCGGGTTCCAGGGATTGCGCACCGGGCCGAACCAGTGATTCTCGCTGGAGAATCCGAACGCGTACTCGTGAAGACCGGTCCGGCCGATGATCACTGCTCCCGCGTTGACCAGGCGGTCGACGAGCGGAGCGCTCGACCCGGGGATCGCCGTTGGGTAGTTGCTCCCGGCGGAGTTCGGGAAGCCTGCATGATCGATGAGGTCTTTCAGGGCGATGGGGACACCGGCGAGGGGCCCGACGGCCTCGCCGGCGGCGATCCGGGCATCGATGTTCTCGGCCGCCTCCAACGCAGACTCGCGCTGGATCAGTGTGAATGCGTTGATCCGGTCCTGAGTGGCCTCGGCTTTGTCGAGGTGGTTGGCAATGACCTCGCTGGCGCGCAGGGAGCCATTGGCGACGGCTTGGGCGATCGCGGCGACCCCGGCAAACTCGAAGCTCATTCCCAGGTGACCTGCTGGTTGCTCGGGAAGATTGAGATCCAGAGACGTCCGGCCGGCACCGTGATCGGGGTGCCGTCGTCTAGAGCAAGCTCGAATCGCTCACCGGCTGAGTCTCTCGACCAGGTTCCTTCGACTACGCGCCCCTGATAGAAGAGATATGCATCGCCGCTGCCGACGGTGTCGAGGGCCGGCACGGACGATCCGGCGCCACTCGATGAGCTTGCGCTGTAGCGAACCGCCTCGATGACCACGAGCGTGTCGGTAGAGATCTGAGTCTCGACGCGCTCTTCTCCGTCGACGGGTGCACTCAGCCAGTTGTGCGGATTGTCGCCGTTGAAGCGCACATACTCGGTCCCCGTCCACTCCCAGCGCACAGCTGGGTTGTTTGACCAGTCGAGGTTGACCGTCGTTGCCCCATCCGCCCCTTCGGTCGGTTCGCCGAAATCAAAGATGGGCTGTGCCGGTGGGTCGTCGGGGAAACCGCGACGATCAGACTCGTCACGCATCAGCAGAGTCGAGCCGTAGAGGTTGTGAGGAGCGCTGCGGGTGCCGATCCGGAACGTTGTGTTGCCGTTGTCGCCCAGGAGGTTCACGTCGTAGCCGAGAATGACGCTCACTACCCATGATTGAGCACCCGAGATCTGGAGCGGTGCGTCGAGGAACTTCACCAGCGTGGGATCGGTGGGACGGCCGGACCGGATCGGGCCGAGGTACTCCACGTCGGTGTGGTGGAAGAGGGCGATGAATCGAGTGAGGCCCCCTTCGACGAGAAGCTCGTAGACGGCGTCGGCCTGTTCGATCCCGGTTTGGGGACGGGCGTTCCAGTGGTTGTCGATCTTGACGGCGATGATGCGTCGCTCGAGTGCTTCCTCGTCTTCCACACCCATGCCGTTGAGAGGTGACGGCGGCAGCGGGACCTCGGTAGTGGTGGTCGTTGGCGCTGCCGTCGTGGTTTCCGGTGGGGCGGTGGTCGTGGTTGCCGCGATCGTCTCGACGGGAGCCAATGTGGTCAGATCGGCGATGGTCGTGGTCGTTTCATCGCCTCCACAGGCTGCGGCCAGGGAGGCGAAGACGGCGATGAGGATTAGTGCTCTTGGTGTTTTCACGGACGGTGAGTGTATACGCAGGCGGGAGACACCGGACATCCGATCGCGTGTTACCGTCGTGCTCATGCAGGATCTAGTTGCCTTTGTCGCTGCTGAACTGGGCAAGAGAGCTGATGCAGAGAAGGCCGGGCCGATGGCCGCCTATCTCAAGACCGACATGCCGTTCTTCGGCGTTCAGAAGAAGGGACGTGTCGAGGTACTTCGTCAGGTCAAGAAGCAGTTCCCGATACCCGACAACACCGCCTACCGGCGGGCGGTATCCGCACTGTGGGAACAGCCGCATCGCGAGGAGAAGTACATGGCGATCGCGATCGCCAGGCACAACGACTCCTTTGTGACGGCCGCCAATCTCGACTTGTACCGGAGGCTCATCGTCGAGGGGGCATGGTGGGACCTGGTCGACGAGGTTGCGATCAACTGCATCGGGATCGCGCACCTTCGCGAGCGCGCCGAAGTCGCGCCCACCATCGAGGCATGGGTCGATGACGACGACATGTGGGTGCGCCGAACAAGTCTGATTTCGCCGATCAAGCACAAAGGGGAGACCGATCACGCGACCCTCTTCGATCACTGCTTGCGGCGGGCCGACGAGAAAGAGTTCTTCATTCGCAAGGCGATCGGCTGGACCCTGCGCGAGTACGCCAAGACGGACCCGGATCGAGTGCGCAACTTCGTTGTTGCCAATCGGGATAGGCTGTCGAGACTCAGCTTCCGCGAAGCCGCAAAACACCTGGATGTGACATGACCGACCAACGCGATCTCTGGAACGAACGGTATGAAGCCAAGGGCTCGGTGTGGGGTCTAGCCCCCAACCAATTCGTTGCGACCGAGCTGGTCGGCCTCGAGCCCTGTCGCATTCTCGACCTTGGAGCAGGTCAAGGGCGCAACGCCATCTGGTTGGCGGCGCGTGGGCACCAGGTAACGGCAGTCGACGTGTCAGACGTAGCGATGCAACAAGCCGCGGAGCTGGCCGAGCGGGCTGGGGTAGAGGTTGATTGGGTCACCGCGAATCTGAGCGATTGGGAACCCGAACGGCAGCGCTTCGACCTCGTGCTGCTTGCCTACATGCAGGCGCCGCCACCATTGCGCGTCGGGCTGCACAACAAAGCCGCTGCCGCGCTGGTCCCGGGGGGAAGGGTCTTCGTCATCGCCCACCACAAGGACAACCTCGAGCACGGTGTCGGCGGACCGCCGATGATCGAGGTGCTGTTTGACGAAGGCATTGCGGACGACTTCCCGGGATTCGAGGTCGAGACGAACACCCAGGTGCGGCGTCACGTTGAGAAGGGTGACGTGAGCGGCGAGGCTATCGATCTGCTGCTGATCGCGACCAAGCCGGCGGGCTAGAAGCCGATCCGACCAGCGCTGGGCAACGGCCAGTAGCGGGCAACGACGCGCCAGCGCACATCCCCGACGCTGATCGGTCCCACTGTTCGGCTATCCGCGCCTGAGAGCGCCCGATTGTCGCCAAGGACAAACACCTGATCGAGCTCGAGGTCCCACTCCTCGTCCGGCAGGGTCGGTCCATCTGCCCACGGCTCCGCAAGTACAGCGTCGTTGACGTGAACCTGGCCGCGCGAGATCACGACGTGTTCGCCCGGTAGACCGACAACCCGTTTCACCAGTTCCATGTGGGGCACGCCGGGGTGCCTGAAGATCACGATGTCGCCCCGATTCGGCCCGGCCCGGAGAGCTTGTGCCACGATATAGTCGCCCGGCGACAGACCGGGCTCCATCGACCGCTCGGCGATCTCGTAGCGACGGAGGCGACCGCGGATTGCCGCATATGCACCGACCGCCATCGCGCCAAGCAGGGCAGTCTTCCTTCCAGCACGCATTGCGCCTCCACAGCGTCACGAGATTCTTGGCATCAAGTGTATGGTCGGATCAGGAATGGCAAAACACCTGAGGAGGTGACCTGTGGGATTCTTCCGACCCGGTCGCGTTGCCCACGCACATTGCGATCTCTTCTGTGGCGTGTACGACCCGGCACAGGCGATGATCGAGGCCAAGTCGGTGCTCAACTGCTGCACCAAGTACCACGCGTCTGACGATGACGTCTTCCGCGCTCGCTGTATCTCTATCAAAGAAGAGCGCGCCGAACTGGTGAAGCATCACCTTGGCGTGCTGTGGACGGACTTCTTCAAGCCGCCGCACCTCGAGCAGTTCCCGGGCCTTCATGACCTGTTCTGGCGAGCCACCAAGGCTGCCGGCGACTCCAAGAAGTCGATGGATCCCGAGGTTGCTCAGGGCCTGATCGATCTCATCAGCGAGATCTCGGACATCTTCTGGCAGACCGAAGCAGCCCAGGCAGCCGGTGTGTATCCCCCGAAGTAGTCAACCCTCAGCTCCACCGGGTAGTTATCGAGGTCGGCCCCCGCGGTAGCGGGGGCCGATTTGCGATGCAAGTCTGGCTGCCGGTTCGGAACCGACCGGCCGGCACGCGACCAGAAGAACGGCGCAGCCGCCGTTCCGACGCTCCGGTAACGGAGCTGCCGAAGCTCCTACTCGTGCAGGTGATTCATGTCGGCCTGGCTGGCCTGGCCCGGCATCTTGCCCAAGATGATCATGCCGAGGACCTCGTCCTTGGTCACCTCGTTCTTGTTGACGGTACCGACGAGTTTGCCCGTCGCCATCACGCTGATGCGGTCGGCGAGATCGAAGACGTCGTGGATGTCGTGGCTGATCAAGAAGATCCCAATACCCTCCGCTTTGAGCTGTTGGACAAGGTCGTTGACCTGTTCCGTCTCGGCTGGGCCAAGTGCTGCAGTCGGCTCATCCATGATGAGGATCTTGGCGTTGAAATGCACCGCGCGTGCGATCGCCACCGACTGTCGCTGACCACCCGATAGTGACTGAACCGGAACCTTGAAGTTCTGGAACCGCGGGTTGAGGCGACCCATCACCTCGCGGGCTGCGTTTTCCATCGCCCTGTCATCGAGGGTGCCCCATCTGGACATGATCTCGCGCCCAAGGAACATGTTCGCAGGAGCGTCGATGTTCTCGGCTAGCGCAAGAGTCTGGTAGATCGTTTCGATGGCATACCGCTTGGCGTCTCGCGGCGTATCGATCGCCGCCAGTTCGCCATTGACAAGGATCTCCCCGGAGTCAGCCTTGTGAGCACCGGAGAGCGTCTTGATCAAGGTCGTCTTCCCCGCGCCGTTGCCACCGACCACGGCGACAACCTCGCCGGGGTAGAGGTTGACGCTGACCCCGTCGACTGCGTGAACGCCACCGAACGAGACGCGGATGTCTCGCATCTCGACGAGGGGAGTGCGTGAGTCAGTTGTCATGCTGATGCCTTCCTCCGGTAGACGGTGTCGAGTGCGACGGCAACCACGAGCACGACGCCGACTGCGATGTCCTGAGCTGCCGTTTCAACGCCCACAAGGGCCATACCGGATTGCAGTGATTGCATAACCAGGGCGCCCAGCATGGCTCCGGGGATAGTGCCGACGCCACCGGTGAGGGAGGTGCCGCCGATGACGGCAGCGGCAATCACATAGAGCTCAGTCAGCTGCCCGAGCCCGCTGACTGCGGCGTTGAGACGGGCTACCTGGACGGCAGCACCGATCCCGACGAGCACGCCCATCAGAGCGAACGTCTTGACAATCGTCGCCTTGGTCTTGATGCCGCCGAGCTCGGCTGCTTCGGGGTTGCCGCCGATTGCATAGACATAGCGACCGAAGCGCAACCGCGTGGCAACGAACGTCATTGCCAACACAACCCCGATAGCGATGAGGACGGGCGTGGCGAGTCCAAACGGGATGTCACCACCACCGCGCCCCTCAGCAAGAAGCGGCGGAAGTAGGTAGCTGTTCAGGTAGGCAATCGCGCCGAGAACCAGGCCGATGCTCACCGCACCGATGGTGTAGTCGGCCCACCGTGGCCGCACGTGGAACCCGAATCGGATCCGTTGCCGGCGTCCGTTGACGAGCAGGAACACGATGCCGATCGAGGCAAGCACTCCGACGACCCAGCTCCAGGTAGCACCAATGGTGCCTCCCGCTCCGCCACCGATGAGCCTGAAGTTGTCGTCCATCGGTGCGATGGTGCGGCCCGAGGCCATCATCCACGCAAGACCACGCCACACGAGCAACCCGCCAAGGGTCACGATGAACGATGGGACGCCCACGTAGGCGACGACAGCGCCCTGGAACGCACCGAGTACTGCGCCCATGATGATTCCGGCGGCCAGCGAGATGACCCAGATCCACGGACTCCCGAAGTCGAGGATTTCGGGGGGAAGGATCTCTGCCTGCAACATGGCCATCGCCATGCCGAGCACCGCAAGCATCGAACCCACCGATAGGTCGATGTTCCGGGACACGATTACAAGAACCATCCCGGTCGCCATGATGCCCACTGCGGAAGTCTGAACTGACAGGTTCCACAGGTTGCGTGCCGAGAGGAATGTGCCCTCCGACCACGATCCGCCGCCGGACCAGAACTGGAACCCGATCCAGATGACGATCAGTGCACCGATCATCCCAAGCATGCGAGTGTCGATCTCCATGGCACGAACGGTGTCGACCCACGAGCCACGACCATCGCCGTTGAGATCGCTCAATTCGGTGTGCTCCGGTGTCTTGACAGGAGCGTTTGTCACGGTTGCACCTCCAACCGGTATGAGAACGCCGCGCCCCCGAATAGTACGAGGGCGCGGCGTGCGTTGGTCAAGTTACGATCGTTGGACGCTTATGGACAGCCGTCCACTGAGCCAGAAGGCACGTTCTGACACAGTGTTGCCTCATCGATCCAACCGGCGTCGAGGACGACCTGGAGGTTCTGATTCGTGATCGGAATCGGAGCCAACAGAATCGAAGTCATCGAGTTGCCGCCCGGCGAGTCGAATAGGACGACGCCGGCGATGTCGCCGAGCGCGGTGCCCTGAGCGAGAGCGACGGCGGCTTCACCGGCTGCCTTGCCCAGCTCACGAGCGTCCTTCCAGACTGATACGGTCTGCTCGCCGAGAGCGACACGGTTCAAGGCGGCAGCGTCGCCGTCCTGACCGGAGACCGGTGTGATGCCGGCCATACCCTGGGCTCGCAATGCCTCAACAACACCACCGGCGGTGCCGTCGTTGGAAGCAACGACTGCGTCGACGTTGTTGTCGTTCTGAGTCAGGATCTGCTCCATGTTGGTCTGAGCAACCGCCGGATCCCAGTTGTCCGTGTACATCTCACCAACGTTGACGATGTCGCCAGCGTCGATGGCCGCCTGCAGCACCTCCTGCTGGCCGCCGCGGAGGAAGTCCGCGTTGGCATCAGCCTGGTTGCCCTTGATGAAGACGTAGTTGCCTGCCGGCATCACATCGAGAATCGCACGTGCCTGCATACGACCAACCTCGACATTGTCGAAGGTGATGTATAGGGCGCCGGCGTCCTCGATGAGGCGGTCGTAAGCAATGACCGGGATCCCCTGGTTGAGCGCGTTCTCAACAGCGGGGAGGATGGCAGTCCCGTCCTGAGCCAGGATGATGACCACATCCGCACCGTCGGTGATCAGCTGCTCTACGTCAGTGATCTGCTGCTCAGCTGATGAGCCTGCATCGGTCGAGATGTAACTGACGCCTGCCGCGTCGAGAGCTGACTTGATGGCCGGCTCGTCTGACTTGGCCCAGCGTTCTTCGTTGTAGTTGTTCCAGGAGACACCGACGACGAGTTCATCGCCTCCGCCGCCGTCTCCGCCTGCTGCGGTGGTTTCTGTTGCGTCGTCGTCATCTCCGCCACATGCCGCGAACAGCATGGCGAGAACGGCGAGCAGTGCCACCAACTTGCGTGTTAGCACTCTGGTTCCTCCTCCTGAGTGTTGCCCTGATGGGCACCTTCACCCTAGCTAGTTATTAGTCAATCCGAACGGGCAATTCGCCCGTTTGCGAGACCGGGATCGGCGGCGATGAGCCGCTGTCGCCGTCCGCTTCCTGAGAGCATAAGCGATATATGTTCGACAATGCAACAAATTGATCCCACGACGTTTCCGGTTGTCTAGGATCAAGCGAGAGTTGCAGTTGGGTCCGGCTGATTGCCTTGCGCCAGGTGACCGCCCGGCAGACGCCGACCGATACAGTGGGAAAGCCAACAAAACTAGGGAGATCGCAGTTGGGTCGCACGACGAGGATCACCGGAGCCGCCGGGGCCAGAGGGGTAGCCGCTGAGGAGCTACGCCGCCACAACCTGGGGACGGTGCTGGAGCACCTTCATCTTGCCGGTCCGTCAACTCGGTCCCAACTGACTGCGATCACCGGGCTCAACCGTTCTACAGTCGCCGACCTGATCGGCGAGCTACTGGGTCTGGGTTTGGTCGATGAAGCGCCCGGCGCAGCTGCTTCCGGCCCGGGACGCCCGTCCCCGGTGGTTCACCTCCGCCCCGAGGGATCAGTCGTCCTCGCCGTCGAGATCTCGGTTGATTCCATCGCGTTGGCGACCATCGGCATTGGAGGAAGGATCTACAACCAGGTCCGGATTGCCCGGCCCCGAGGGCATTTTGATCCGGCGGCGACCATCGGTGATATCGCCGAACTTGCCAGACCGCTCCTCGACGCCCTGCCCGCCGGACACCGTCTCGTTGGCGTTGGCGCGGCCGTTGTCGGGATCGTGCGACGACGCGACGGACTGGTGCACCTGGCCCCAAACCTGGGCTGGGTGGAACTACCCCTGGGAGGCATGCTGACGGAGGCACTTGATCTTGGAGTGCCCGTCAGAGTTGCCAACGACGCCGACCTCGGTGCGCTCGGCGAACAACGTCGGGGAGGTCTCGGCCGGGTCCGGCATCTCGTGTACGTCTCCGGTGAGGTGGGCATTGGGGCCGGAGTCATCGTCGACGGCGACCCCCTTCTCGGATCTGCCGGGTATGCGGGAGAGGCCGGCCACACGTTGGTGAACCCGAACGGGCAGCAATGCAGGTGCGGCTCGACCGGATGTTGGGAGACCGAGGCGGGGGAGATAGCGTTGCTCAGACGGGCAGCCGTCGAGGCAACCACTGGACTCGCCGCGGTTGAAGAAGTGGCCCGACTGGCGAATGATCGCGACGAAGAGACACTGGCTGCGATCGCGGCGACGGGTCGCTGGCTCGGGATCGGGATCTCCAACCTGATCAACTTGTTCAACCCGGAAGTGATCGTGCTTGGCGGGCTGTACCACCGGCTCTTTGAATACCTCGAGGAATCGGTTGTCGCTGGTGCACAGCATGCTGTTGCCGCCTCCCGCTCCATGGCCGAGATAAGGCGAAGCGCAATCGGGGCCAACGCGCCACTGGTGGGGGCCGCCGAGCTGGTGCTAGCCGATGTGATTGCAGATCCTGCTCGCGTCGACGCCGGCTAGCAGTCAGCCGGCTGTCTCAATGGGGACGGCATCGAGAATCAGCCAGCGATCGTCGGTTGCCTGACGCAGCACGAACGTGGTGGCGAAGGTTTCGTGGTCCGACGTGAGTACTACCCCATCGGCATCGACGATCGTCTCGGTAATCGTGCCTGTCGCTTCGAGGGCGAGGTCGGTGCCTTGGCCGCCGGCAGCAAAGAAGGTCCGGAGCTGGAGCGAGTCGAATGAGTAGTCGGCAACGGTCCACTCGCCGGCGGCGGCGGCATCCTCCATGGCGGCGCTCATTGCGATGAGTCGTGGCCCGAAGTCGGCAGCTGTCAGGACCGCAGCCTCTCCCCGCCGCATCGCCTCGGCCTCGATCGCAAGGTTCTCGGCAAGGGCGATTGCAAGCGCGTCTGCATCGACCTCGCTGGTCAGCGCGGGCAGGTCGCGGGTGACGGAGACTGCGGGCAGCGCAGCCGGATCGATCTCCACGTCGATGCTGAGTAGCCCTTCGGCTGGAGTTGCCTCCGCGGGCTCGCGGGCGGCCCCGCCGGCGACGACGATAAGGGCGGCCAGCGCCACGACGATCACTCCGCCGGTTGCGCCCCGGATGAATGAGCGGGCTGAGCCCACCGCACCGCGTCGCGAGCTGGCGACCTGTCGCAAGAATCCCTGCAATGCGCCGTCCTCTGCGTCGTGCTCCGGGAACCATCGATCGATCAGCCAGCGCATCGGGCTGAGCAGGGTCAGCGACGCCAGCAAACCGACCTTTGCGCCGAACTCCGTCGTCTGCGGCGCGATCAGGAACGTTGCGACAAGCCCGATGATGATCGCGCTCATGACGCGGGACAGGCGGCCGCTGGGGATGGTCTTGGGGTCGGTGATCATGAAGAAAAGGAAGAAGAGCAGTTCGGGTGATGTCATGAACACCCACCAGAATTCCGTGTCGCAAACCGGCTGCAGGGACCAGCGCGCTGTGATGCAGTGGCCGGACCCGGAGAGAACGCCGAGTCCGACCGCAAGGGTGATCCAAAACGCAGCGGGCATAACGTTCAGTCGTAACGGCGACAGGGCGCGAGTTCCCCCTCCCAAGATGATTGCGTACACGATGAACATCGTGAGGCCGAACGGAGCCCACCAGAGGTCGAGTGGCTCCACCCGGCCGCTGCCGAGCAGTACGAAGACGATCACGAGCGCCAGGTTCGAAGGGTTGAACACATGCGTGCCTCGGTACCGGATCACGTACTTGCTCAGCACGGCGAATCCCGATACGAGAGCGTATAGATACCAACCCTGCCAAGACCAGAGGTTTCCCGGTTCGGTCCCGACGACCCGGAGAATGAGAGCGATACCGGTGGCGGTATTGAGGCCGCTGGCGGGCCACTGTAGGGAGCCGGTCCTGCGCAGGGTTAACGCAAAGTCAACGATGAACGCGGGAACGAGCGCCGACAGTACTTGAGGGATTGACACGCTGAAGTCGAGCGCCGCGATGCCAATGACGAGGACAGACATCACGACCGCCGATACGAGCAGGCGAGGATCGCTGCGCTTCGGGAGCACCACGGGGTAGCGCTGCCCTCCGATCCTCAGCGATGGCGCCGTCGTCATGTCGGGAACCGTAGCGCATCCCGGCAGTCCGCTGGTCCCCGCCTGAGTCGGGCAATCCAGCTGGTTGTGCGACACTGGGCCAATGGCTGGAAGAGGAGAATCGGACGGTGTCCGGCAGGTCTGGTGGCTGGGCGCCGGGGCAGTGACGGGCGTTCTTGGCGCGCTGGCCGTCCTGGCTCTGGTCGTTGCTGTTTTCGGCTCTGATCGCGTAGAGGCGGCCCCCGCCCCTGTATTTCTCGAGGAGACAATCACCTCGGGGATCGACCACAGCTACGACGGTGAGTTTGAGTTCTTTGTTGGTGGCGGGGTTGCTGTGCTCGACTGTGATGACAACGGGAGGCCGGATCTCTACCTCGCCGGCGGGAGCAGCCCGGCGGCGCT
>CAJIBB010000538.1_pt1 | contig 11886 bp, 10 predicted proteins | sample 9199201 | NCBI WGS metagenome assembly CAJIBB01 (sample SAMEA7708290, study PRJEB35096) | sediment metagenome | biome: marine neritic benthic zone biome [ENVO:01000025]; feature: sediment [ENVO:00002007]; material: shallow marine sediment [ENVO:03000034] sea grass bed [ENVO_01000059] ... | reverse complement strand
GCTTGCACCCGCTCGAAGCTATCGAGCGTATGTGAAATGGAGACGATGCCGGCGTGACCGCCAAGCGACTTCTGTCGGACTCGCACCGAGCAACCGCCTCCGTCTCCACCCACTAAAGCTATCGGTGCCCGGTTGCTATGGGTCGGGGTAATGCGAGAACGCGAAAAACTGAAGGCTCAGTCGATTGAGGCGTTTCTGTCGAGGAACTCATAGATCTCTGTCGTATCGACACCGGGAATGGTCTCCACGGGCATGGCTGCGAGAACATGGCTGTTGGGACGCACGGACGGGAACGCCCATCCATCCCACCTCTCAGCGAGCTCAGGTGACGGCCGGCGGCAGCACTGCCCATCGGGACAGCGCGACTCGGAGCGGTAGTTCGTTTCCCTACCGCGGAAGAACTGGGCGTCCTTGAACGCGACGCCAACAGTGATCGCGTGTGGCGGCTGCCGGCTGTCGTCGATCCGGGTGCTGCACCAGTAGGTACCGGCCGGGGTGTCGGTGTACTGATGGCGGATGACGTATCGGTCTCCGCTGCGGAACGCCTGCCGGGTACCCCATTCCCTGCAGAGTCGCTGTCCCTCGATTGCGCCAACGGAGTTCCGTGGGAATGGCACATCGTTGTTCTCGTAGGCCTTCCAGATGATGCCAAGCTCGTCAGATCTGACGAAGTGGACATGAAGATCGAGGTGTTGCGTGGCAAGGTTGGTGAACCGATGGGCGGCCATTTCGTACGAGACATAGAAGGCGTCCCGGATATCCTCCACCGCCAGGGTGCGCTCGGCCTTGGCCTTCTGCATGAATGGAACGAGGGACACCTCGGGCATCAAGGCGGCACCGGCGAAGTAGTTGGCTTCGACACGCTGGCGCAGGAAATCGGCGAAGTCCTTGGGCTCCGGGTGTTCGAGGGCGAAGTGGCCCAGCGTTTGGAGAACAACCGACCGGCTTGCCCGCACCGAGATGGAATCGCGCTGGGGGATGTAGATGCGACGGTTCCTCAGGTCGGTGAGGGACCGCACCGCCGTCGGAAGTTCACGCGACCTGTGCACCGTGAACCCGAACTGAGCAGCCATTGCCTGGGTCGTACCCTCGGTGAAACCACCTCCGGTGTATCCGGCCCCGATCACTGCCTGCGCTGCTATCTGCTCTATCTCCACGAAGTAGTTGCCGCGCTCTCGCATCTCGGCACGCAGATCGGAGTTGGCGATCCTCGCCTCCTCGCGGGTCGCCATGGTGACCTGCTCACGGCCCTTCAACTCCGCGTACAGCCCGAGGATGTGCTCAAGAGCAGCGTCGGGCAGCTTGGCACTCGGCCTCAGCAGCGGAAGCTCGAGATCGCGATATACGGGATCATCCTGAGCACGGGTTACACCTATCTCCAAGCGAGCCCGGCGATTCGGTGGTTCGGGCAACAGCAGGTCACCCGCCCCGACCTCCAATGCGGCGGCCAGATCGTTGATGAGCCCGAGACGCGGCTCTCGCTTGCCGTTCTCCAGCATCGACAAGTATGGCGCCGGCTTGCCCACCATGGCCCCCAACTCGTCGAGCGTCAGCCCCGCCCGCCGGCGGTAGTGGCGGACGCGATGCCCAAGAACTAGCGCATCAATGCTGTCTTGCACAGCCAAACCTCTCGATATCTGCTGCAGCTAGTAATAAGTCGCGATCTTATCACCAACACTTCTTGCGATATTGAGGTCTCGTGTTGAAATCAGCTCATCGACGAGGGAGCACGGATGACGATCGAGATCATTGGAACCCCCGGCAAGCGCTACGACGAGGTCCTGACCCCTGCGGCGCTCGACTTCGTGGCGTTGCTGCACCGCACGTACAACGAGCAACGCCTTTCTCTCCTCGCCGAACGCGGCGAGCGCCAGCGCCTGTTTGACGGCGGAGAGCGCCCCGAATTCCTGGCCGCAGACAGCGCTGCCCGTTCGGGCGACTGGTCGGTGGCAGCACCGCCACCCGATCTCGCCGACCGCCGTGTCGAGATAACAGGTCCCGTCGAGCGCAAGATGATGATCAACGCGCTCAACTCGGGCGCCCGCGTGTTCATGGCCGACTTCGAGGACAGCGCGTCTCCAACCTGGGCCAACATGATCGAAGGCCAGGTCAACCTCATGGACGCGGTGCGGCAGACAATCGACTTCACGTCGCCTGAAGGGAAGCACTACAGCCTGAACGACGCCATCGCCACGCTGATGGTTCGCCCTCGCGGATGGCATCTCGACGACAAGCACGTTCTCATCGACGGCGCCCCCGTTTCGGGGAGCCTCCTCGACTTCGGTCTCTACTTCTTTCACAACGCAGGAGAGCTGATCCGGCGCGGCAGCGGCCCCTACTTCTACCTACCGAAGCTGGAGAACCACCGTGAAGCCAGACTGTGGAACGAGGTCTTCGTCACTGCTCAGGATGAGTTGGACATCCCGCAGGGCAGCATCAGGGCCACGGTGCTCATCGAAACCATCCTCGCCGCATTCGAGATGGAAGAGATCCTGTACGAACTTCGCGATCACTCTGCCGGCTTGAACGCGGGACGCTGGGACTACCAGTTCTCGATCATCAAGAAGTTCCGCAACCGGCCTGAGATGCTCCTCCCCGACCGCTCCCAAGTCACCATGACCGTTCCGTTTATGAAGGGCTACACAGAGCTGCTCATCAAGACCTGCCACAAACGAGGCGCCCACGCGATGGGCGGGATGGCTGCATTCATCCCAAGTCGACGCAACGAGGAAGTCAACCGGCGCGCGTTCGCCAAGGTGCGGGCAGACAAGGAACTCGAGTCGCAGAACGGACACGACGGCACATGGGTGGCCCACCCCGACCTCGTTCCGCTGGCAGCCGAGGTGTTCGACTCGGTGCTGGGTGACAGCCCGAATCAGATTCACAAGCAGCGTGACGATGTCATCGCCAACGCCGATTCGTTGCTCGATGTGACGGTCGCGGGAGGGACCGTCACCGACGCCGGTGTGCGCATGAATGTCGACGTTGCCATCCAGTACCTCGCTTCGTGGCTTCGCGGCAACGGGGCAGCCGGGATCTACAACCTGATGGAGGACGCTGCGACGGCCGAGATATCCAGGTCACAGCTATGGCAATGGATCCACAACGACGTAACGACGGTCGAAGGAACGCCCGTGACTGCCGCCACCATTCACAAGATCGCTGACGAGGAGCTCGACCGAATGAAGGAGGAGTTCGGAGAAGAGACTTACGCGAACGGACGATTCGAGGAAGCCCGCCGACTGCTCGAGGAGGTCGCCATCAGCGACTCGTTCCCCGAGTTCCTGACCCTGCCGGCCTACGAACTGATCGATTGAGGAGCCGACCATGACGACATTCGAGCAACGCGCTGAGGCCATCCGCCAAGACTGGGAGACCAACCCCCGCTGGAAGGACGTCACCCGCGACTACACAGCAGAGGAAGTCGTAAGACTTCAGGGATCGTTCACGGTGGAGCAGACGATTGCACGCCGCGGTGCTGAGAAGCTGTGGAACCTGCTGAACAACGAGGATTACATCAACGCCCTCGGGGCCATGACCGGGATGCAGGCCGTCCAGATGGCCAAGGCAGGCTTGAAGGCCATATACCTTTCCGGATGGCAGGTTGCCGGTGATGCCAACCTCGCCGAACAGGTGTATCCCGATCAGTCTCTGTACCCGGCCAACTCAGCGCCCTCGCTGGTCCGCCGCATCAACAACGCATTCCAGCGGATGGACGAGATCGAATGGGTAGAAGGAAGCCGCGACCACGACTACATGCTCCCGATCGTCGCCGATGCTGAGGCTGGTTTCGGCGGCACGCTGAACGCATTCGAGCTGGCCAAGAGCTTCATCAGCGCCGGGGCCGCCGGTGTCCACTACGAAGATCAGCTGGCGGCAGAGAAGAAGTGCGGCCATATGGGCGGCAAGGTTCTCATTCCCACCGCACAGCACGTGCGGACGCTGACCTCGGCTCGCCTCGCTGCCGACGTACTCGGAGTGCCGACGATCATCGTGGCACGTACGGACTCGCTGGCGGCAACGCTACTGACCAACGACGTCGACGAGCGGGACCGCCAATTCGTAACGGGCGACCGGACGGCCGAGGGCTTCTTCGAGGTCCAGAACGGCATGGAGGCCGCCATCTCACGGGGTCTCGCCTACGCCCCTTATGCAGACCTCATCTGGTGCGAAACCTCGTTCCCCGACCTCGGACAAGCTGCCGAGTTCGCCGAGGCCATCCACGCCGAATACCCGGACAAGATGTTGGCCTACAACTGCTCGCCGTCGTTCAATTGGAAGGCCCATCTCGACGACGCCGAGATCGCCTCATTCCAGAAGGAACTCGGCGCTCTCGGCTACCGGTTCCAGTTCATAACCCTCGCCGGATTCCACGCGTTGAATGCGACGATGTTCGACCTGGCTCTCGGCTACGCCCAGGAAGGCATGACAGCGTACGTGCGGCTGCAGGAGAGCGAGTTCGCAATGGAGGACAAGGGCTACTCGGCAACGCGCCACCAGCGCGAAGTTGGGGCCGGATACTTCGACATGGTATCCACCACCATCAGCGGGGGTCAGGCGTCAACGCTCGCTCTAGAAGGCTCAACTGAAGAAGATCAGTTCTAGCGTGCTGGCTGAGGGAACCCGCAAACCGTGGAACTCTGCTCCGCAGAACTCCCGCAAGCTGGATGCGAGAACCCGCAACGATGGCTGGTGGATTGCGGTTGCGAGCGGGTCGGTTCAGGCCGATTCGTCCGCTTGCCAAATGCGTAGCACTGTCTCACAACCGAGACGGGCAAGCCTCGCTATGTGATCGGCGCCGTGGTCGAATTGCCCGTCGGGATTGAACTCGCCGCTGTCGCCGCTCACTTCCAGGACGTTGTCCAACACAACAGCGGCACCACCTGCCCTGAGCCCCCAGATGCGGGCGAGCACGAATATGAGGCTGGCCTCCATCTCAGCTCCGACAACGTTGAGGCGTTTCAGGTCCTCGAAATGGTCGCGCCACCACCCCTGCCAGAAGTCGTTGAACGACGACCCCGGTCGGGGATGCCTCGCATAGAAGGTGTCGGCAGATCTGGTAGTCCCGACGTGATAGGTGAGGCCCAAGCCGCGGGCGGCTTCGATTGCCGCAAGCGTCACATCGTGACTGGCGACCGCCGGATACTCGGGTGGGGCATACCCATGCGACGCACCATCGAGCCGGACGGCGGAATCGAAGATCGCCATATCGCCGTTGGCAACGTGGTCGAGGAATGTGCCACAGGTGCCGACGCGAAAGAACGTCGTCGCCCCACATCGGGCGAGTTCCTCCATCGCGATAGCGGTCGACGGTGCCCCAATGCCGGTGGATGTGCAGCTGATTGGAGCGCCGCGGTACACGCCCGTGTAGGTCACGTATTCGCGGTTGGTCGCGACGTGCCGCGCCTCGTCCCAGAAGGATGCAATGGTTTCGACCCTTCCCGGGTCTCCCGGCAACAAAACGTACGGAGCGACATCACCCGCATCGATCTCGAGGTGATACTGCATGCAGTCTCCTTGGGTCGACGTCAGCAATGTAGCTATCGCGGGCCACGACAGGTTCACATGCGAATCTGTGCATACATCGCTCCGAGGTGTGTTAGATTGCCGGCCGCACAAGGAGCCGAGCAATGATTCCGCAGCCGATCCCGACAGTCGAACAGGTCCCCGCCGCCAACTGGCAAGCATGGATCGCAGAAACCGACGGCGTCCTCCTCGACGTGCGCGAACCGCAAGAGTGGATAATGGGGACTCTTCCCGACTCAACCAAGATCTCGCTCTCGTTCCTCCCCACCAGCCTCGACCAATTGGACGAGGACCGCCCGATTCTGGTGGTATGCCGGGCGGGCAACCGCAGCCAACTCGCAGCTCAGTTCCTTCAACACAATGGATTCTCCGCGGCCAACCTGGCAGGTGGCCTGACATCGATTGGACTCGCCTGATGAAGCTAATCACCAAACTGACTGTCCTTCTTGCACTGGCCGCCCTGGTGGCCGCCTGCGGTGGCGACACCGCAACCGATGGCAAGCTCGAGCTTTCCTCGGCCGGCGACATCGCTTCGATCGTGGAAGCGGCGCCCGAGGACCTGGTGATCCTCGACGTCCGGACCCCCGAGGAGTTCGCCGCGGGCCACCTGGCCGGTGCGATCAACATCGACTACTACGCGTCGGATTTCGAGGCGAAGCTCCGGGAACTGGATCTCGACGTGCCGTACGTCATGTACTGCAACTCGGGCAATCGATCCGGCAACACCCTCCCCCTGATGGACTCAATCGGGTTCCAGGAGGTTTATGAACTCGACGGCGGTATCCAGGCCTGGCTGTCAGCCGGTCAGCCGGTCGATCGGTAGAGGACACAAAACCCACCGTCTCCTAACAAATCGTTTACAGGTGCGCTCCACCATTGAGTCATGGTCACCGAACGAGAGCGCATCTCTCACATCTTCCGGAGGCTCGGGGTTGGGGCTCAGCCGGACCTCGTAGCAGCAGCCGAAACGACGGACGATGCCATCGCGACCGCCCTCGACTTGAGCGCTGCACCCGACACCGGGTTCGCCCTCGATCCGCCGACCGAAGCCCAACCGAGTGGCGATGGCAGCGAACTTGCCCGCCTCATCGGCAACTGGCTCCAGCTCATGGTCAACAGCCCGCGCCGGATCGAGGAACGTTTGGTGTGGTTCTGGCACGATCACTTCGCAACCGATATCCGCAAGGTTCGCGTTCCGTACCTGATGCACCGGCAACACGAGACCGTACGCACCCATGCGACAGGAAGGTTCAGCGATCTGCTGCACGGCATCGCAACCGACCCCGCGATGTTGATCTACCTGGACGGTGTGCAGAACCAAGTCGGCGCAATCAACGAGAACTTCGGTCGGGAGGTCATGGAACTCTTCACGCTCGGCCGCGGGTTCTACACCGAGGACGACGTGATCGCAGCCTCCCGGGCGTTCAGCGGTTGGGTCGTCCCGCGACCAGGGGGTCGCGCAGTCGCACTCACAGATGTTGAGCCCTGGCAAGCCACGCTCGTCCCATTCCGCCACGACGACGGCAACAAGACCTTGCTTGGAACCACGGGCAATCTCGGTGCGACGGGGGCGGTCGATGTGCTTCTCGAACAGGACCGAACGGCGGAGTTCATCGGAGCGAAGCTCTTCGCCCACCTGGTAGGCATCTCGCCGAACGAGCAGGAACTCGGCCGCATCGCAACTGCATTCCGCCGTGAGTACTCCGTCTTGGATCTCGTAGAAGCCATCGTGTCTGAGCCTGCTTTCCTCTCGGACGCAGCTGTCATGGCGAAAGTGCGCACGCCCGTCGAGAAGGCAGTGGGGGTCGTTCAGGCGTTCGGCTTCGCCGCAGCTAGGAACGCCGGTGATGTGCTGCGGACCATGGGGTATGTGCCTTTCGTCCCCCCAAACGTCGCCGGCTTCCCGGAAGGGCCCGCCCTGCTCGATCCGCATCGACTCGTTCACACATTCGACCTGACGTCGCTTCTTCCGCAAGCGGCGCCCGATCTTCCCCCGGCAGAGCTCATGCAACGTCTCGGGATCTATGACATCTCAGTCGACACCGTCGCTGTGCTGAAGCTCGCCCCAGATGCTGGCGGACGGATCGCACTTGCCCTCAACTCACCGGAGTATCACCTCACATGAATGCGCACCGTCGAGCCATCTGCCCATCGGTCACGCGTCGCCGCTTCCTCGGAGCGCTCGGCGCCTGCGTTGCGGTTGCATCCGCAGGTGCCTACGGGATCAGCGTGTGGGGGCGCAACCCTGATGGGGCCGGCATCCCCGTCACCACCGACTCCCCCGCAACGACCACTACGACGCCCCCCGCCGGCACGCTTCCGGTCGGGGAAGGTCGAACCCTCGTTGTCATCGAGATGGGAGGCGGCAACGACGGGCTCAACACCATCGTGCCGTACAGCTCCAACCGTTACTACGACCTGCGCGGAGATCTCGCCATCACTGATCCGCTGGACCTCGACGGCGAAATCGGGCTACACCCATCCCTCCCGTTCCTAGCTGACATGTACCGAGACGGCATGGTCGCCGTCGTTGAGGGAATCGGCTACCCGGACCCTGACCTATCTCACTTCGCCTCGATGGCCACCTGGTGGTCCGGAATGGGAAGCTCCCCTGCTCCGACGGGATGGCTCGGTCGATACCTCGATGCCACCACCGGAGCGGAGGATCCACTCGCCGCAGTCACCATCGGACCGGGCCCGACCCCGGCGCTTCTCGGCGATACATCGTTCCAAATCAGCGTTCAAGACATGTCGGGCTTATCTCCGCGGATACCCGAGTGGATAGATAGCCGCAATGAGCTTTCGGGATTGTGGGCCGGGTTCGCACCGGCGGCCTTCGACGGCGTCACCACGCTTGACACCGTGCGCCAAGCGATAGCAGTCACAGTCGATGCCCAACATGAGATCAACGACATACTCGGAGCCCCCGAAGTGGCGGCTCCTACCGTGACCCGCCGCCGCAATAGCGAGCTCGAAGACTCGATTGCGGTTGCCGCCGCACTCATCACAAGCGAATCCGCACCACGTGTTGTCTACATCCATGGCTGGGGAGACTTCGACACCCACGAAGGACAAGCGAGTCGCCACACCGACATGATGGAGCAACTCGATTCCGCCCTGAGGACTCTGTTCACCGCGGCCGAGTCGGCTGGGATCGCCGACCAACTCCTGGTGATGACAACGTCGGAGTTTGGAAGGCGGCCGGCGTTCAACGGCAGTGGGACGGACCACGGAACCGCCGGCAGCCACTTCCTGATCGGATCACAGCTCCACGGTGGTCGGTACGGCGAGCCGGCATCGCTCGCAAACCTCGATGGTCGCGGCAACCTGATCCATACCGTCGACTACCGCTCGCTCTACGCCAGTGTCCTCAATGGTTGGTTCGGCGTTGCTGCTGAGGATCTGCTCGGCGGGTCCTACGAGCTACTCCCTGTGCTGTGATCCGTCTACGCTCCCGCCGATGCGGAAGATCCTCCTCGTCGGCTTTGCCCTGATCCTTGCGTCGTGCAGCGGAGGCGCCACCTCCCCGACCGGCGCTTCAGCCACCGTCGATGAGCCTGTCGGGAGCAGAGCTCCCGCCCCGGCAGGCGACGATGCGGACCTGATCCGGGTGCTCGACGGCGACTCGGTAATCATGTCTGTCGGTGGGACCGAGGTCGAGGTGCGACTGCTCGGAATCAACGCCCCCGAGGGAGACGAGTGCCACGGTGACGCGGCGCGAAACACGCTCGAACAACTCCTCGCCACGGGTTCGCTGACATTGGTGGCAGGCGGCGAAGACGCCGACCAGTTCGGACGAGCCCTTCGCTACGTGTACGTAGACGACCTCAACGTCAACCTGGCGCTGATCGCCAACGGGGACGCCCTTGCTCTCCAGGGTGATCACCCACTCGACGCTGAGTTCGCTTCGGTTGGGGACGAGTCGGCAGCGGAAGGCCTGGGCATGTGGGCCGGGGATGCCTGCGGATCGTCCGCACCGGACACGGTCGTTATCGTCGACTACCAGTACAACCCACCCGGCCGCGACTCAGAGGATCCCAACGGCGAGTGGGTGGCTGTCGCCAATGAGGGTGACCAGGCTATCCCGTTGGGTGGATGGATCCTCCGCGACGAGTCCACCCAAAACCGCTACATCTTCCCCAACGGTGTCTCGCTGGCCTCAGGAGCCGAGATCTTTGTGTACTCGGGCTGCGGCGACAACACCGGCAGCGACCTGTTCTGGTGCGCCTCTGATCCGGTCTGGTCAAACGGCGGCGACACCGTGATCTTGCAGCTCCCGGACGGAACTGTCGTGGATCGCGATAGATTTTCCGGCGATTTCTGAAGCGACTCACTCCACATTCTGGTGGGTCGCGAAAACCATTCTTGCAATAGTCACTCACTTTCACTTAACCTCGGCACCAAGACATATGGTCTGTGGGCGGAACCAGGCACTCCGGTACCTGGACACAGGGGCAAGATCGGCACCTAGACAACACAGGTTTGTGGAGCGGTCCGGGCCGGGTGATCCATTCCGAGCGAAGCGCAATACCCCCCAACGGAAACCATGTTTCCGGTGGAGAAACCGAATCGGAAGTGATCCCATGCGCACAAAGATGGCACGGGTCCTTTTGGCACTTGGAAGCCTCGCCGCCGCGCTCGTTAGCAGCGCAGCCGGTGTGAGGATTGGCTAAGAACCAAGCTCGACCCGACCCTCCACTCCTTCCGACGGCCCGATCTACTCGACTTCCCCAATGGCCTATTACGAAACCCCATTTCCAATACAACGGCGACGCAAGCGCATCTATGGTGCGCTGCTTGCGGTTTGGGGTATCGGGCTCATCGCCGGCGCCGTCTACTTCTTCGGACTTCCCGAGGATCGCGGGCTGTGGCTTGCGTTTGCGGCAACGTTCTTAGTTCTGGAGATCACCGCGGTAGAAGTCAACTACCGCATGGTCACATCGCCGGTCATCGCGGTCACCGTGACGGCGGGAATCGTGCTCGGCAGCGAGCAAGTCATCGGCGGTATCGTCGTGATGTCGGCGCTCGGCCTGATCCAGCCCCTCGACTTCATCGAACGCCGCATCTTCCAGCCGGCCGGCAACCTGGGTGTTACAACAACCTCCGCGGCATTGACGGCGGGAGTCATGTACCTGCTGCTCCCTGCGGAAACAGCGTCGGCAAGCATGATCCACGTGGTTGGAGTGGGCGCCCTCGCCGCCGCCGTCGGAGACATCACCAGTTTCCTGATGACACGAGCTGTCGTCCGCCAGGTCTTTGGCTCAAAGACAGCCGGGCCGTGGTCGAACCTGAGCCAGATCCTCGTCAGCTTCGTCGGGCTGGGAGCCATGGGTGGCCTTCTCGGGTACGCCTACGTCCAGTACGCCGAGACCCGCTCGAAATACAACGCGATGCTGATACTTGTCATCGGCATGCTGCTGATGAGCCGCCTCTTCTTCGCCTCGCTCGCCAAGCTCCGGGTCGCTCGGGAGGGCATGCTGGCCACGCTGGTCAAGACTCTCGAGGCCAAGGACCTCTACACGCGTGGCCACACCGAGCGGGTAGCCGTCTTTGCGGTGCAGCTGGCGCAGGAGTTGGGACTCGGTGGCGACATGCAGGAACGGGTTCGCCACTCCGCGCTGATTCACGACCTGGGGAAGCTGGCCGTTCCCCGCGAGTTGCTCAAGAAACGAGGACGCCTCACCTCGAACGAAGCGCGCACAATGCGCGGTCATGTCCACCACATCGACGACCTCCTCAACGATGTGGATTGGCTGCATCCTCTCGTCGAGATCGCTTCAGATCACCACGCCCACTTCGACGGCGGCGGCTACCGCGGCTCACACTCCGACCACGGCGACACGCCCAGTATCGAATCGCGGGTGCTGGCCATTGCCGACGCGTTTGATGCCATGACGAGCAACCGTCCCTATCGCATGGCCTTGACCCAAGAAGAAGCATTCCGCGAGCTCCGCGACGGAGCCGGGACTCAGTTCGACCCCGACATGGTCGAGGCGTTCATCGGGATGGTCGAGCGCAGCGGGCTCCGGCACGGTGCGCTGGTTCGCATGACCGACGAGGAAGCTCGCGAACTGGCCGAGCAGCGCGGCTGGGTGTTCCGCGACTAGCTGCATCACCTGCGGGCAGAGTGCTAGTCGGCAGTGGCACCCGCTGCCTGGGGACGTCGCATCACGGCTGTGCGGGGATCTCGCAATCGGGACGAGCATCACCACTTCCGGCATTGCCGGCCCAGATTTCAGGATCGGTGTCGGCGGCCTCGCCTGTGTCATCGGTCGTCAGAAACCGCACGAGCGAGCGGTAGACGGCCTCCGCGTAAGCCTGTCGGAACTCCGGCGTTGCCAACAGGTCGGCTTCTGATTG
>CAJIBB010000334.1_pt1 | contig 11925 bp, 15 predicted proteins | sample 9199201 | NCBI WGS metagenome assembly CAJIBB01 (sample SAMEA7708290, study PRJEB35096) | sediment metagenome | biome: marine neritic benthic zone biome [ENVO:01000025]; feature: sediment [ENVO:00002007]; material: shallow marine sediment [ENVO:03000034] sea grass bed [ENVO_01000059] ... | reverse complement strand
CGGTTTCGCCGCCGGCCTCGCCGTTCATGAAGGATTCGCCTACATGGGCACCTGGGGACGCCCCGACGCCTGTCCCAACAGCGGTGTCCGCGTCATCGACGCAACCGATCCTGAGTCGCCAGTTCTGGTCGCTGAGATCGCGGCGGCGGGGGAGTTCCCCGAAACCAGCACCGACGGGGTCTGGGTAGGCGCGGTCGAGACCGAGGCGTTCAGCGGTGACCTCGCGGTGGTTGGGGTCCGACTGTGCGATACCAGCGAGTTCAATCGACGTAGCGAGTCGTTCCGAGGACTTGCCTTCTACGACGTCACAGAACCGAGCGACCCACAGCTGCTCAGCACCCTCTCATCGGGGGAGTCCACCCAGGGCGTGAATGATGTCACTGCCGCAGTTCGCGAAGACGGGAAGCTGGTAGTCGCCGCAACTGTCATGCAGTCATACCGTCATACCGGCATGGAACTGGGGGACTGGCGCCTCATCGATGCTACCGATCCGGCGGCGCCGGTTGCTGCTGCCGATTGGGACTTCCGAGCCACACTGGATGACGGCGCAAGCCGGCAACCCGATGTCAACCTCCACGCTCATACATCGACCCTGGCTGGTGACGGCACTCAGGCTTGGGTTGCGGTCTGGGATGCCGGCCTCGCGCTCCTGGACATAAGCGATCCGGCTGCGCCTCAGTTCGTCACTCAGGTTGAAATCGGAGACGACGAAGAAGGCAACGCACATAGCGTGGCCATCGATCCCGAGTCAGGACTGCTGATCCGCAATGACGAGGACCTGGATTGGCGCAACCAGGACGGTGATGCCGGGGTGTGGGGCGGGCAGACGCTGTTCGATGCGTCAGACCTCGACGACATCGAGGAAGTCGGGTCATTCGCCACCGCCAACTCTGATCTCAGCACCGGACGCCCGGAGCAGTCCGGCTACTACAGTGCTCATGAAATCGTGCTGGTCGGCGATATCGAGTACCTGTCGTGGTACACAGACGGCCTTCGCGTCGTGGATGTGTCCGACCCCGCACAGCCCACCGAGATCGCCCACTTCGTTCCGCCACCGACACCGGATCCGCAGGGACATTTCAAGGGCCAGGGGCGTGGCCCTGCGTTTGCCATGGTGTGGAGCGTCCGGGTTGCCGACGGACTCATCTACCTGAGCGACATGAACAGTGGTCTGTGGATCGTGCGGCTCGCCAGCGAAGAATCGGTGGACACTGCCGACGTGATGTAGCTCGCGGCGGATCGACCGCCAGATCGGATTAGGGTCCAGCAGCACCGACAAGGGACTCTGTGCCGCAGTTCAGCATCACACAACGCAATGTCTTCATCGGGGATGTCTCGGTCCTGACTCTCGTGACGGTCGCCGGTTTCGCCACCCATCTGACCCTGGACGCCTTTGGTCGAATGGTGGTCACGGCTATCGCCGGGTTGGTTGCGTGGACGGCGGTCAGCCCCTTTCTCGATGTATATCGCGAGTCGGTGCTCGGTGACCCTCGGGCTCTCTGGCGAGTGGCGTGGGCAGCGGTCGTGTCGGCGCCCCTGGCTACCTTCCTACGGGCGGTAGCGCTCGATCGCGACATCCCGTGGGCGTTCGTGCTCGTGACGATGCTCATCAACGCCTTCGCTCTAGTCGCCTGGCGCGTTGGGCGAGGCTGGTGGGCGGCCCGGCGTCAGGGCTCGATGTCGACGACGAGCGCCCGGTGATCTGCTCCCGTCACTTTGGCGACCTCGGTCGACGTGCACGTGGCCCCCTGCACGAAGACGTGGTCGATTCGCAGGGTTGCAGGAGTGTTGGGGAAGTAACCCCAGGTTCGCCGAGCCGTTCCGGCAGCGACTGCGCCGTCGACCGCCAGCCGGCTGATCCGACGGTATAGCGGCCAGACCGGCGATGAATTGAAGTCACCGACCACGATTCGGGTGGGTGCCGGTTGCTCCATGATATCGACCAGAGCTGCGCACTCGGCGCGCCGCAGCCGCTTCGATTCGAGGATGGGGCGTGCGATCGGATTCACCAGGTGGGTGTTCACAACCTCGACGGGGGGCAACCCCCAGGAAGCACCGTCGAACCGAGCTCGAATCGGTATGCGATTGGGAAAATCAAGCCGCTCCAGCTCCGCAGGAACTGTCAGCGCCATCCCCATCCCGGTGGTGTCGTCACGCGGATCCAGCAGCCGGGCGACACCCCACCCCGAAAGAAGCTGGGCGACACCGGTGTTCAGCTCCTGGACTGCGATCACATCTGGAGAGAACCGGTCAATGACGGCAGCGAGCGATGATGGCTCGGCGCGTCCGTTGTAGACGTTTGCGGTGAGGATCCGGAGTGGCATCGGCGGGAGACTAGGACCGGATCGTCGCTACGGCGCCGTAATTGGCTTGGTCTGGGCTGGCGAGATCATGAGAATCATCGGTTGAGTGGAGAGGCCTACGAGCCGATACAGGGGGGAGCGACAGTTCTAGCAATGGGCCGCGGCAGTTGGGTTAATGTTGCCGTACCCGCAAGTGAGGAGATCAACGGTGCGATTGACTACGGCGATGCTTGCCGATTCAGCACAAGTTCAAGGCGGGAAACTCTTTGTTCTCGGCGGTGGATTTGACACGATCAGCGCGCGGAAGCTCCCGGTTATTCACCGCAGCCTCACCGTCGCCCTCGTGGCCGAAATCGAGCCGGATGAGCGGCACCGCGACCTCGAGATCAGGCTTCGCCTCATTGACGAGGACGGCGTCGACATGGGAGTCGAGGCGAAGGGCAAGTTGCGGGTCGGGGCACCACCCAATCTGCCTCCGGGCTCTTCGAGCATCGTACCGATTGTGAGCCCTTTCCACGGGATCGAGTTCCCGGACGCCAAGGGCTATGCGTTCGTTGTGACCTTCGAGGACCAGGAACTGGACCGCATCCGCTTCCGCGTCGTCAGGGTTGGCTGATACCGTAGGCCCGTGCTTACGATTCCCAACCTGATATCGCTTCTCCGGCTCGCGCTCATACCGGTATTCCTGTGGCTCTTGCTCGGACGCGACAACCCTGTGGGCGCCGGCTTTCTGCTGGGTTTGATCGGTTCGACCGATTGGGTGGACGGCTACCTAGCCCGCAGGCTCGATCAAGTATCAGAGGTCGGCAAGATCCTCGATCCGCTGGCCGATCGCATCGCCGTCGTTGTCGCTGTCATCACGGGCCTCACCACTGGCTACCTGCCCGCATGGTTTGCCTGGGCTTTGATCGTGCGCGAGGTGGTGATCGGCTTGGGTGCGATCGTGGTCGCACTACGAGGCCACACGAGTCTCGCCGTTCGGCAGATGGGCAAGTTGGCCACGTTGCTGCTCTATATGGCCGTCGCCTGGTTCTTCGTCGGAGTGGAATGGGACTGGGTTCGAGTCCTCGCCTGGATCGTTGGGGTCCCGGGCCTGGTGCTCTACTACATCGTCGCTGTGCAGTACGCCGGCGATGCGATCGCTGCGATTCGCGCAAGTAATGAGGCTTCTGAGGTGCAGCAGTAAGCTCACTGGCGAACGAGAACAGGAGAGGCCGTGCAGATTCCAGAAGGACTCCGCTACACCGAGAATCACGAATGGGTAGCCGTCGCCGACGGCACCGTGAAAGTTGGTATCACCGATTACGCCCAGGACGCACTCGGTGACGTCGTTTTCGTAGACCTCCCCGAAGAAGGCGCAGAGGTTGTTGCCGGCGAGCCTTTCGCCGAGATCGAGTCGACGAAGTCGGTAGCGGATGTCTACGCGCCAATATCGGGAACCGTCGTATCTGCCAACGATGCGCTCGCCAACACACCCGAAACGATCAACAGCGATCCTTATGGCGAGGCCTGGTTCGTCGTTATCGAGGGTGCGGCGGATGCCGTCGGCGATCTGATGGACGCTGCCGCGTACGCAGACTTCTGCGAGTAGCCAAGTCTCAACCTCTAGTCGAGGCTTTCGGACTACCATTCCGGTATGGCCGATGAGAACACCGCGCCCGAAGAACTAAATGACACTGAGAAGACCGTCTACTACGACCCCGATGCCGGCACCGCCGACGTCGGCGAGGTGGTGGGGCGAATCGAGGGGGCCTTCAAGTATGCCCTCGTCGTTGAGCGAGGCCCCCGGGCGGGGTTGACCTACGTCCTCGGTGATGGAGAGACGATTGCAGGGCGCTCAGATGACGTTGAGATCTTCCTGGGGGACGTGACAGTGTCCCGCCACCATGCGCGCTTCCTGGTGGACGAGGGGGGCCTCAGCGTCGAAGACCTACGGTCGACCAATGGCACCTACGTCAACGCCGAGCGGCACGACAAGGCTCGACTGCGAGCCGGCGATGAAGTGATCATCGGCAAGTTCCACCTCGTTGTCGCCGGCGGCCATGGCTGAGGAAGCGGCAGCACCGTCGCAGATCTCCGACAGGAAGACCCGCTCCATCGGCGAGGTCATCAACGGTCTCCGCCCCGAGTTCCCGGACCTGACCGTCTCCAAGGTCCGCTTCCTCGAAGCACAGGGATTGATCAGCCCGTCACGGAGCCCTTCCGGTTATCGCATGTTCAGCGACGACGACGTCGATCGGCTGCGCTACGTCCTCAGTGAGCAACGCGACCACTTTCTGCCGCTCAAGGTCATCAAGTCGAAGCTCACCTCGTGGGATCGGGGCGAAGAGATGGAAACGCCCCGAGACAGCGGCCCCGCACCAGAGGCGTACTTCGGCAGCGCAGGCGTTTCGATGGCCAGCGACGAGCTGGGGCGGGCGAGCGGGCTCACCCGCGACCAGATCGACGAACTGATTGCACAAAAGGTGCTTGATCCCCTCGACCTGCCCGACGGCCGAAAGGTCTTCCGCGATGAGGACCTCGCCATCGCACGATCCGCATACCGGCTGTACGTCCGTGGCTTCGAGGGACGGCACATTCGCTCCCTCCGGCTTGCCGCCGAGAGAGAGGTCGACCTTCTGTCGCAGCTGGTCACACCGCTGCTCCGGCATCGGAATCCGAAGAACCGGCGCCGTGCCGCGGAGGTTCTTGCCGATGGAGCCAGCGCCGGTGCGCAGTTGCAGGACAACTTGGTGCGAGCACGGCTGCGGAAGCTGCTCGAGGGATGAAGAACCGCCTCTTGACGCCCACGATCCTTCTTGCCGCGCTGGCGATGACCACCTCACCGCTGGTGTCACCCGCCCAACCCGATCCGCTCACCATTGAGGCCGAAGCGTGGATAGCGGTTGATGCGGACACCGGCACAGTGCTCGCCGCCCACCAACCTGACGAACCGCGACCGATGGCCTCGGTCACGAAGCTGATGACAGCGTTGGTTGTGCGTGACCATGCGGATCTCACCGAGCGGATCCGAATCAGCGAGGCAGCGGCCGGAGTCGGCGAGGCGGAGATCGGCCTAGTAGCCGGCGAGGTATGGAGTGTCCGCGATCTCTTGGCGGCAGTCATGGTGCGATCCGGCAACGATGCGGCCCATGCGCTCGCCGAGCATGTTGGAGGAAGCATCGAGGGATTCTCGGCGCTGATGAATTCCAAGGCAGCGGACCTGGGCCTGGAGAACAGCAATTTCGTAAATCCTCACGGTCTCGACAACGACGGTCACTACACCTCGGCGAGGGACCTGACAGTGATCGGACGTGCGGTACTCGCCGACGAGGTCTTGGCGCAGCTGGCCCGCACCGGGATCGTGCGGTTCAAACCGGCACCGGATGGAACCGATCGCATCGCAACCAACACGAACCATCTTCTCAACCGCTATCCCGGGGTCATCGGACTGAAGACCGGCTTCACAGGGAAGGCGGGCAAGGTGCTGGTATCGGCCTACGAGTTCGAGGGCCAAACCATCGTCGCTGTGGTGATGGGCAGCGAGGACCACTTCGGCGAGACCGCAGCAATTCTGGATTACGTGACGCAGGCCTATTCGTTGCGCGACCGATTCCTGGTTCCGTTAGTTGAGCGTGAGGGTGGGGGAGGCGTGGCCTCCGGTCTGACCGGCATTACCGAGCTCCTCGCCAAGACCCGGGCGGCGCTGCCCCACGGCCGGGAGCAAGTGACACCATGGGGGGAGACACCCGGTTCGGAGCGAATCGAGGAGATGGTGCGGAGCATGATCCCGATCGTGCTCGGAGGTACCGGTTGAGTGGCCACTACCTCGAAGTGGTGGATTCGGCAGCGCTACAGCGAAGAGTGTGCGAGCTCGGTGCTGCCATCAACAGCGACTACTCCGGTCTGAACCCGGTTCTTGTCGGCGTCATGAAAGGATGTATCCCGTTCATCGGCGATCTGATCCGCTGTATCGAGACAGACCATGAGGTCGACTTTCTGCTGCTCACCCGATTCGGGTCGAAGGGAAAGGTCGCCGTGTCGATGGACACGGCTATCTCACTAGAAGGACGGCACGTGCTGTTGGTCGAGGACATCGTCGATACCGGTCTGACTCTGAGCACGCTGCTCCGAAACCTCTCGGTGCGCAACCCCGCGAGCATCAAAACCGTGGCACTCCTCGACAAGGTACCCCGCCGCATCGTCGATGTCCCGCTCGAATACCGCGGGTTTGAGATCGGCGACGAGTTCCTCCTCGGCTACGGGCTCGACTGGGAGGGACGATATCGCAACCTACCCGGTCTGTGGGCGGTGATGGACATGGAGCGGCTCCAGGATCTGCACGAAACATTCCCGGCGATAGCCTTTGGCAGCGGCGGTGTCGATCCGGCCCGGTGATAGGCTGGCTCTATGGACCCTGTACCTATGGAACTCGTCGGAATCCGGATCGAGCTGCCCTCCAACGTGCCGATCCTGCTCCTGCGTGAGCGCGACGGCGCGCGTTACCTACCCATCTGGATCGGTCCGAATGAAGCGACCGCTATCGCCCTGGCACAGCAGGGAGTCGAACCACAACGGCCGATGACTCACGACTTGTTGAAGCTCGTTCTCGATGAGCTGGAGACAACGGTCGTGCGGATTGATGTCACCGAACTGGTGGGCGGTACGTTCTACGCAAACCTCGTGATGCAGCAGAGCAGCGAAGAGGTGACCATCTCGGCCCGTCCCTCGGACGCCGTGGCAATCGCAGCACGTACCGGAGCACCCTTGTTCGCCGACCGTGGGCTTCTCGACGATGCCGGTGTGGAGATCGAAGAGGATGGCCAGGAAGACGAGATCGAACGCTTCCGGGAATTCCTCGACGACATCAGTCCCGACGACTTCGGCTCGGGTCATCCTCACGACTCCTGAGCCGGAAATCCCCAGGGTTATCCACAGGGGTTGTTGACAAGTCGCGATTCATTTCTGTAACTTCACATGCGTAGTTCGGCGGGCGGAATTACGTCGATGTAAGCTACAAGCCATAAGGAGGCTTGCTGTGAAAGAGCAGGACACCGGATATCGCGCCCCGCAGGTGTGCAGCCTTGTAGGTATCACCTACCGGCAGCTCGACTACTGGGCACGCACCGGTCTGATCAAACCATCGATCCAGTCCGCACAAGGATCAGGAACGCAACGTCGGTACTCGTTCACCGACATCGTCCAGTTGAAGGTCGTCAAGCGGCTCCTGGACGCGGGCATGAGCCTGAAGAAGATCAGAAGCGCCATGTCAATCCTGCGCGAGCAGCTAGCCAGCAACAATCCGCTCAACGACGTCACTCTGCTGTCTGACGGTGCCACGATCTTTGCGGCGCACAGTGCAGACGAGGTAGTGGACGTGTTCCAGAAGGGCCAGGGCGTGTTTGGTATCGCCGTCGGTCCCGTTCAGGAGGAACTCGAAGGAGAGCTGCACAAGCTCTTGCCCGCAGAGGCGGCTTCGGTGGCGGATATCACGGAGGCACGGGCCAACTGAGTACAGACTCATTCGACGCGGCCTTACCGGCTGATTCGGTCGATTTCGCACACGAGAGCGAACGACAGTTTGCGCGACTCCTCGACTTCTATGAGGTCGAGTGGGAGTACGAACCGCAGGAGTTCGCCATCGGCTTCAGCGACGACGGCGAACCAGAGAAGTTCTTCCGACCGGACTTCTACCTCCCCGGTGATGATCTTTACATCGAGATCACCACGATGAACCAGAAGCTCGTCACCAAGAAGAACCGCAAGGTCCGGTTGCTCCGGGAGCACCACCCGCAGATCGAATGCAAGATCTTCTATCAACGCGACTACCTCAACCTTCTCGTCAAGTACGGCCTCGAGGAGCCGCCCGATCAAGAGCTACCGGCTGCACCGTCCCGGCTACCAGGGCCCCCACGCGTCGAAGAGCTCGGCGAAGAAGGATCCCTAGCCGCCGGCTGATCCCTTCCCGTTAGGCTTGCTGGTCCGCGATCACGGAGTTGTTCTCTCATGCCCGCAACCCCAATTGCTGCTGCCCACGAGAGCCTCGGCGCGCGCTTCACCGATTTCGGCGGATGGGACATGCCCCTGCAGTACGAGGGGGTTATCGCCGAGCACATGGCGGTTCGCGAGGGAGTCGGGGTGTTCGACGTCACCCATCTCGGCCGCTTTCATCTAACCGGGGCGGGAGCAACGGCCGCGATACGTCGCCAGCTGTGCAACGACATCGAGAAGGTGGGCTCCGGCCGCGCTCAGTACACGATGGCGCTCAATGAACGTGGTGGCGTGGTTGACGACATCATCGTATGGCGGTTCGCCCAGAATGACTTCTGGGTGATGCCGAACGGGGTCAACTTCGACGAGCTGCTGGCGAGGTTCGAGTCTGCCGAGGCCTGTGCAGCGACGCCGGTTCGGGAGGACACAGTCCTCCTTGCGGTGCAGGGGCCGAACAGCCGCGACGTCCTCCAAACAGCTATCGGTGTGGTTCCGGGCCGTTTTCGAGTCGTGACGGGCGAGTTCAACGGCGGCCCGATGTGGGCTGCTGGAACGGGCTACACGGGAGAGAAGGGCGCCGAGGTGGCGGTGCCGAACAGGAACGGAGCTGCGCTCTTAGAGGCGCTCACGGCCGCTGGCGCCAAGCCCTGCGGACTGGGAGCTAGAGATACGCTCCGACTCGAGATGGGCTTCCCCTTGTGGGGCCAGGACTTGGATGAGGACACCACTCCGCTAGAGGCGGGGTTGGGCTGGGTGGTGGCCTGGGACCATGAGTTCGTGGGCAGGCCCGCATTGGAGACGCAGCGCTCCGCGGGCATCGGCAGAAAGCTGATCGGATTCCGCACCCACGACCGCCGACCGCCGCGTCACGGATACGAGCTCCGCTGCGGCGATTCGGTCGGCAATGTGGCCTCCGGCAACTTCAGCCCCGTCTTGGGTGTCGGCATCGGCATGGGCTACATGACGACTCCCATTCCAGATGGCGAGAGCCTCGAGTTGAACGTGCGGGGCAAGTGGCAGGAGGTCGAGGCGGTCACGCCGCCGTTCCTGCCACGCTGAATCGATAGTTACCGCTGAACCAGGTACCGTGTCCGAGCGGTTGCCGCAATCACAGAATCGAGATGAGTTCTAGGAGAGAGGATGGCATGGAGGCCCTAGGAATCGACGTTGGTGGCAGCGGAATCAAGGCCGCACCTGTGAGCCTGGTGACCGGGAAACGGCTCACCAAGAGACTGCGGGTCCCCACGCCGCAACCCTCCACGCCCGAGGCGGTGTACGAGGTCTTCGATCAACTGGTCGCCCATTTCGGATGGAAAGGACCCATCGGTTGTGCCGTCCCGGCGGTGGTTCATGATGGGGTCGTGCACACAGCCGCAAACATCGACGATGGTTGGATCGGTCGCCCGGCGCAACAGGAAATGACCGAACGCTATTCAGTTTCGGTGACGGTGCTCAACGATGCAGACGCAGCAGGAATCGCGGAGATGCGGTTCGGTGCAGCAGGCGAGCTTGGAGGCACTGTCCTGCTTCTGACGCTCGGGACCGGTATCGGAAGTGCGCTGTTCACCAATGGCGAATTGGTTCCCAACACTGAACTGGGCCACTTGGAGTTCAAGGGCCGAGATGCCGAAAGCTATGCGGCTGCCCGGTTGGTAGCTCAGGGCCTCGAGGAGCGACAGTGGGCCGTGCGCCTCAATGAGTACCTCAACTACGTCGAAGACGTCCTTTCGCCGGACCACTTCCTTCTCGGCGGCGGGATCTCCAAGAACTTCGACAGGTACTCGGACTTGCTCGACACGAATGCGACCATCCGGCCTGCGCGGTTCCGCAACCGAGCCGGGATCATCGGCGCGGCCCTGGCAACGGGAGGCAAAGAGTGACCAGCACGACATCTCAGCTGATTGCCGGCGACGGACTTGGGCTTCTGGTCCGGCACTGGGAGTGCCCTGAGCCGCGGGCAAACGTCGTCCTCGTGCACGGACTTGGGGAGCACAGCGGCCGTTACGAGCACGTTGGAGCACGATTGGTGGGCCACGGGTTCAGCGTCACTGCGTTCGATTTGCGCGGCCATGGTGCTTCGGGTGGTGACCGCGTCGATGTCGACTATTTCGACCGCTTCCTCGATGACTTGGAAATGGTTCTCGAGACTGTCAACGAGCCCCGCATCGTATATGGGCACTCGATGGGCGGTCTCATCGCAATGTCCTATGGGATGAGCACGCGACCTCAGCCGCTGCTCTACGTCCTGTCCGCACCTGCCCTGAGCGCGGACGTACCTGCGTTCCTGCGCGTTGGGGCCAAAGTTTTGACCCGCATCCGGCCGGGATTACGCATGGCGAACTCGATCAAGGGTGAGCAGCTATCTCGAGACCCATCAGTGGGGGAGAAGTACTTCGCCGACCCACTGGTAGAAACGAAGGCAACCGCCCGGTTCGGATCGGCGTTCCTAGGGCAAATGGAGCGACTGGAAGGCGACTACGACCGGCTGAGCCGGCCGGCCTTGGTGATCCACGGATCCGAGGACAGCCTCGTGCCGCCGCAGGCGTCGGCCCCTCTAGCGGCACTTCCCAGTGTCGACAGGAAGCTCTTCGCCGGGCTTCGCCACGAGACCCATAATGAACCCGAGTGGGACGATGTCGTCGACTACGTAGCCGGCTGGCTCTCAGAGAGACTGGCGTAGCCGGCCTCGATTCGGGCTCGCAGGCCTCGGCGCTCCGAGTCGGAGACAAAGGCTGCGCCCGCTGCATTCTGAGTAACGCGGCGTAGATCGTCAAAGCTGAGACCCTGGGACCGCATAGCGAGGGCGAACTCGTCGGTGAGCGTCACGTTGCTCATGAGCCTGTTGTCGGTATTGAGCGTGACATTGAACCCTGCCCGCACGAGCCGACCCACAGGATGATCTGCTGCGTCGATTCCGAGGGTGTGCAAGTTGGAGGTCGGGCAGACCTCGAGTGGTATCTGCATATCGCGGACGTACTCAGCAGTAGGACCCGTCGATCGGGTTCCAGCCAACTCATCGGCGATCCGAACGCCGTGGCCCAATCTCTCTGCGCCGCACAAATGCAGCGCTTCGCCGATGCTGCGCACCCCGTCGGCCTCGCCGGCGTGAACGGTGACGTGGAGCCCGGCTGTCGCCGCGATGCGGCAGGCGGCTTCGTGATCGCCCGCTGGATACCCGGCTTCCGGGCCGGCGAGGTCGAAGGCGACGACCCCTTGATCGACGAAACGAGCGGCCGCCTTCGCATCCGCCTCCGAGTCCGGGAGGTTTCGCATGGCGTCGACAATGAGCCGCACGGTGAGCCCGGTCTCCGCATGTGCTCGGCTGAAGCCGGCCAATGCGGCGCTGATGGCGTCCTCCCGGCGCAGGCCGGCGCGCGTATTGAGGACGGGTGCGAATCTCACTTCGCCGTAGATCACGCCATCGGCGTGCATGTCGATCGCGGCCTCGAACGCAACACGCTCGATGGCCGGCTCCGTCTGCATCACGGCGATCGTGTGTTCGAAGCCGGCTAGATACTGCTCGAGTGAGCCGGACCCTCCCCGGTAGAACCACCGGGCCAACTCATCCTCGTCTGTCGATGGGAGCCGGTCGTAACCGATCTCGTCGGCGAGGTCGATGACGGTCGCGACGCGCAAGCCACCGTCGAGATGG
>CAJIBB010000603.1_pt1 | contig 12065 bp, 11 predicted proteins | sample 9199201 | NCBI WGS metagenome assembly CAJIBB01 (sample SAMEA7708290, study PRJEB35096) | sediment metagenome | biome: marine neritic benthic zone biome [ENVO:01000025]; feature: sediment [ENVO:00002007]; material: shallow marine sediment [ENVO:03000034] sea grass bed [ENVO_01000059] ... | reverse complement strand
GCTAGCGGGCGGAATCTCCTTTGTTTGTTGGCCCATCGGGGCCTAGTTGGTACGCCACAACGGGTCTAGGGCCGATAGTCCCTACCCAATATGGGCCTTCGGCCGCCACTTTCGGTGTTCGAATTGCTCAAGCGACCCCCGGATTCGCCCGATACGGAGCGTGTTCATAGCAACTACGCACTGTAGGGGATCGGATCAAATGGCTGCGCTGGCCAGACGCATCGCTTCAACACTCGCAACGACAGTCCTGGTAATCGGGGTCATGGCTCCGGCCGCATCGGCAGGTTCTCTCGAGAACGAAGCCTTGTCGCTTCTCAACGGGGAGCGAGCCGCAGCCGGCTTGGCGCCCGTTTCGCTCCACGCCGATCTCAACGATGACGCCCTCGGCTGGTCCCAACACATGATGGCGGCGGGTTCGCTATCGCATAATCCGAACCTCGCATCGGTCACAACCGGTTGGGACAAACTCGGTGAGAATGTCGGACTCGGGACGAGCATTCCCGCGCTCCACGATGCGTTCATGAACTCGGCGGGTCACCGCGGCAACGTTCTTGGTGACTACGACTACGTCGGCATCGCCGTCGTTGAGGAGACCTCGTCGAAGCTGTGGATCACGGTCGTCTTCATGAAGTCGATCGGCAGCGCCGGCGACGATGAACCGGAGCCGTACTCTGAGGTGCAGCCGGCCGTTGACAATGACCAGCCGTCCGCAACGTCATCGACCGCACGCCCGGTGGCAGAGACTGCGGCGACTCCGACACCTCGTCCGCACATCTCCTTCGTCCAGTCGGGTGTCGCTCCACTAGCGGCCTAACCCCGGCTAGCAATAGTCCGGTAGGTCAACCAGCTCTGGGGCAGGCCCGCTGCACGAAGCGCAGTCTCCCCGTCTCTTCAGATTGATGGTGTACGTCGACTGCGACAAAGCGTCGTAGGTGAGCAGCCGTCCCAGCAATGGCTCGCCGATTCCCAGCAGGAGTTTCAACGCCTCTGTTGCCTGCATCGATCCAACGACGCCGGGGAGCACCCCGAAGACACCGGCTTCGGTACAGTTGGGCGCCAAGCCGGGCGGTGGCGGCTCGGGGAAAACGCATCTGTAGCAAGCGGTCTCCCGAGGGCGGAATACGGCAACTTGGCCCTCGAAACGGAAGATCGATCCGTGCACGACAGTGGCGCCTGTGTACATGGATGCATCGTTGATCAGGTATCGCGTGCTGAAGTTGTCGGTGCCATCGATGATGATGTCATAGCCGCCGAGGACATCGAGGGCGTTGTCTGCAGATAGACGGAGGTGATGGGGGATCACCGCGATGTCCGGGTTGATTGCACGAAGCTGCTCGGCCCCGGACTCTGCCTTGGACCTTCCCTCACCGGCGGTGGTGTGGAGGATCTGGCGCTGCAGATTAGAGAGCTCGACTTTGTCATCGTCCGCAAGGCCGATCGTTCCGATCCCAGCGGCAGCCAGGTAGAGCGCTGCCGGCGACCCGAGACCGCCTGCGCCGACGATCAAGATCCTGGCATCGAGAAGAGATCGCTGGCCGGACACGCCGACGCCGGGAAGCACAATGTGTCGGGCGTAGCGTCGCCGAATCGCCTCGGACAGATCGCTATCGGATTCCGTGGGGTAGCCGAGCGCCATCCACCGCTTGATGCCTCCGGCGAGAGAGACCACGTTGCGGTAGCCGGCCTCTTGGAGTGCTGCAGCCGCGATGGCCGATCGCTCGCCGACGGCGCAGTAGAGCACGATTCGGGTGTCGAGCTCCGGAGTGTGGTCAGCCATGTGATCGATGAGCTGTGTCATCGGAATGGCGACGGCCCCTTCGACCAGTCCGACTGCGAGTTCTGCGGGTTCACGGACGTCGACAACGAGAGCATCTTCAGTGCGCAGCTGCTCGGCGGTGATCTCGGTGATCACACTGCGGGCGTCGGTGAGCCTCTGGGCGTAGTCCATGGAGTCACCGTAGTGCGGATGACGCTGCGATCGGTACGTCAAGCGGTGATGGCTTCGACCAGCTGCGGGAGGACAGTACCGGCCATGCCATCGAGACGCAGCGAAGCGAGGCTGTCGAGATCGGTGGGGGAGTTGTTGATGATGATGAACACCTCGCCCCGGGATGCAATCTCCAGCGGGATGTACGCAGCCGGATACACCGACAGGCTCGAACCAATCGAAACCACCGCATCGGCTTCGGCAGCCCATGCGGAGGCCTGCTGCAATTCGCTCTGGGGCAACACCTCGCCAAAGAAGACGATCGTTGACTTGAGGATGCCGCCGCAATGGTCGCAGTGGGGGTCGAGATCGCCGTTGATCCAGCGCTGCTCGACCTCGTCGGGATCGGCCTCGGCTCCGCACTGCATGCAGGCGATTCCATCGCCGTTGCCATGGAGCTCGGCGATGGCCTCCTGGGGTAGTCCGGCGGCCTGATGGAGACCGTCGATGTTCTGCGTGACGCATCCGATCAGCTTGCCGGACTTCCAGAGGTCGGCGACCGCCGTGTGGGCGGAGTTGGGTTGGGCGTTGCCGAACATCCGGGGAAACCGGGTCTGCCAGGCACGAACGCGAGCCTTCTGGTCACGCATGTAGCGGTCCAGTTGAAAGTCCTCAGGCGACAGCTTCGTCCAGATGCCGTCGGTGCCGCGGAAGTCTGGAATCCCCGATTCAGTCGAGATCCCTGCACCCGTGAACACCAGGATTTTCTCGGCATCGAGAAGTAGGCGTGCGGCATAGGCGAGGTCCTGGCTCATCTCCAAAGGCTATCACCTGGGCCTCTTCCCAATGAAAGCGAGCGGCTACGCAATTGCCGTCTCCGGCGCTGCGTAGATCGGTGGCGCCGGGACTCCTTTCGTCTGCGATGACGAAGGGTCGTCGCCGTTCAGGTCCGGGCTTTGCAAACCCAGTGGCTCGGGCCACCGTTCTCGAGAAGCCAGGCGGCCACTGCGATGTTGGCGAAGGGATCGAAGACGTCGTACCCACCGAATCCTGCCGCTTCGGCGCGGGGAGGCCACAGCCGGGCGAGGTGTTGGAACAACCCGGATGCGGAGCTGTTGGGGTTCTTGGCGTTGGGGTCGCCCTTGGACTCGCATTCCATGATCCGGAGGGCCCAGTCGATGCGGTCCTGAGGGAAGTACATCGCGACGACGGGTCTCCAGCGCTCGACGTCCCAGCGGAACTCGTCGGTCACGTTGTCGTAGGGGCCGTTGAGGAGTCGGAGTTCGGCAAGCAGCCTCTCCTGGTTCGCCTCAGCGACCGCAGTCTGCTCGATTCGATAGGCGTCGAGGGCCTGTCTTAGCTCCAGCGTCTCGACTGCCGCGGCCGGTGTTGCCACCGAGGCTACGGCCAGCAGCATCGCTGCGATGGTGATGATTCGTTTCTTCATATGCACGCGCTAGTTGGTTGTCGGTCTTGGGGATCGGGCTCACGCTGCCCAACGGAAAACCCGGCGATACTCGCCGGGCGAGTGGCCATGATAGACCTGAATTACACGGGTGTGGTCGTTTCGGGATGGCGACGGCGCAGGTCGGGTGGGAGGAGGCGCTGCTGGATGCTGTTGAGTTCGGGTATCTGAGTGCGCACGAACACGTGGCCGTCGTGGGTGTGGACGAGCCCGGCGCGGACCAGGACATGGAGATGTGTGGGTCGGCGGAGGGAGCGGCCGCGTTGTGCGGCGGTGGCGAGTCGGAGCAGGTCGGCGACCGCCCCCGGGCCGATTGTGGCGGTCCAGTACAGGCGAACGTATGGATGAGTAGGGGGGTAGTTGCGGGTTGCTGAGGAGTTCCAGTCCCACGGCAGCGGCCGAACAACCGCCCGCTGTCGGGCAGTGCGGCGGACAGAACTCGCGGCAGCACCCGAGTGAGGCGCTGATCCCACAACGGAGGACGGCTTCGGTGTTGGGGACTGCTCGGGTGCTGCCGTGATCTGATCCATGACTGAGTAATAACAAACATCGCTAAACAACGTCAATGGGGTCAGGGCAAGTCGCGAAAAGAAGCGAAACGACCACAGGTCCGAGTACTCACTACATTGGCTCCATGCGCGTTCTGAAGGTGCCCTTCTTCATGGGTGATCCAATGCCCGGGTTTGAGGCGCCCGAGCCGCACGAGACGCTCGCACCGTCGCTGCCTGACGGGTCCCCCCAAGAGCGGATGGGGGTGTTGTACGGCCAGGTCGCCGAATGGGTAGCGGGTCACGAAGATCCGGTGGTCTACTCGGGGGATTGCGTCAGCATCATCGGCGTTCTGGCCGGGCTGCAGCGACGCGACGTCAATCCGGTGCTGATCTTCTTCGACGCCCACGGCGACTTCCACACCTGGGAGACGAGCCAGTCGGGATTCATTGGGGGCATGCCGTTGGCCATGGCAACGGGCCGCGGCGAGCAGGCGGTCCTCGTCGGAGCCGGGATGGCTCCGCTCAGGGACGAGCAGGTGTTTCTCGTCGACGGTCGTGACCTCGATCCCGGCGAAGACGATGCCGTTGCCGATTCGGAGATATCGCACGTGTCGGTGGACCAGCTCGCCCACTCCATCCCGCCGGACGGGCCGCTATACGTCCACGTCGATGCTGACGTGGTGAATCCGAGCGAGATGCCGGCGATGAACTACCCGGCGGCCGGCGGTCCAGGGCTAGACGTCGTGAGGGTGGCGCTGGCGCATCTCGCCGCAACGGGGCGTGTGGTTGCGTTCTCGGTTTCGTCGTGGAATCCGGCACTACCCGGAGCCGATGTCGCCGCCGCAGCGACCAAACAGCTGGCCGAACCGTTCCTTGGCGACTTCTAGACGGCCTCGCCGGTCTGCACCCGCCACAACGCCGCATAGGTCCCATCGTTGTCGACCAGCTGCTCGTGAGTCCCCGATTCGATGACCTTGCCGAATTCCATGACATGGATCATGTCGGCGTGTCTGATCGTCGACAGCCGGTGGGCGATGACGATCGTCGAACGGTCAATGACCAGGCGGGCCAGCGAGCGCTGGATTGCAGCCTCTGTCTCGTTGTCGACCGAAGAGGTGGCTTCATCGAGGATCAGGATTGGCGGGTCGACCAACACCGCCCGGGCAATGGACAATCGCTGCCGCTGACCACCGGAGAGCTTCTGGCCGCGCTCGCCGACGATCGTGTCGTAGCCATCCGGGAGTTCGGTGATGAACGGGTGAGCTTCTGCGATATCTGCCGCCCTCTTGATCTCGTCGTCGGTCGCATCGGGTCTGCCGTATGCGATGTTGTCGCGGACGGTCCCGTGGAATAAGAACACGTCTTGACCGACCACGGCCATTGCCTGGCGCAGATGATGTAGTTCGAGGGAGCGGATGTCGCGGCCGTCGATTCGGATGGCTCCGTCGCCTGCGTCGTAGAGGCGCAGCAGGAGTTTGACCAGCGTGGTCTTGCCCGAGCCCGTCGCGCCGACAAACGCAGTGGTCGCTCCCGGCGGCATGTCCAGATTGACGTTGTTCAGCACCGGGTAGCCCGGGACATAAGAGAAACGCACTTGATCGAACTCGATATGACCCTTGACGTCCTCTCTTTCGAGAATTCCATCTCCGGAGACGATCTCCGCAGGAGTGTCGAGAACGTCCAGGATTCTGTTAGTCGAAGCCATAGCTCGTTGATAGAGGTCGAAGGTCTGGCCGAGCCGGGTGAGTGGCCAGAGCAAACGCTGAGTGAGAAACACCATCACGCTATAGGCGCCCACGGCGAGAGTGCCATCGAGAGTGAGGAACCCACCCCAGAGCAGGGTTGCGGTGAAGCCGGTGAGGATGACGACACGGATCAGCGGGGAGAACGCGGCGCTCAGGACGATCGCCCGGTGGTTCGCTTCTCGGTAGAGCTCGCTTTCGGCGGCAACCCGATCGACCTCCCGGTCTTCTGACGTGAAGGACTTGATCGTGGCGATGCCGCCGAGGTTGTTGGCCAGCAGGCCGCTGATCGCGCCCGCTCGCTCCCGTACCGCGGCGTACCGTGGCTCCATCCTGCGTTGGAATCGGAACGAGCCCCACAGGATGACGGGGATCGGGAGGAAGGCGACCCAAGCGATGCTGGGAGCCAGTACAAAGAACATGCCGCCGATCAGGACCACTGTGGTGATCACCTGAAGCACCTCGTTGGCCCCGGTGTCGAGAAAACGCTCGAGTTGATTGACGTCGTCGTTGAGGATCGCCATCAGGTTGCCGCTTGCGTTGTCTTCGAAGTAGGCCATCTCGAGGTGTTGCATGTGGCTGTAGGCATCCATGCGGAGCTCGTGCTGCATCGTCTGTGCGAGATTGCGCCAGGCGATACCGAGCAGATATTCGAACAGCGACTCGAGACCCCAGATGATCAAGGTCAAGACGGTCAGCACAACCAACTGTGACCTGGGAGTTTCGAACCCGTACCCGGAGAGGAAAGCGCCCTCGCGATTCACCACGATGTCGACCGCCATGCCGATGAGAACCGGGGGAGCGATGTCCATCGCCTTGTTGAGCACAGACCACAGTGCCGCGACCAGCATCCGGCCGCGGTGCTCCTCGGCGTATTGCCAGAGACGTCTCAGTGGCGGGGAGCTATCCATAGATCGTCAACACTAGGGGCAGTCGGCACCAGCAATCGTCGTCATTGGCAGGCGAGATGAGTCATACTTCGCTGATGAAGTTGCCGATGTTTCCCCTTGGATCTGTTCTCTTCCCGGGCGCCGTACTGCCGCTGCACGTCTTTGAGCCGCGCTACCTACAGCTCGTGGCAGACATCGCCGACGACGGCGGCCGATTCGGTGTTGTACTGATCCAGCGGGGCAGCGAGGTTGGCGGTGGAGACATGCGCAGCAACTTCGGCACCGTTGCCCGGATCGTCCGACAAGGGGAGACCGAGGACGGCCGGATTCTGCTCACCGCCATCGGCACCCAGCGCTTCCGGGTCACCGAGTGGCTGGAGGACGACCCGTATCCCCAAGCCATCGTGGAACCGCAGCCCGAGGTCCCGGCTGCGCCCGAGACCGGCGATGCAGTCGCTGCCGCAAGTGCGGCCCGCCGTAGACTCCTCGGGATTGCCATCGAGATGGGAGCGAGTGGCCAGCAGCTCGAAATCGAGCTTGCCGATGACCCGAGCGTTGCTGCCTGGACGATGTGCGCTGCCGCTCCGCTTGGCTCGTTCGATCGGCAGAAGCTCCTGGAGACCGATGATCATGTTGATCGGATGCGTACTCTGCAGCAGATGCTCGAGGATCAAACCCGAGACCTGGAGAACGCGTTGCGGCGGGAGAACTAGTCGCCCAGGTCGGGTACCCCGATGAAGATGACGATCAGCTGCTCGGGCTCAACGAGGGATCCGGCAGGCGGGTTGGTCCCAATGACTCGGCCGAGCACCGACGGCTCATCTGTTGGCACGTTCTCTATGGTCCAAACCAGGTTGAGTCCGGTCGAGTCATTGAACGCCGTGATGGCTGCTTCGACGTCCTCCAGGCCGTAGCCGCGGAGATCGATTAGCTCAGGCGGAATGCCTGACGAGAACTCCACAGTGACGATCGAGCCCTGGGACACATCGGCTCCGGCTCCTGGGCTCTGATCGAGGAACGTATTCTCCGGTTCGATCGACGCCACATTCTCGATGTTGGCGCGCAGGCCCGCCTTGTAAATGGCGTCCTTGGCCTCGCTCTCGGTCATGCCGCTCACGTCGGGTACCTCGGTACGCGGCACGCGGAAGAAGGTGGACGTCCCCTCTGGAGCCTCGGGGAACTCCATGACCGGCAAGTCCGCGGTGATGTACGTCATGAAGTCGTTCCACACTGGACCCGCGACAGTACCGCCGTAGGCGCGGCGGATGCTTTGTACGGTGTCTTCACGTTCGTTGTAGACCGTGAAGTTGATCATCTCGATCTGAGCGTCGGCGTAGCCCACCCAAACAGCGGTGGTGTATTGCGGAATGCCGCCGACGAACCAGACATCGCGGAAGTTCTGCGCCGTTCCGGTCTTGCCGAACTGGGGGCGGCCGATATTGGCCCGCGGGGCTGTGCCTCCGGCACGCGGCACCTTCTCCAACGTTTGCACGACAGCGGCCGCCAGCGCTTCATCGAGAACTCGCGCCCGTGCTACTTCGTGCTCGTAGATCACATTGCCATCGGCATCGACGATGCTTTCGATCAGGTAGCTGTCGACCTTCTCGCCGTAGTTGGCCATTGTGGAGTACGCAGCGGCCATCTCGAGTGGAGTGACGGACTGGGTCCCGAGCGCAATAGAGAGCACCGGGCTGAGGGGTGACTCGATACCGATCTTGTGTGCGGTGTCCACGATCTGCTCCGGGCCGGTGGCCAGCGAAACCTGTGCGTAGACCGTGTTCTTCGAGGTGTAAGTGGCTTGCTCGAGAGTGATGATGCCTTGCCCGCCACCTCCGGCGTTGCTCACGGTCCAGATGTTTCCCTGCGGACTGCAGGGATAGCCACAGTCGATCTTCTGTGGGCTGGTCTGATCCCAGTAACTGCCCAGCGTTATGGGCCAGCCGAACTGACTGCCGTTTTCCAGCGCGGATACCAGGGCGATCGGTTTGAAGGCCGAACCAGCCTGGCGACGTCCTTCGACAGCGAGGTCGTAGGTGCGTTCCCCGGCCTCGAAATCGGTGCCGTAGTCGAGACCCGATGAGACCACGCGGATTGCGCCTGTCTCGTTGTCCACCATGGCGATGGCACCCGTCGGTCCTGCGGGATCGCGGAACCAGGAGCGCAGAATCCGGTTGGCTTCCTGCTGCATCTCATAGTCAACGGTGACTGTGATGGTGAGACCACCACCGCCCTCGCATTCGGTGTCGTTGGCCGGGCAACCGAAGATTGCCTGCTTGCGTTCGGTGTATGTGTCACCGAGTCCGAAGCTGGGATCGGCGAGCAGTCGCTCCCTCGCCTCTTGGAGGATCCGGGGATCGACCTCTTCGAATGGCTCGTGCTCGATCGGCGCCAATGGTTCGGCCTGTGCTGCGAGCGATTCCTCTTCGGTGATGAAGCCGTTCTTCTCCATCTGCTTGATCACCGAGTTGCGCCGGTCGAGCACACGATCGGTGTACCGGCGGATGTTGTAGAACGAAGGGTTCCGGATCGGGACGCTGATTGCGGCTGCTTCGGCGATCGACAGCTCATCGAGCGGCTTCCCAAAGTACTCCTGCGCCGCTGCAGCCACTCCGTATGCGTTGTGGCCGAAGAACTGAGAGTTCAAATAGAACTCGAGAATCTCATCCTTGGTATAGCTGCGTTCCAGCTCGGCAGCGATGACGGCTTCGCAGATCTTCCGGTCGAGGGTGATTTCGTCGGTGAGGACGTTCTTCTTGATGATCTGCTGGGTGATGGTCGATCCGCCGCGGGTGCCCTCGTACCGGGCGTTATCGATCGCCGCACTCAGGATCGAGGAGAAGTCGATGCCCTCATGCTCGTAGAAGTCCCCGTCCTCGGCGGACACAACAGCCCACTGGACGATGTCCGGGATCTCTTCGATAGCGACCGGCTGGCTGTTGCGCTCCGTGATCTTTCCGAGCAGGACCCCGTCGCTGGTGTAGACCTCGGACAGGGAGCCGAGTGCCGGGAAACCGAGGTCGTAGTCGTCCGGATCGCAGATCAATGATTCGGAGACGTCTTCGACGGTCCCAAATGCCGCGTTTGTCTCTAGGAAGGCAAACATGCCGAACAAGGACGCGCCAAGCACGGTAATGACGGCGATCATCGCCAGGCTGGCGACGCGCTTGCCGCGCCGCTCGCGCCTCTCTATGAGATGAAGACTTGGATCCATGGGTTACGAGTAGATAGACGTTCGCAGCGTTCAGATGGTTCCCGCAGGTACCATCGCTCGCAGTCAGACGGATGATAGGTATGTCCGGGAGCAACGAAAGGTATTGGGCGACCAGCGGCTTCGAGATCGATGGGGTTTACGGCCCTGATCGGCTGGATGGCTGGGATCCTGAGGAACAGCTGGGATCGCCCGGCGAATACCCATATACCCGCGGGCCCTATCCCAACATGTATCGGGGCCGGAAGTGGACCATGCGCCAGTACGCAGGGTTCGGTTCAGCGGAGCAGACCAACCGGCGCTTCCGCGACCTGCTTGCGGCCGGCCAGACAGGGTTGTCGGTAGCGTTCGACCTGCCGACGCAGATGGGGCTCGATTCCGACGCTCCGCTGGCGCATGGTGAAGTCGGCAGGGTCGGGGTCGCCATTGACAGCGTTGAGGACATGCGCCTGTTGTTTCGCGACATCCCGCTCGGTGACGTTTCGACCTCTATGACGATCAACTCAACGGCCGCCATCCTGCTGCTGCTGTATGAGCTGGTAGCGGAGGAGCAGGGTGTTGATGGCACTGCTCTGCGCGGCACCGTGCAGAACGACATTCTCAAGGAGTACATCGCCCGCGGCACCTACATATACCCCGTCGCACCGTCGATGCGCTTGGCTACCGACCTATTCGCATACTGCGCTGCCGAAGTGCCCGGATGGAACACCATTTCGATCAGCGGCTATCACATTCGCGAGGCGGGGTCGACCGCAGCCCAGGAGATTGCCTTCACGATCAGCAACGGTCTTGCCTACGTTGCAGCCGCTGAGGACGCGGGTCTCGATATCGACGAATTTGCCCCGCGCCTGTCCTTCTTCTGGAACGCGCACAATCACCTCTTTGAGGAGGTGGCGAAGTTTCGAGCCGCCCGTCGGATTTGGGCCCGGCTCATGCGCGATCGTGTCGGCGCCAAGAAGCCGGAGTCGTGGCGGATGCGGTTCCATACCCAAACGGCCGGCTCGACCTTGACAGCCCAGCAACCTCACATCAACGTTGTCCGCACCGCCTACCAGGCGCTCGCTGCTGCACTCGGCGGCACCCAGTCACTGCACACGAACGCGTTTGACGAGGCACTGGGTCTGCCCACGGATGAATCGGCACTGCTGGCCCTGCGCACACAACAGGTCCTCGGCTTCGAGGCCGGAGTTGGAGACACCGTCGATCCTCTTGCCGGTTCCTACTACGTCGAGTCGCTCACCGATCAGGTTGAGCAAGAGGCACTCACGTTGATAGCTCGGATAGATGAGATCGGCGGAGCTGTGCGCGCAATTGAGGCCGGCTTCCAGGCTCGTGAGATCGAGGACTCTGCCTATCGGTTCGCCCGTTCCGTGGATAGTGGGTCCGCAACCGTCGTGGGGGTGAACCGCTTCGTCGAGGACGATGACGTTGGCCCCGACGTCCTGACTATCGACCCCGAGCTCGAGCGCAGCCAGGCGGCGAGGCTGGCCAAGCTCCGAAGCGAGCGAGACGCCGTCAGGGTGGCCGATGCACTGGGCGCTGTTGCTGGGGCAGCAGCGGGCAGTGACAACGTCATGTATCCGATGCGGGAGGCCTTGCGGGCGGGAGCAACGCTTGGCGAGGTCTCGACAACCCTCGAGTCGGTGTTCGGGCGATTCGGTCGCTAACCGCTGAGGGGCCACCTTGGCTTTGCGGGGGCCGGCGAGCCGATAGGGTGACGGTGGCCCACGAGGTGAAGAGAGGACAATGAAGAGCTGGCTCTACAAGAAGCTCGCCGTGAAGGCGAATGTCTCGGTCGGGGAGCGGTTTCACGTCGGGCCCTTCAGCCGGATCTGGGCTCCGAATCGGTTGACATTCGGCGACGACTGCTACGTGGGCAAGTACTGCACGATCGAGGTCGACGGCAGTATTGGTGACGGGGTCCTCATTGCCAACAGCGTTGGTCTGGTTGGTCGCGAGGACCATGACATCCACGATGTCGGCACCATGATCAGCCGGGCTCGTTGGATTGGTGATCCGAGCTACAACCCAGAGCGTTCCACGATCGTGGTCGGGGACGACGTGTGGATCGGCTACGGAGCGTCAGTCCTCAGTGGTGTCACCATCGGTCGTGGGGCCGTTGTAGCTGCCGGCTCGGTTGTCATCGACGATGTGCCGCCGTACGCAGTTGTCGGGGGCAGTCCCGCACGAGTCATCGCTGAGCGGTTCGACGAGGAGACAGCAGCCAGACACGAGGAACTTCTCCGCAAGCGCCGCTGAGTCCGAATCAAGCGACACATCGTCGCTGCAGTATTCATTTGCCAGATCATGTATTGGCGCCGGGGCCTCATTACCATCGGTGG
>CAJIBB010000118.1_pt1 | contig 12202 bp, 12 predicted proteins | sample 9199201 | NCBI WGS metagenome assembly CAJIBB01 (sample SAMEA7708290, study PRJEB35096) | sediment metagenome | biome: marine neritic benthic zone biome [ENVO:01000025]; feature: sediment [ENVO:00002007]; material: shallow marine sediment [ENVO:03000034] sea grass bed [ENVO_01000059] ... | reverse complement strand
GTGATGAGCAGCGGCACCTCGACACTCGCGCCTCCGGCGAGTTTCGAGAAGAGGCCCTGAACTCCTCGAACCTGTTCGGCGTCCTCTAGTTGGTGAGCTCCATCTTCATCGAGGTGTAGCCGTCCATATCCATTGAGATGCTCCCCTGCATGCCGGGGATGCCACCCATTTCCATGGTCATCGCAACGTTGCCGTTCATCTCCATAGCCACGACCGTGCCCTGTACGGGATCGAGCCATGTAAGCATCGTCGTGCTCGTCGGTGACGACCGCATCGCCATCTGGAACGACGGTGGCATCTCATCCATGCCTTCGACGTTCTCAATACCGCCGATCTCCTCGAACAGGGCGATCATGTCATCCCAGCTGATCGTGTAGGCATCGGTCTTGGATTTCGTCTTGATTACCCACGTGGCGACGCCTGCCCGCTCCTCAGCGCGCAGAATGGTGTGGGTCTCCTCAGTCTCGATGACCTTGTCACCGAAGTCCTGTGTCGACACGGTGGTCCAGGTGTCCCCAACGTTGACTTCGCCATCGGGCAGCTGTGGTCCAAACATCTGGCCGCCGGAGAATGCTCCTGACGAGGTCCCCCCGAGAAGCCCGCTGACGTCGACGGCGACACCGCCGAACTCGACAGAAACAACCTCGCCCTTGTCGTCGATGATGTAGACAAACTCGGGCATCTGGGCAGCGAGAGCATCGTCGATCTCACTCTTGGGCACATCGGAGAGGTCGACCTTCTCCCGGCCCATTTCGATTTGCCCCGACTTGAGTTCCGCGTCATCGACCGTCATCGTCACCCGGTACGAGCCGGGTTCCGGCCCATCTTCGATCCGATAGGTGTTGTCGATGGACATCACCATCTCGGTTTGCATCGTGGACGGCATCGCCGGGTCGAGTGAGGTCAGCGCATCACCGAACTTCGCAGTCATCACCGTCTCGATCTCGGTGTTGTAGCTGAGGGTGACATCGCCGGTCAGGCTATAAGCCAGCGCCCTGGCGCCAACCGGCCCGCCACCAGCCGATGGATCCGAGCTTCCTCCACAGGCCGAAGCCGCCAGAGCGACCACGGCGACAACCAACGCAAACCTACGAGACATCGTGAACACCTCTTGTCGGAACTCTCCGTTTTATCGGCAGATCACCGAGAGAACCTGAGCTAGAGACCGAGAAGCGGGTCCAAACCGACAGTCACGGGCAGCGGTAGCTCCCCCACCCTCCTGACGGCGAGGACAACGCCCGGCATGAAAGCCTGGCGGTCGGTGGTGTCGTGGCGAATCGTGAGGGTCTCACCCATCCCGCCAAACATGATCGCCTGATGGGCGACGAGCCCCGGAAGGCGAACGGCATGAATAGGTACTTCATCGACGGCGGCTCCGCGGGCGCCGTCGATCAGCTCTTTGCTCTCGACCTCACGCTTCTGCGCTCCGGCGGCACCTGCAATGCGTTGCGCCGTGGCGATTGCCGTGCCGGAAGGGGCATCAGCTTTTCGGTCGTGATGCATCTCGATGACTTCGGCAGCATCGAAGTGGGGGGACGCCAGTTCCGCCAGCCGCATCATCACAACCGCACCGATCGAGAAGTTCGGCACGATGAGGCAGTTGCCGGCGCCGGCGGTCCACAGCTCGTCAACGGCGTGCAAGCGCTCCTCGCCGAAGCCCGACGTTCCGACGACGGCGTGTCGCCCCATGGCCCGCCAGCTGCGAAGGTTGTCCATGACGACTTCTGGCACGGTGAACTCAACGACCACGTCGGCATCGAGCATCACCTCGGGTGTGCCCGACACTTCGATCCCGGCTATCTCGGAACCCGGGGCTTTCGGGTCGAAAGCGGCGACAAGATCGAACCCGGTGGCGTATGCGATGGTCTCGGCCACCAGCTTGCCCATTCGTCCCCCGGCACCGGATACGCCGACTTTCGTCATTGCACGATCTCCACGAAGTCCGCTTCTGCGAATGGCCCAACGAGACCGAGAACGTATGGCCCGGCGTAGACCAGGCGGGCAGCTTCGAGGATGTCTTGATGGGTCAGCTCTTCGATGCGAGCAACGGTCTGATCGACGCTGAGGTGCTCAACACCGGTGAGTTCTTGCCTGCCGAGTTGGGTCATCCGGCCGTTCGTATCCTCGAGGGACAGGGCCAGGCTTCCCTTGATGTTTCCCTTGGCGCGTTCGAGCTCTTCCTCGGTGATGCCGTCGGCCATGACCTTGTCCAGCTCGGTTCGGATCAACTTGAGCACCTCGAAGGTTTGGCTGGGGGTGGTCCCGACGTATACGGCGGATGACCCGGTGTCGAGGAACGGCATCCGGAATGCGTGAACGGCATACGCCAGGCCGCGGTCCTCGCGGATCTCGCGGAATAGGCGGGAGGACATTCCTCCTCCGAGTACGTGATTGGCGACGGTCACAGCAAAACGGCGATCGTCACCTCGAGTCAGGCCCTCGGCACCGAAGACGATGTGGGACTGCTCGGTGTCGCGATGCCGTACCTTGACGGTTGGTGCGATCGATGGGGCAACCGAGGCGCGGGCAACCTCCGGTCCCACCCAGTCGCCCATATGCTCAGCGATGAGTGCAACCAGTGCGTCGTGATCGAGATCTCCGACAGCAGCAACGACGGTTGACTTCGGGGTGTAGCGCCGGTGCCAGTAGTTGTGGATCGTGTCGCGGGTCATTGTGTTGATCGAATCCCGCGTTCCCAGAATCGGGGGCGCCAGCGGGTGCCCACCCCAAAGCGCGGTGACGAACTGCTCGTGAGCGACATCGGTCGGGTCGTCCTCGTTCATGTTGATCTCTTCGAGGACGACGTGTCGCTCGGAGTCGATCTCCTTCTGACGAAACGCCGGTCGCTGCAGCATCTCAGCGAGGATGTCAACGGCGAGCGGGAGATCCGCCGAGCGGAGCCGCGCCCAGTAGCAGGTGTACTCCTTGCTCGTAAAGGCGTTATTGCGGGCCCCGACTGCGTCAAATGCCTCCGCGATGGCGCGGGCGGACAGCCGTTCGGAACCTTTGAACAGGAGGTGCTCGAGGAAGTGGCTGGTACCGGCCTCGACGGGCTCTTCGTCCCGACTTCCGGTGTCGACCCAGCAGCCAATGGCGACAGAGCGCACGGACGGCATCTTCTGGGTGATTATGCGCAACCCATTGGGAAGCGTTGTCAAGTCATAGTGCATCCGCAAGATGATAGGGCGACCCGCATATGTCGATTGCGATCAATCCGGGTAGGGACGCCGTCGCAGCTGCTTTGTCTCGGAGCGGGCGCGCTTGTCGGCGAGTCTCCGTTCCCTGGCCGCTCGCCGCGGTCTTGTGCGCTTCCGCGGCGGAGGGGGCGGACGCAGGGCCGTTCGGAGCAGATCGGCGAGCCTGCGCCGGGCAAGCTGCCGGTTGCGCCATTGTGATCTCGACTCCCCAACCTGCACGCTGAGGACGCCGTTGTGAATCCGCTCAGCGAGGTTGGAGAGCACCCGGTTACGTGATTCGTCGTCAAAGCCGGTCGACGTCGAGACATCAAGTCCCAACTCGACGCGGGTCGAGCTCCGGTTGGCATGTTGGCCTCCGGCGCCGCCTGAGGTGTCGAACCGCCACATCAGCTCAGCGGACGGAATCGTGATGTGCTCGGTGACCACCAGATCGTCCATGACCCCACGATAGGAGGCTCCCCGGTGAGCAGACGGCCATGGTTGCCGCTGCCCGCCGACGGCGATTCTGGTTCAGAGCACGATGATGAGCCCCAACCCGGTCCAGCGGCGCCCGCAGCCCGCGGTTTCCACGGCTTGACTCGTGTGAGAGAATCGGCCGTCATGCGCGGCCGAGACCAATCAGTCCTCAATGAGGTCCTACCCCCCGAAGAGAGGGTCATCGAGGCTGTTGTTGCGCGCTATCAGCGAGTTGCTCCGGCCATCACTCGCTTCGCCAGAACCATCGCCGGCAAGGAGGACCTCGTCGTTCGGCTCGGGTCCCAGTCCTCCGGTAGCGAAGACGAAATCGTGCTAGATCCCGGCGTATTCCAGGCGGCCTACGCCCGGAACGCCCCGGTCACACCGGCGGAGGTCGCCTTGACTTCGGCCCTACACGAAGTTGTGCATCTCCTTGCCTCAGATTTCGACGAGATGCGGCCCATACCTCAGTCGTGGCTCGCCCACAGGGACGACCGCACTACAACTGAGGAGCCGGAGGAGCTCGCCATCGACATCCCGTCAGCTCCCTTCCTTTTTGAGGATCACGGCGACGATGCTCCCCCACCCATCCCAGCCGAGGACGAACAGACCGAGCTTCCGTCTGACGAGCAGCCGGTAGCCCTTCTCGACGCGATCTCGAGCATCGGTGGCCCCGCCGCGGAGGCCTTGTTCTTCTCCCTCGAGGACGCCCGGCAGGAACGCGTGCTCCTCGACGGTTTCGGTGGCGTGCGTTCCGTTCTATCCGACCTCTACCTGGCCGCGATGCCGGGCGGTATGGAGGAGGCTCGCCCCCTCGGTCAGTATGCGCTCGCCTGCTTCTTGATGGTCGGCGACTACGCCACAAAGGATCGGCTGCAGAGAATGCTGCCACCACACGTCGGAATGGCTCTGGACGACGCCCAACCGTTCGTTGATGACGTTGCGCAAGCCGACGACCCCTGGACAGTTGGCGGCCTCGCGCTGCAGTTACTCGAGGTGGCGAGGATTCACGGCTTGGCCCACATCGTCGAACAGACCGACTCCCGCCAGGTCCGCACCGCCAAGAACGAAGACGACAGCTCTGCCATCAGCGACTCGGTCGATGCGGTCAGAATCGTCACTCCACCCTTGCGTGACGCCGACTCCTATGACGAGACTCGGGCCGCGGCACAGGCCGTTTCCACCGAGCACGGCAAAGCGGGAGATGCCGACCAGGCCGGCGACCCGGCAACCGAGCAGCTTGTCCGCGTGTCTCAGTCCCCGTCGGTCTACCTCCCGACCGGCCAGACCGGCAAGCTGATAGTCGGCGCCTTCCCCAACGAGTTCCGCACGTTTGCTGCCGAGGGCCGCGGGTTGTTGGACAATGCCGCTCGTCAGTGGGGAGTGGTTCAGCGACGTGTTGCCGGTGAGCTCTACCCGCTGTTCCTAGCCAATCAGCGTCGCGGGTTACGGTCTGGCTTCGACGCCGGTGACCTGTCCCCCCATGCCGCGCTCCTACTCGGAGCCGGGCTCTACGAGCGCATGTTCGAGCGGCGCGACTTGCCGACCCGACGCAGCTACGCCGTGAGCCTCCTCGTCGACGGCTCCGCATCGATGCTCCAGCCCATCCAGGTCGGCACAACCCGGAAGGCCCCGTGGGCTCTGGCCGCGGCCTCGCTCGGAGCCTGGTCGCTGGCAGCGCTGTGCAATGAGTTGCAGATCGACTTCGAGGTCGCCGTCTTCAACCGTTCCTTCCCTGCGACCGGCGACGACACGGAACGAACCTTCAGCGAGCGGCGGCACAAGGCAATCGGCGGACTGCGTCGCACGCACAGCGGCTCGGCAGACCGGCTGTCCCGAACGGTGAACCACTATCTGGTCAAACCGTTCGACGATCGCTGGCGACGCCATGAAGACGTGCTAGCCGGGCTCTTCTATATGGCCGCATCGCCCCGTGAAGCGAGCCAGGCGGCGCGACGCACGCCGGAGAACGCTCCCCCGGTTTCCATGTTCGACAAAGCCGCAAATGTCGACGAGTTCAACGTCACGTTTGCCGCACAGCGCCTAGCGGCCCGTCACGTCTCGACCAGGATCCTGGTGGTGCTCGCCGACGGAATGACCCGCGGTTCGGTGCGGGCGCTCGCCGAGTCTGTGCAACTGGCAGAAAAGACGGGCACAACGGTGCTCGGCATCGGCATCGGCGACGACACGGTCACCGCCGCATACTCACGCCACCAGGTCGTCGAACGGCCCGAGGAGCTGACCAGGGCCATGATCGACGGCGTGCGCTCGACGCTGCTGCGAACGATCGCCGCAGCCGGAGGCGAGACGTGGTGGGTCCACTCTTCATCGGCATATCTTGAACAACAAAGGAGCCTTGCCCATGGCTGACATGGTGACGTTCATCGACCCGAGCGGCGAGGGGCCGGCCATCGAGCTTCCCCCCGTCGAGATCCCCAAGGACATCCCGGACCGCGATCTTCGTCTAGAGCACATCCCGGATCCCGACCCGTACTACGTGGATCTCGGCATGCTGTACCGCCTGGCCCAACTCGAACAGGTGCGTCAGCAGCATTTCACGGACACGCCGCTGCACCTGGCCCTGCGCGGCCACATGGGGACGGGCAAGGACCACGATCTCGAGCAGTTTGCCGCAATGCTCGGCATGCCCCACTATCGGATCCCGCTGACCGGCGAGGTCCGGGACATCACCCTGATCGGCTCGGTGAAGCTGTACGGGGATGGCAAGGGCGGAACCGAGAGCCGCTGGGAAGACGGAGACATCACCCGGGCGCTGCGCGGCCCAGCGTTGATCAACCTTTCCGAGCTGAACGCAGCCGGCGCCGAGACGTTGTTCGCTCTGCACGGATTGCTCGACCGGCATCAAGCTTTGGAACTCCCCACCGGCGAGATGGTGCATCTGCGCTCCGATGTTCGAGTCTTCGGGACGCTGAATCCGACTGATCTGCGTGACTATGCGGGCACTCAGACGCTGAACAAGGCGTTTGCCGACCGCTGGATCATCTGGGAGAAGGACTTCCCCGAGGAGGACGAGCTCATGACCATGCTCGAGCGCCGTCATCCCACGATGAAGACGTCCTTTGCCGAGCCCATTGCCAAGCTCGCGGTTGAGGTCAACGCATCCTTCAGCTCGACTGACTCGCAGACCCGAGTCGAAACACCGATGAGTCTAAGGACGGTCCTTGACAGGCTTCCCGCCGGGCTGCGTGTCTATGCAACAGCCAACGATCCGCTTCGCAGGGCGTGGGAGGAGTTCGTGCTCCCCCACGTCGACAAGTTCGATCGAGACCACTACGACACCGTCTGGTCCGCCGTGGCACGTCGGGGCCCGAACGAGAAGCCGTACAAGAAGGGCTAGGTCGTCTCGCAACGGCTCGGAGATACACGACGCACAAGCGACCCCATGCCCCATCGACTTCACCCGGCCGAGGCATAACCGAGCCTCGGGGACATAGCCGTGGCACGCCCTGGGCTAAGGTCCCGCCATGCCTTCATTTGACGTTGTTTCACAAGTAGATATGCAAGAGGTTCGCAACGCGGTCGACCAGGCTGCCCGCGAGATCGTCAACCGCTACGACTTCAAGGGAACCGACACCCAGATCCGGCTGACGGACGATGGGATCGCGCTGGAGTCAAGTGCCGATGGACGGCTCGAAGCCGCGGTCGACGTCCTCAAGGGCAAGCTGGTGAAACGCAAGGTGTCGCTCAAGTCCATCGACGGTGGCGAGATCAAACCGGCCGCCTCGGGCCGGGTGCAAACGCTCTTCACCCTCAGCCAGGGCATTCCGCATGAAGCTGCCAAGGAACTGAGCAAGGTCGTTCGGGACGCCAAGCTCAAGGTTCAGGTCCAGATCCAGGGAGATCAGCTCCGGGTCCAGGGTAAGAAGCGTGACGATCTCCAAGAAGTGATCCAGATGCTGCGCGATCTCGACTACCGGCTACCGCTCCAGTACATCAACTTCCGCGACTAGCCGGGCTCTCCAACTCATAGCCGTAGGCATCGATGATCGCTTTGTTGTTCTCATAGACGAGGTCGGCAAGTTCCGGCGTGTAGTACTTCGAGTAATGGCCGTGCCTGCTGTTGTTCATCCTCCTGAAGCCGTGTATGTCGTCCAGGCACTCCTGGCTGACGCCTACTGTCGACAGGAAGGCATAGAGATCGTCATGGATGGTCTCGTACCGGCCCATCGCAACCTTTGGGTTGATCGGCCTCTTGGCTGAGGCGCCGAAGATGCGGTAGTACTTCGTGGCGAAGCTGTTGTACTCGTATTCCTCTGAGCCGGGTGGGTAGGTGTACAGGTTCGCCATGAACTCGCCGAAGTCCAGTTCCTTGTCCTTCGACACCGTCATGAAGTGTGGCGGCCTGTGGTCGTACATGTTGAAGAAGTGGAACCACGAGACGTACCAGTCCCAAGGATTCCGCACCAGCCCAAATGTTGGCAGCTTGCGCCGACGCCAGCGGGATACGTCCGAGAGGGCGTGGTGCTGCTCCCACTTTGCGCTGGGGTCATCGCCGAACGGCTTGCCGGATGCGAGCGTCACGTCGTCGCCGTAGTGCTTCTCCAGCAGTAGCCGAATGAACACACCGCCCGTCTTGGGCATGTGAAGGATGAGGCACTTGTTTTCAAGAATCATCGGGTCCCCGAGCAGCAGTACTTGCGATTATAGGAAGGGCCTGGTCCGCAAACCCTTCGTGGCTAGCCGCCCGTTTCCATCCGAAACAGGATGATCTTCTCGATCGGAACGAATCCTTCGCTCCGGTACAACGATCCCGATCCCGGATTCTCCTCAGCGTAGAGGACCTCTGCAGACTCCATCCCCAGCTCCGCATCGCCTCCAACACGGGACGCATCAGCGCCCGGCCCAGACCGAGGCGCGGCAGGTCTTCGGGTCCGGCGTACGGACGGCGAATCACAGACCAAGTCCGATCTCCACTGCACGGACAAGCGAATCGGCAACGGGAACGTTCAGCCCCTCCAGAAGCGAGCGATGGTGGCTCCCGCCGTCGTAGATGACGCAGCCGATACCGGCCGCAGCAGCGGCTTCGGCGTCGTCGGTAGCGTCACCGATCATCACCGCGTCCGTTACGCCATCGAGGTGCCCGAGATGGATCTCCAGCAAACGGGTCTTGGTCTCGCCTGCGTCCCTGGTGTTGCCTTCAATACGCACCATTTCTGCATCGACACCACGCCGCTCGACCTCGGGCACGAGGTCGTGATGCCACCACATCGATAGGATCGACTGCGTTGCCCCGGCGCGGCCAGCTCGTGCGATCGCAGCTTCCGCGTCAACGGTCAGCGGCACAAATCGTGCCCTGGCTGCATATGTCTCGTGGAAAGTGAGGTCGATGGCGGCCCACTCATCGTCGGTGACCGGCCGCTGGAGAAGGCGGTCGTAGAACAGCCGCACCGGTCGGGTGTACCAGTCCCGATAATCGTCGGCATCGATCGGCCCTTCACCGATCGCTGCCAGCGATACATTGACCGCAGCGACAACCGTGGGCAGGTCATCAACCAACGTCCCATTCCAATCCCAGATCACGTGGCGCATAGGTCGGGACGCTAGTAGCGTCAAATACCCGCTCGATCAGAGCTTCGAGCGGGATCGCCTATCAGATTGACCGTGATGCGCAGCTACGAGTTGGGAAACAAGGATCTGGACGAGCGACTCGTGTCGCTCGTGCGTGAGGCTGTCGCTGAGCACGAGGACCGCGCTCACGATGAGGACCTCGTCCGGGAGATGATCGTCTCGATCCTCAAGATGCACCGAGACGATACGGACCGAGGTGACCTCAAGATCGTAAACTCCGCGCTCAAAGAATTGCGGTACTCGTTCCTAGTGTTCTCGCGATACCGCGAGTTGCCGAAGGTAACCATCTACGGGTCGGCTCGCACCGCCCCCGAAGACCCGAACTACCAACTCGCAGCCAACTTCGCCAATCTGATGGCCGACACCCACCAGTGGATGGTTGTAACCGGGGCCGGCCCGGGCATCATGGAGGCGGGGAACCTGGGCGCTGGAACCGACTACGGCTTCGGGGTCAACATCAGGCTGCCCTTCGAGGCCGACCCCAACCCGTACGTTCACGAAAGCCGTCTGATCAACTTCAAGTACTTCTTCACACGCAAACTCATGTTCGTGAAGGAATCCGATGCTTTCACAGTCTTCCCCGGTGGCTTCGGAACCCAGGACGAGACATTCGAGTTGCTCACGCTGATCCAGACGGGCAAGTCCGACCTGCACCCGATCGTGCTCATGGAGGCGGCCGGCACCGGATATTGGGATGAATGGTTCGACTTCGTTACCGCACTGCGGGACCAGGGCATGATTGCCCCCGACGATCTGAGTCTCTTCACCTACACCAACGATGCAGAGGAAGCTGCTGAGGAGATCAGGCGCTTCTACAACAACTATCACTCGCAACGCTACGTGGAAGGCAAGCTCGTCCTCAGGCTCAAGCATGAACCCAGCGAGTCGCTCATTGCCATGCTCAACGACGAGTTCTCCGACATCGTGGTCAGCGGGACGATCGAGAAGATCAGCGCCACACCAGCCGAGGTCAAGACGAACGACAACCTGGATCTGCCGCGGATCCGCCTCCACTTTGACCGCCGCCACCTGGGTCGACTCCGCCTCCTCGTCGATCGACTCAACGCTGCAGCGCAGGACGCTCCCGGCGCAAACTGAGCCCGAGACACCCCCGAGGATTCGCACGCTCACCCGCGAAGGTAAAATGAACCTCCCATGCGCGAAATACTCTCAGACCTCGTAGCTGAGCAACAAGCCTTAGACCAGTTTCTCCAGCGGATCAGCGAGCGGCAGTGGAAACTACCTACCTCTGCCCCCGGCTGGAGCATCAAGGACACCGTAAGCCACCTCGCCTACGCCGAGCGCTTCGCCGCTTCTGTGCTGGCCGATGGGGCTGCAGTTGTCGATGACGTCAAGAATCAGGACATCGACGAGTGGACGGCCGCTGGTGTCAAAGAGGGCCGCGAAATGCGGTATCAGCAGGTCATCGAATGGTGGCGGAACAGCCGCGCCGATGTCGTCGACGCCCTTTCCCGCATGGAAGGCACGGATCGTGTCCCCTGGTTCAACGGCGACATGAGTGCTCGTGCCTTCGGCACGCTGCGGCTGATGGAAACGTGGGCCCACGGCCTCGATATCAAAGATGCGATGGAAGGGCTCCTGACCTACGACGAGGAAGAGGAAGATCCCACCACCGACACATCCCGGATCCGGCACGTCGCCTGGCTGGCCCACCGGATGCTTCCGTTTGCATTCGCCGAGGCGGGCGAGGCATTCCCCGAGTCTGGGATCAGGCTCGAGCTGATGGGGCCCCGCTACGCCCGTTGGGTATACGGGCCAGAGGATGCCGACGACGTGATCAAGGGCGTCGCCGGCGAGTGGTGCCGCATCGCGGTCCACCGCATGGACTCAACAGCTAGCTCGCTCAAGACAGAGGGCGACAACGCCGAGACAGCCATCAAGGTCGTCCGCACCTACTAGCCAGCGAAGCTCCGTCCCTACCGCATACAATCGGCGGCCATGACGAAGTACGACCGCGTCACGATCGCGTTTCACTGGGGTTCAGCCGCCGCCATCATCATCATGTGGCCGCTGGGCAAAGTAATGGTCAGCGGCGGGGAGGAGCCTTCTTCCGTCCTCTATGCAATCCACGTCGGCCTCGGACTGGTGGTCGGCGGGGCGACGCTCATCCGCGGTGTCTGGGTATTGCGACACGAGCGTCCCGAGGAACTCGAGATGCCGCGCTGGGAGCACTTGCTGTTCGTCGCCAACCACTATCTGCTGTACATCCTGCTGATAGCGCTGGCGGCGAGCGGGATAGGCATCCTCATCGCAGCCGGAGGATTCGACGCCGCCGCCCTGGCAAAGAGCGACGGCCCACAACCACAGCACCAAGCCGCATCGACGATATTCCTCCTCATGTTCGTGATGCACGTCGCCGGGGTGATCTACTACCAGGTGACTAAGGGACGCACCCTGCGCCGGATGGGTGTTGCGATCGACTAGTTGCGTCGTTCCTTGTTCACGTCGAAGCCGGATTTGAGCAGAAGGCTGAGAAAGGCCGGCGCCGGCTCACGGAACTGGATCGGCCTGAACGCATCCTGGTGCTCCTCGAAAAAGCTGAGCAGTGTCGTCACCATGTGGCTCAGAGCAATCGTGTTGACGTTCGAGTAGTGGCTCCTCCCGAACGCCACCAAACGAGTCCGGATCCTTGCGCCGCCCTTGCCATCGCTGGTGCAGATTCCGTCGCGCTGGAGTCGGTTGATCACATCGTTCAGGTCGGCTTCATACAGCCACTCCACCCGCCGCAGCACCGAGTGCAGCACGCCGTGATCCTTGATGCCTGGGTTCAGCTCGGCCTGACCCTGTTTGACCTCGCCGACGATCACATCGACGGTGTCCGGCTCCAGCTTCAGGACCGGATCGTCGATGAGCAGCATCTCGCAGTCCTCCGGCCGATGCGGATCTCCGATGTAGATGTCCCCGGGAAAGCGAATAGCCATGACGTCGATGTCGGTCAC
>CAJIBB010000058.1_pt1 | contig 12205 bp, 13 predicted proteins | sample 9199201 | NCBI WGS metagenome assembly CAJIBB01 (sample SAMEA7708290, study PRJEB35096) | sediment metagenome | biome: marine neritic benthic zone biome [ENVO:01000025]; feature: sediment [ENVO:00002007]; material: shallow marine sediment [ENVO:03000034] sea grass bed [ENVO_01000059] ... | reverse complement strand
GCCGCCTACTCAGACCCCCGCTTCCCGGCAATGCGACGTGAGGAGATCGACGACCTCGAGATCACGGTGTATCTGCTGGCCGAGCCCGAACCCGTCGTCGACCTAGCCGACCTCGATCCGAGCCGGTTCGGCGTGATCGTCGAGGGTGGTAGCCGACGCGGACTGCTGCTTCCCGCTATCCCCGGCATCGACACTGTTGATCGTCAGCTCGCCATCGCCAGGCAGAAGGCCGGATTGGCGCCGGACGCCGCAGCCGAGATACTGCGGTTCGAAGCCACCATCCTGCACTGACGCGCTCGTCGCCGCTCTTCCCGACGGCCCCTAGGCTCGACTCCACGCTCACAACAGGAGAAGAAGATGGCATTGGAGTCAACGATGCTCGCCTTGGGGACACCCGCACCCGATTTCGATTTACCCGACACGGTGAGTGGCGGAACCGTCAGCCTCGGCGGTCTCTCCAGCAAGGCGCTGGTGGTCATGTTCATCTGCAACCACTGCCCCTACGTCAAGCACGTCCAAGCGGGGCTGGCTGCATTCGGGCGTGACTACGCCGATGCCGACGTGGACATCGTGGCGATCAGCTCCAACGACGCTGAGAACTACCCGGACGACAGTCCCGAGCAGCTCGGTATCGTCTCGCGCGAACTCGGCTACAACTTCCCGGTTCTGTACGACGAGTCGCAGGAAGTCGCCAAGGCGTACACCGCAGCCTGCACCCCGGACTTCTTCCTGTTCGGACCGGACCGGACGCTTGTCTACCGCGGTCGCTTCGACGAGTCCCGGCCCAACTCAGGCCTGCCCGTCACCGGGGCTGATCTGCGTGCGGCCCTCGACGCGGTGCTGAACGACAACGCGGCACCGTCCGGCCAGTTCCCGTCGATGGGTTGCGGCATCAAGTGGAAGCCCGGTAACGAGCCGGGCTGAGGGCTCACCCAGCTTCGGATCTCATCCGAACTCCAAGGTGATCACATCACCCGAGCTTCGGATCTCATCCGAACTCCAAGGTGATCACATCACCCGAGCTTCGGATCTCATCCGAACTCCAAGGTGATTACATCACCCGAGCTCAGCGAGCTTGGGCACCAGGCCGACGACACCTGCGGTGAAGGCGACGGGATCCGGCGTCCAGGGCATCACCTGAACCTCGGAGATCCCGAGCTTCGCATACCCGGCCATGTCCTCCAGGAACGCGTCGTGGTCGCCGGTGACGACGTCATTGCCGACGTAGAGAATCGTCTTGGTGATGGCGTCGTAGTCCGTACCTTCGTTCTCGCAGTGACGGCGCAGCACGTCGAGCTTGCCGGCGATCACGTCGTGCCCGGCCGTGAAGAGATTGCAGGCGTCGGCGTACTTGGCAACGAGCCGCAGTGTCTTCTTCTCCCCCATGCCGCCGATCATGATCGGAGGGTGAGGCTCGCTGATGGACTGCGGCGAGTTGAGAGTCTCAGCGAGCGTGTAGTGATCTCCGTCGTACGAGCCGTTGTTGTCGCTCCACATCTGTAGGCAGATCTGAACTGCCTCTTCGAGCCGCTCGAAGCGTTCGGCCACAGGGGGAAACGGCACACCGAGTCCAAGATGCTCCCGCTCGTACCAGGCGGCGCCGATTCCGAGCTCGGCCCGACCGTGAGAGAGCACGTCGATCGTCGTGACGATCTTGGCCAGCAGCCCGGGGTGCCGGTAGGTGACGCCCGTAACGAGCAGCCTCAGCTGAACACTCTCCGTCTTCGCTGCGAGCCACGCCAGGGTCGAGTAGCCCTCGAGCATCGGGTCCTCGGCAGGGGCGAAGTCCTGCATCTGGAACCAGTGGTCCATGACTGAGAGCGAGGCGAGCCCACCCTGATCGGCCATCTCTGCAACGGTGCCGAGAGTGTTGGCCGTCTGGTCTGTGCCTTCGGGCCAGTTGAAGTGCGGTATGTGCAACCCGATATCCATGACGTCCCCTTCCATTGACGACTTGAAGCCGAGAGTACCCCTGTGCGTCACCCTTCGACGCCGGTCGGGGTCAAGCCTGCTCGGGCCTCCAGAAGATGGCGAGTTGCAGTGCTGCGGTGCCGACGCCAAGCGCGGCCAGGGCGAGCCCGGCCCGTCCGTCGAAGTACTCGGCGAGGGTCACGCCGGAAAGCTCGATGATGTGGTCTAAGGAGAACTCACCTGGTCCGCTGACGGCAAGTGCGAGCGCGGCCACGGCGAGCAATGCGACGTACTCGTAACCCTCAACATCGATGTCGTCCTTCATGAACGCCGTGATGAAGAACCCCGCGGGGCGGTGCACCGTCCAGTAGGCAACAGTCATCACGCCGATCACTGCTGATGCCGCCGGGCCGGTCAGCAGTCCGCCGATCAAGAGAATCCCAGCACCCACCTCGGCGACCGTCGATACGAGCCATTGCAGAGCCGGTCGACGAAACCCAATGCTGCCGAACCACCCCGCCGTCCTTGCTCTTCCGCGGGCGTGCTTGATGCCGTGGGCCAGGAACACAACCCCGAGCCCCACTCGCAGTATGGCCAGTGCGGTGTTGACTGTGTCCGGCATGACGTTCTCCTCATTCTGTCAACCCCCGCTGAGGGTGCGCATCTGGCGGTCTGTCGAGTAGCCGACACAGTATTCCGTGCAGCATCGGATGTCTGCCGTCCCCTCAAAGAGAGGGGGTGGTTTCCCCTACAGGTTCGTCTCGGCGAGCGCTGCCAGGTCGGGCGGAGTCAGTCCGTTCTCCTTCATCAGGAACTTGTGGTCTCCGAGTTGCTGGAACTTGTCACCGAGGCTGGCGAACACCTGCTTCGGGGCGCCGGCAACACCGGCCTTGTGCTCTGCAACGGCCCCGCCTAGGCCACCCATCGGGCTGTGTTCTTCAACCGTGACGACGAGCTGATTCTCGGCGAATACCTCGTCCAGCATCTCGGTGTCTAGCGGTTTGATGGTGTGCATATCGACTACGCGGGTCGAGATACCCTTGCTCTCGAGGATGTCGGCGGCTTCGACCGCCGCTGCCAGAAGTGATCCCGTTGTGATGAACGCAACGTCACGACCGGGGCGATACTCGATGGCCTTACCGATCTGGAAATCGAAGTCCTCGGGATACATCACGGGATAACCCGGACCGCCGGTGAGGCGCATGTAGACCGGTCCCTCCTGCTCGATGCAGGCGTAGAGCGCCTTGTGTGTCGAGAGCGGATCGGAAGGAGCGATTACGGTGAAGTTCGGGATGGCTCGGACCATGGCGATGTCGTCCATGGCGTAGTGAGTGTTCCCGAGCGGGCCGAATCGGACACCGGCCTCGATACCGATGACCGTAACGTTCGCCTTCATGTAGCCCACCGCGGCACGCATCTGCTCGGCCGGCCGCATCGGCACCATGGCAGCGAGGCCGACGGCGAACGGGCGCAGCCCTTCGAGGGCGAGGCCGGCTGAGAAGTCGATCAGGTTCTGTTCGGCGATACCGACGTCGAAGAACCGATCCGGATAGGTGTCCTTGAATTCGACCAACCGGGCCGTCGGGGTGAGATCGGCGCTCAAGGCCACCATCTCGGGGTAATCGGCGGCCAACATCAACAGGGTGTCTGCCTGTACTGAGCGGTGACCCTTCTCGGACCACTCCTGCAATTTGTCTAGTGCTGCATTGTTCATGTCGTCTTCGCGTTCTCTAGATCCGCAACTGCCTGCTCGTATTGCTCCTCGTTCATCGGGCGGGCGTGCCAGTTGAGACTGCCCTCCATGAACGAGATGCCTTTGCCCTTCGTTGTGTTGGCGATGATCACGTGGGGCTTCCCGTTGCTGGAGCCCTTGAGACCCTCGAGGGCGTCGAGCAGGCTGGCTGCGTCGTTTCCATCCTCGAGGACCACCACATCCCAGCCTGCAGCTCGCCACAGCGCCTCGACATCAACGTCCATGATGTCCTTGGTAGTGCCGGCGAGTTGGACGAAGTTGCGATCGATGATCGCGACGAGGTTGTCCAGCTCGTACTTGACGGCATTCATCGCCGCTTCCCAGATAACCCCCTCGTTGCATTCCCCGTCACCAACCAGGGAAAACACCGTATGGTCCTCGCCCTTGATCTTGGCTGCCTTCGCCATCCCGCAAGCAACAGCGAAGCCGTTGCCGAGGGTTCCCGACGACACCTCGATGCCGTACTGCGGGTTGCGGGTGGGATGGCCGGCGAGGAAGCTTCCGTCACCCTTGAAGGTCGACATCTGCTCCGCCGTGATATACCCGGCCTCTCCCAATGCTGAGTACAAAGCAAGGCAAGCGTGGCCCTTGCTCTGGACGAAGCGGTCCCGGTCCTCCCAGGTGGGGTTCTCGGGATCGTGGTTCATGATGCCGAAGAACAGGCTGGCCACTATCTCAATGCTCGAGAGGGCAGGGCCGAAGTGGGCGCCGCGACCCCCAGCTCCGTAGCCCATCTCGATGACATGGCGCCGCATCGATGCGGCCTTCTCGTTGATGAGATCAACCGTTTCCGTGTTTGCCATATTGCGATTCTCCGTACGCGTGTGATTGGTACTAGTTGGTGTTCGGGATTCGGAATTGATGCCCGCTGAACTGTCCTGTCGGTATTGCGGTGGCTTGCCACTTGGCGAGTTCGATCATCTTCGGGATGTCGACACCGAGGTCGTATCCCATCTCCGACAACATGAATGCCAGGTCCTCGGTTGCCAGGTTTCCTGATGCTCCCGGAGCGAATGGGCAGCCCCCCAGCCCGCCGAGCGTCGATTGCACCTTGTCGACCCCGAGCTCGATGGCGGCAAGCGTGTTGACCATTCCCATGTTGCGGGTGTCGTGAATGTGGACCTGCAGATCGAGCGATGGATACTCAGTCCAGACGGCGTCGATGATTCGTCGGACCTGGGAGGGGTTGGCGATCCCGATCGTGTCACAAAGGTTGACCGTTCCGATCCCGCTCTCGACATAGGGCTTCAGGAACGGCACGACCTCGTCCTCGCTCTTCATCCCCTCGAATGGGCAACCAAACGTGGTGGACAGGTCAAGACAGACATCCATCTCCGGATAGGCCTCGAGGATCGCCAGTAGCCCGGCGAAGGATTCATCATGAGTTCGTCTGATGTTGGCCTTGTTGTGGCTCTCGCTGAGGGAGACGACATAGGACACGGATCTGAGACCAGATTCCCACGCCGCCTGGGCGCCGCGCAGATTCGGGACCAGCGCAAATAGATCTGCATCCGGATACTTGCCGACGACCTTCTTCGCCAGGTCGCCGGCATCCTTCATCTGCGGTATCGCCTTGGGGCTGACGAACGAAGTTATCTGCAGATGCCGCAATCCGGCTTCCAGGAGGCCCTCGACGACCCGTACCTTCGTATCTAGCGGGATGTATTCATCCACCATCTGAAAGCCGTCGCGAGGCCCGACTTCGTACAGCTCAATCGTCTTCACGATCCCTCCTCCAGCATGGTTCCTGTCTCCTTGAGTCGCCGGTACCAGCCAAACGCCAAATCGGGCAGCTGGGGGTGGTGCCCCCCACAGTCCCGCCGCGCCGTCTCTAGGTATGCCGTCAGCTGCCCCCGGTATGCATCAGATGCGCACCGCATCACCAAGGCGTCAGCTCGTTCTCCGTCGTCAAGGCCGCGGAGATCCGCAACACCGTGTTCGGTCACGACAACGTCGACATCGTGCTCACCGATGTCCTGGTGCGACACCATGGGGACGATGTTGGAAATGGCCCCGTCCTTCGCGGTTGCAGGGATGAGGATCACCGAGAGGCCTGCGTTCTGCGCAAACCCCGCTCCGCCACCAATGCCGTTGACCACGCGACTCCCTGCGATATGGCTGGAGTTCACGTTTCCGTAGATGTCGACTTCGATACCGGTGTTGAGCGACATCAACCCGAGCCGCCGGATCACCTCCGGACTGTTGGTTATGTCGCCGTTTCGAATCACGAGGTGATCGCGCAAGTTTGGGGTCTCTCGCAATATCTGTTCGACCCGCTCGCTCATGCCCAGACCGCCCGTCGACAAGGCCGCTGCCTTACCGGACGCAAGGAGCTCCAACACGGGCTCCGTAATGCCGCCGCAGAAAAACTGCAGATCGCGAAAGCCCGACTCTTGGAAGGCATCTGCGATGGAGTCGGCGATGCCACCAAAGCCGGTCTGAATTGGAGGGAGCCGCCCGCCGGTCCTCGCCACTTCGAGCTCGAGGAAGTTGAACAGGTGGTCGGAGATGCGGCTTGTCACCGCCGTGCCTGATGGCTGAGGTCCCATTCGCTCGGGGATGGCTGTCTCGACGATGTGGCTGATCTTCTTGGGGTCAACCGGGATACCTGACTTGCCTATCCGCTGATTGGTCCGAACGAGGGGAATCGGCTCGGTGTCGGGGGCCGCCGCCGGGATGAACACGTCATGGAGGTCGCGGAGCACCTCAGGCTGCGCGGCATTGATCTCGACGATGACTCTCTGCGCTGCGCCCATCAGATGGTGGGTCATGCCGACGGAGCTCGTGGGAATGAGATGGCCGTTCCCGTCAAAGCCAAGCGCCTCAACCACGGCAACATCGATCTGCCCGAAACTCTCGTGTCGCAACAGCGCGGGCATCTTGCTCATCTGCTGCTCGACGTAGCGCACCGAGCCGCGGTTGGCTTGAGCGGCGAGCGTGCGGCTTGCCACCATGGGCGCCCGCCGGGAGATGATCTCCTCGGCTCCCAGGGTCTCATCGAGCCACGGCACGTTGGCGCCGGTAATCAGACCAAGCGACAGGTCTTCTCCGCCTCGCTTGCGTTGGGCGAGGACCTCGATCACAGCCTTGGGGTAGCCCGCCATCGCATAGCCACTCATCGCAACGGTCATCCCGTTCACTATGGAGGCGGCCGCCTCCTCGGCTGTCGAGATGCGGTTCTCGTTCAAGTCTCCTCCAACCGTCACCGGGGTGTGAAGCCGGCGAACAGTTCATCGTCGGTCGGTTGGAAGCTCGGGATCTCGCGGATGACCCAGGTGTTGTTCATGTAGTGCTTGAGGGCGACGTTCTCCGAAATGCCGTTGCCTCCCCACGTTCCGCAACCCAGCGAATGGGTGAACGGCATGCCGCTGACCCAACTGCCGCCGTTGGTTGCGGCCTGGGGTTGGTTGACGACGACTCGGGTCGTATACGTCTCGAGCGCCAGTTTCTCCACGTTCTCTGGCGTGGCCGAGAAGATCCCACATGAGTGACCAGAACCCGAGTAGGCGTGATTGTCATTGGTGATGCGGATGGCGTCGTCGATGCCGGTTGTCTTGTAGACAGTCGTGACGAGGCTCATCTTCTCTCCGGCAAACGGCGACGCTTCCCCTGTCTCATCCTCTTCGACGAGCAGCATCGACGTCCCCTCGGGCACTTCGACTCCGGCGAGGTTGGCGATGTTGCTCACCGGTGACGCCACGATGTGACGGTTGAGGACGTGGTTGGCGGGCCACTCCGGCCACAGTGTGCTCCGCAGTTTCTCCTTCTCGTCGGCGTCGACCAGGTGGGCACCGACCTTGCGGAACTCTTCCAGCATGTCGTCATACACCGACTCGTGGATCAGGACCGCGTTGTCGCATGAGCAGCCGGCAGCAAGGTCGAACGTCTTGCTGGCCTTGATCTTCGATGCCGCATCGGCAAGGTCGGCGGTGTCGTCAACAACGATGATTGCGTTCCCGGCCCCGACGCCGAAGGCCGGAGTCCCCGAGCTGTGGGCGGCCCGGACCATCGGTTGCCCGCCGGTGGCGATAACCAGATCACACTGCTTCATCAACTCGGTGGTCTTCGGGATCGAAGGGTTCTCGATGCAGATGAACAGGTCCTCCGGAGCGTCGTACTTCTTCATCACATCGCGGAGGAGATTGGTCACCTTGGTGGTGGTGAGCTTGCTCCGGGGATGGGGTGAGAAGATGACGGCGTCCCGGGCTTTGACAACGAAGATGGACTGCGTCAGCGGATGGAATTCCCCTTGCGTGCTTGGCACCAGCGAGCCGACGACACCAACCGGCTTGGCGATGCGGACCAGCCCCTTCTCAGGAATCTCTTCGACCACGCCAACGCTCTTGGCGTCCTTGACGTCATAAAGGATCCCGCGGCACTTGCCCGCGACCTTGGCGACCTTTGAGGGGATGTCACCCAACTGGCACTCGTTGAATGAGAACTCGGCTATCTCGGCCAGCAGCTCATCGTTTGCGGCGATCTCCCAGGCAATCGCGTGGGCGAGCTCATCGACCTTCTCTTGCGAGAACCCTTCCGCAATCTTCTGCGCTTTCCGAGCCCGATCCATCAGTTCGGATATGTAGGCCGCTATTGCAGCATCGCTCTCGCTCACAGCATCCTCCCGAGATTCGCTCGTATCAATACCTGCATCCGGGTCCCCCAAGCAGAGGCGATCGTTGGTACCGGCAGCTGCGCTACACCAAGACCCTGGAACGGATGTCGATTCGGATCATAGCCCGCCTGTTGGAACGTTCCAATAGGTCCCTTGTCATCCTTGCCGGGGCCTTGTGTCTAGGCTCGGCAGGAGGACGAGGGAGACGCCGTGGCAGGCAAAACGCCATTCGACAACGAGGCCGTAGAAGCTTTGTATTCGGGCTTCAGTGAGCCAACCCGAACGCATCTGCTCGCACTACGTGAACTCGTTATCGAGACGGCAGCGGAGACCGAGGGTGTGACCGGGTTCGGCGAGGCGGTCAAATGGGGTGAGCCCAGCTTTGTTACGAAGTCGGGAAGCACGGTGCGCATGAATGAGGCGGGGGCCAACGAGTATGCCCTCTACTTCAACTGCCAGACCAAGCTGATCGACACCTACCGCGCGCTATTCCCAACGAAGTTCCGCTTCGACGGAGCCAGAGCGCTGGTCTTCACGCTCGACGACCCCCTGCCGGTGGACGAACTGCGGGTGTGCATCTCGCTTGCGCTCACCTATCACAAACGGAAGCACCTCGACCTGCTTGGCGCCTAACGCCCGAGCTCAAGTCGGTAGGGTCGATCATCATGGTCGAAGTCACCAGGATCAAACCACATGCGGCTGACCTTGCCCGAGCGGCGCTCAGTCGCGCCTACCACCGCAAGCCGGCAGAGCCAGCACGTCTGCTCTCGATGCTCTCCGATCCCAACTTCGTTCTCCTGGTTGGAATCAAAGACGGTGACCCGATCGCATACCTCCACGCCGAACTGATCGGACGTCTCGACGGCCGGATGATGATGCTGATCTATGAGGTGACGGTCGCAGCCGAGGAACGACGCCGCGGGATCGGCAGCGCTCTCATGGCTGCGGCCTTCAGTATCGCTGATGAGGCCGGAGCCGTAAGGTGCTGGCTACTCACCGAAACCGACAATGTTGCGGCAGTGAAATTCTACGAATCGCTCGGCGGGGATGCGTCCCCGGCAGTTGGGTACTCATGGACCCTTCGCTGAGACGACCGGCAATCGTCGCGTTGAACCCACGGCGGTAACGTGCGCCGGTGCTCATCGTTACCGCAATCGCTGCCTTCCTGATCGGCTTCAGCAAGGCTGGAGTCGGAGGGACTCTGTCTCCGTTTGTGACCGTGTTGGTGGCGCTGTCGATCCCTGCCGACGATGCGATCGGGCTTCTGCTCCCCATGCTGATAGTTGCCGATTGGTTCACCATGAGTGCCCATTGGCGGCAGTGGGTGACCCCGATCGTTCTCAGGCTCCTGCTCGCAAGCACTGTCGGGATCATCATCGGAAGCACGATCCTCGGCAGCATCAGCGAACCGGCGCTGCGCAACCTGATTGCCATCGCCATGCTGGTCTTTGCCGTCTACTACCTCATCACCAAGACTCAGATTGCAGCGAACCTGGCGATGACACGTGCCTGGCCCGCCGGGTTTGTCGGCGGGCTGAGCTCATCACTCGCCCACCTGGGCGGGCCACCGATCCTCGCCTATCTGCTCACCACCGATCTGCCACCCCGCAAATTCGTTGCTACCTCGGCGGCCCTGTTCACGATCACCAACCTGCTCAAGGTGCCGGCCTACTTCTTCGCCGGGCTGTTCGACGGGGAGCTGATCGCCTCGGTTTGGTACGCATGGCTGGCCATCCCGTTGGGCACGATCGTCGGGCGAGCGCTGGTCGGCCGTCTCAACCGAGAGATGTTCGACCGCATCACAACAACGCTCCTGATTGCGGGGGCGATCGTGTTGCTGGTCACATGAGCGCTCGCCTCTCAAGTCAGATACGCTGAGGCGCCTCACCCAGGGAGAGACTCTTGTCGAACGGACAGGTGTCCGATTTCAGACCACGCTGGTGGCGAGTCGAGGCGCCATCAGAGTTCGTCCGGCGCTTCCCGCAGAATCTGAAGACGATCGCCGGGGCCACCGCTGTGACCGGTGCATGCATGATCGTCGTCCGCAACGGCACGGTCAGCGAGATCGAGCGCGCTGCGTTCCGCGCGATCAATCAGTTGCCCGACGGGGTGAGGGCGCCGATGTGGACGATGCAACTGTTTGGCTCTCTGGCTTTCGTCGGTTCGGTTGCAGCGGCGGCGCTACTTCGTCGGCGCACCAGGCTTGGTGTGGCGCTGACTGCGGCTGTCCCAATCAAGCTTGCCGTGGAATGGTGGTTGATCAAGGCCATCGTCGAACGGGAGAGGCCGTCCTTCACGGTGCCGGACGCCGTGATCCGGGAGGCGAGCAGCTCGCCGCTGGGGTTCCCCTCGGGCCACGCAATCCTTGCGTTTGCGCTAGCCGGGCTGCTGGCACCGTACCTGAGCCGGCGCGGCAAGTACGGCGTCTACCTTCTGGCAACGGCCAACAGCGTCGCTCGCATCTACCTGGGGGCCCACAACCCTCTAGATGTCATCGCAGGAGCTTCCGTCGGAATAGCCATCGCAGCCGGCCTCAACCTCGTGGTTGGACAACCAGAGCCGAAGCCGGCGGAATCTCAAGCCGGTCACTGACGGAGTCAACGGGCGCGGTCAGCCTGGTATGTGACACCCCACCGACCCCGCAGCTCGTCCATCAGCACCATCATCGCCAAGGTCTCGTCCAGCGGCATAACCGGGCTTTCGGCGAGGCCCGCACCAATGCAGCGATGGACCTCGTCCACCTCGTGCACATAGCCGTTTCCCCGAGCCGGCAACAGGACTTCCTCGCGACCTTCGTGTCGATGGATGACGAAGCCATTCGGATGGAAGAAGTCATCGACCTCGATTCGCCCGCGTGTTCCGACAATGGTGGCGACGTGCGGGCTGTAGCCGCGACAGCTGCTGGCGAGTTGGGCAATAGCCCCACCCGGGAAGGTCAACGTAATGGCATTCGTTTCGTCGACCCCGGTGGTGCCGATGCGGGCTCGTCCATCGATCTCTGTTGGAGAACCGAGCAACATCGTCGCAAGCGACAACGGGTAGATCCCCAGGTCGAGCAGCGCACCACCACCCAACTCGGGGTCATATAGCCGGTGCTTGGGATCGAACCCGATATCGATACAGAAGCTCGCCTGCAGCAGCATGACCTCGCCGATCGCCCCGGCTGCAACGAGTTCGCAAAGGCGGTGGATCGCGGGGAAGAAACGCATCCAGACAGCTTCCATCAGAAAGAGGTCCTGCTCCCTGGCCAGGTCGGCGCACTCCCTCGCCTGCTCGGCGTTCAAGGTCAGCGGCTTCTCACATAGGACATGTTTGCCTGCGGTCAGCGCCGCGAGGACGTTCTCATGATGGAGCGCGTGTGGGGTGGCGATGTAGACAACGTCGATCTCGGGATCTTCCATGAGCGAGGCGTAATCGCCGTAGCGGCGCGGTATGTCCCAAGTCGATCCGAAAGCGTCGGCCGTAGCCTCCGACCGCGAGGCCACTGCGATGGCGGTCGAGTGCGGAACCAGTTGGAGGGCCCTGGCCATGCTGGCGGCGATGCTGCCCGTGGCCACGATTCCCCACCGGAGCGGCGACCCGACCATCACAACACCGCGCTCGGGCCATCCCCTGCGACAGGGTGGAGGCGCTCGACCAACTCACTTGTTGCGTAATGCATTAGGCGATTCTGGTCGATTCCGCCGTTCGGCCGCACACCTTCCGCCCGCGCCTGCCCACCCTCTCCGAGACCTCGACCCGTAGTTGCCCGTCGGATCCTGACTCGGGCCGGTGGTAGCCTCCCGCCATGCGCGGCATCGTTGTACCTGAACCCACCGAGGACTTCACCGCCGACCCGGTTGAGTTGTTCTTCGACCTGGCGTTCGTCTTTGCCTTCAGCCAGCTCGTATATCACCTCGTCCACCATCCCACATGGGAAGGCGCCGCCG
>CAJIBB010000569.1_pt1 | contig 12355 bp, 9 predicted proteins | sample 9199201 | NCBI WGS metagenome assembly CAJIBB01 (sample SAMEA7708290, study PRJEB35096) | sediment metagenome | biome: marine neritic benthic zone biome [ENVO:01000025]; feature: sediment [ENVO:00002007]; material: shallow marine sediment [ENVO:03000034] sea grass bed [ENVO_01000059] ... | reverse complement strand
TCTCGCCCCGCCGCTGGCGTCTCGTGTAGACACCAGCGGAGAGGCTGATCGCAAGAATCGCGCCGACATGCTCGAGCAGCTTGCCGTGATGGACGACTTGCTCGCACAGGCGACTGTCGGCGGCGGTGAACGGGCCCGGGAGCGGCTCCGCAGCCGGGGAAAGATGCCGATTCGTAAGCGGATTGTGCACGTGCTCGATCCCCTGCTCAAGTTGTCCGACGGCGAGGGTTCGTCCGATGACTGAGCCAATCAGGATCGCCAACTGTTCGGGGTTCTACGGCGATCGGTTGGGCGCCGCCCGCGAGATGGTCGAAGACGGCCCGATCGACGTGTTGACCGGGGACTGGCTGGCCGAGCTCACAATGCTGATCCTTGCCCGCACCCAGGCCAAACGGCCCGGCGGCGGATACGCCAGGACGTTCGTGTCCCAAATGGAACACGTGATGGGCACCTGTCTCGACAGCGGCATCAAGGTGGTGAGCAATGCCGGCGGTCTCGACCCCGACGGCTGTGCCTCCGCAGTCGCCGAGGTGGCCGACAAGCTCGGGCTCGCACCACACATCGCATACGTTTCGGGCGACGACCTCCTCGACCGCTTACCCGCGCTTGAACTGAACCACTTGGAGACCGGTGAGCCGATCGGCAACCCGAGCCGCTTCATCAGCGCGAGCGCGTACATTGGGGGCTGGGGCATCGTCGAGGCGCTGAACATGGGGGCGGACATTGTCATTACTGGTCGGGCCACCGACGCCGCGGTGGTCTGCGGCCCAGCGGCCTGGCATCACGGGTGGGGCCGTCAAGACTGGGACCAGCTGGCGGGAGCAATCGTGGCCGGCCACGTGATCGAGTGTGGCACGCAGGCCACGGGCGGTAACTACTCGTTCTTCTCCGAGGTCGCGGGCATGTCCCGCACCGGCTTCCCGTGGGCCGAGATCGCCGCCGACGGATCGAGCGTCATCGGCAAGCACGACGGCACAGGTGGAGAGGTCTCGGTCGGGACGGTCACCTCCCAACTCCTCTACGAGATCGGTAGCCCGGCCTACCTCAACCCGGACGTAACAAGTCGTTTCGACACGATCGAGCTCGACCAGGTCGGCCGGGACCGCGTGCGCATCCACGGCACCAAGGGCGAACCGCCTCCCCCCACCCTCAAGGTGGCGATGAACGAGTGGGGTGGCCACCGCCAGGACATCTCCGTCGCCCTCGTCGGACTCGACATCGGGGAAAAGGCCGCGCTCGTCGAGGAAGCGTTCTGGGTTGCATGCCCTTTGGCGCCCGAGGACTTCGACGAGGTCAGCGTGACCGTCGAGCGCACCGACAAGGACGACCCCGCGAGTAATGCGGAAGCGGTAGCAACGTGGCGTATGACCCTCAAGTCGAGCGACGAACGTAAGCTCGGGCGCCACATTACCGACGCGATAAACGAGCTGGCGCTGGCAACGATACCTGGATTCTTCGGGCTCGGCGGCGCCGCGGTCCGGCCATTCGGCGTCTTCACACCGGCCGTCATCGACCGCGCGCTGGTGCCCATGCACGTCGCGCTTCTCGACGGTGAGCACACGGTGGTGGACTCGACGGTCCAGGCCGACGACACGAGCGTCGATCCCCGCGTCGGACCCGACGTCGCCCTGCCCGAAGGCCCGACGCGCCGAGCGCCAATCGGCTCAGTCGTCGGCGCGAGGTCCGGCGACAAGGGCGGCAATGCCAACCTCGGCGTGTTCGCCCGCACCAACGAGGAGTGGGTGTGGCTCGAACAACACCTCACCGTCGAGCGCTTGCGGGAACTACTCCCCGAGGTCGCTGACCTCAAGGTCGATCGCTACGCCATGCCCTCGATTCGTTCGCTGAACTTCCTAATCCATGGGGTCCTGCAGGAGGGCGTTGCCTCGTCAACCCGCCTGGACGGCCAGGGCAAGAGCCTCGGCGAGTGGCTGCGTGCCCGCCACACCGACATCCCGGCGAGCTTGTTGTCGTGACCGGCCTCCTGGACATCGTCCGCGACGTCAAGGGTCCACGGCCCGTCTTGACGCGCGAGGTCGAGGACTCCCTCACCAGCCGCCAGCGTGAGCTGCTCGACGAGTTGCACGGAGTCTTCGCCGACGGGTTCGCTCACCTGACGATGGCCGAGTTGGCCGCGACCTTGAGCTGTTCGCTCCGCACGCTCTACGGTCTTGCCCCAAGTCGCGACAGGCTCGTGCTGATCGTTGTCGACCGCGACTTGTGGCGGATAGGTCGAGCTGCCATGGCCGCGATAGCAGGCGACATGGATCCCCTCGATGCCATCCGCGCCTACCTGCGGGCCGCCAACGTCGCAGTAGCCGATACCACCGAAGCCTTCGCCGCCGATGCCGCGAGTGATCCGCAGACTCGCGCCCTCAACCTGGCGCACTCCGACTATCTGATCGCCATCACCAAAGCGCTACTCGACCACGCGGTGGCCCGTGGCGATATCGCCGACATCGACACCTCTGCGTTCGCCCGAGTGATGGCCGGCATCGGCGCCGATTTCGCGGGTCCCGACGTCCTCCCCACCCTGCGCACATCGCCAAAGGAAGCTGCTGATGCGATAGTCGATGTCGTCCTCACCGGCCTCACCGTGAGCCAACGGCATGCGTGACCCCCACCCCGCTCTCTCCGCACATAAGTGCTTGACGTCTTTTCTGCCACCCTGCTGCTCCTGTCCCGCACCAAAGTACGAAGTCTGACCTGGAGGTTTCCACGCCGATGATGACCGACGAACACAAGGCATTCCGGCAGATGGTCCGGACCTATATCGAGAACGAGATCAACCCGCAGATCGAGAAATGGGAAGCGGAGGAGATGATGCCGCTCCACGACATCTTCTCCGACATGGCGAAGCTGGGACTGTTGGGGCTCGAGTACGAACCCGAATACGGGGGGCAGGGCGCGGAGCACATGTTCACGGTGATCCTGGCTGAGGAGTTCGGGCGCTGCGATCACGGCTCGCTGCCGATGGCCCTTGGCGTGCAGGTCGACATGGCTACACCGTCGCTGGCCCGTTTCGGGACCCCCGGCCAGAAGGAGCAATACCTCGCCCCTGCGATGCGCGGCGAGATGGTGGCTGCGATCGCCGTAAGCGAGCCGGACCACGGCTCGGACGTAGCAGGCATCCGCACCAGGGCCGTTCGCGACGGCGACGAGTGGATCATCAACGGTTCGAAAATGTGGATCACCAACGCCGTTCAGGCCGACTGGCTGTGCCTGCTCGCCCGCACGTCCGACGACCATGGGTCCACCGGGATGAGCCAGATCATCGTCCCGACCTCGGCTCCGGGTTTCAGCGTTTCTAAGAAGCTCGACAAGTTGGGTATGCGGGCATCGGACACGGCTCTATTGAGTTTCGACGACTGCCGGGTGCCGGTGGCGAACACGATCGGTGAGATCGGTAGGGGCTTCCAGCAGCAGATGGCACAGTTCGTCGTCGAGCGGATGTGGGTGGCGTACACGGCGGTCGGCTCGTGCGAGCGAGCCATCGAGCGGACCGCCGAGTATCTCCGGGAGCGGCATGTCTTCGGTGAGCCGTTGCTCGCCAAGCAGTACGTGCAGTTCAAGCTCGCAGAGCTGTCGGCCGAGCTCGATCTTCTGCGGGTCTACAACAGGTCCATCGCCGAGGCGTACGACCGAGGTGAGGACACAACGCGCCAAGCAGCCATCGCCAAGCTCAAATCGGGTCGCCTGAGCCGCACGGTCGCCGACCAATGCATACAGTTCCACGGTGGCATCGGCTACGTCGAGGAGACCTGGACCTCTCGGTTCTTTCGCGACAGTCGACTCGGCTCCATCGGCGGCGGTGCCGACGAGGTCATGCTCCAGGTCCTCGCCCGCATGGAGGGCCTCATCGCATGAGCCCTGGAGGGACACGCCCGGCGATGACACGATCGACCTGGAGGTGGTCGATGACTATCGCACCGAGAGGCCGAGAGTGAGCCACATCCGCGAACGGCACCCACCTGACCGAAATCGAGGGCACACGGTTGCTGCTCGAGAGCCGCCCCATTGGAGGCGCACCGCATGGCCAGATCACCCTACGCAAGCTACGCGGCAGGGTCGGTCGGGTCGTCAGGGCAACGGTCGATCGAGGGCGTCGGCGGCGAAGGACCAAAGGCTGGAGTCCTGATATGACCCCGACGAACCTGGTGTTGACGATTCCTGAGCCGCGTGCCGTCGTCCTGAAGAAACAGCCGTATCCGAAGATCGTCCCCGGCTATGCGTTGATCAAGGTAGCGATTGCGCCGATCTGCATCGACCATCAGGTGTATGAACGGCATCGCTTCGAAGTGTTCGAAGACGCTGAACATCTAGGCCATGAGGGCGTCGGGGAGATCATCGAAACCGCTCCAGGCACAAGGTTCGAGGTAGGTGACCGGGTCATCGTATATGCCCACCACGGCTGCGACGGGGACGAGTGTTTCGTGTGCCGTCGGGGTCTGAGTCCGAGCCACTGCCTGCGGATTCCCATGGAGAGGATCTCTGCCGGTGCCACGCTGGACACCGCGTCAGGTGGAGTCATGAGCGCTCTGGACTTGCCCGGATCGATGGGAGAGATTCAGAAGGCGTGTGGATCGCCGTCCGGAGGCTTTGGCTTCTCGAAGTACCGTATCGCTCCCGAGCGCATGATCCAGAAAATGCCCGACGACCTTTCCTATCGACATGCTGCGGCGGCCGGCTGTTCCTGCGGGTGCACATACACCGGAATGGAAGAAGCAAACGTCGGCCCCGGCGATGTCGTCCTTGTAGCAGGCGTGGGCTTCATCGGGTTCGGCGCCATCATCAACGCCAAGTACCGCGGCGCAACGGTCATCGCTCTGGGTCGGAACGAGTACCGCATGGCGCTTGCATCGAAGCTTGGCGCCGATCACATCATCAATCCGGATGCTCCCGACTGGCTCGACCAGATCCAAGTGCTCACCGGGGATCTCGGGGGCTGCGATGCCGTCTTCGAGTGCTCCGGATATCCCTACTCCCAACGTAAGTGCCTCGAGGCTGTAAGACGCTACGGATACATGTACATGTTCGGGTTCCGAGTCGGCGATGACACGCCCTTCCCGATCCATCTGCTCAACGAGATCCACAACCGCCATGTGGTTCTCACCGGCGGCCACGACGTGCGCGTCATGGATCGAGAGGGCTTGGTCAGGATGCTGAGTGCTCCGGTGGTGAGATCGAAGCTCGATACCATGATCACCCACGAGTACAACATGTCCGAGGCAGCCGAGGCGTTCGAGACCTGTCTCACCAAGCAGACGGGGAAGGTCTACCTATACCCGCACGAGGACTGCCCGGAGTCGGGTCCAACCGGCTAGGGCCGGCCAGTTCAACCCGAGGGGCTGACGCAGGCTCCGAGATACCGCCATCCTTTCGCTGGTGACTCCGTGAACCTGCGAAGGATGGCGGTCCTCTATGCGCCAACGATGTTGATGCCGCCGTCCACTCGAAGGGTGATGCCGGTTATGAACTTGGCACCCGGGGTGCAGAGGAAGGCGACGGCCTCGGCAACATCCTCCGGCGACACGTATCGGTCGTCGAGACCGGCCATGTCTTTCATGCTCTGAATGAACGCCTCGGTGCTCTCGGCAAAGCCGCGGCGGACGACCATTTCGGCTTCGGGTTGGCTGATGTCGGTCCACACGTTGCCCTGGCATACGGCATTGACACGGATGTTGTCTGGGGCGAACTCATCCGCCATCACCTTCGTGATGCCAACGGCGCCGTGTTTCGTCGCTGAGTAGCAGCCACTGCCGGCGAAAGCCGCGATGCCGGCAACCGATGTGTTGTTCACGATCGAGCCGCCACCGCGGTCTCGCATGTGCGGAACGACCGCTGCCGCGAAATCGGCTGGTGCTTTCATGTTCACTCGGTACGAGGTATCCCACATGTCTTCAGTGAGCTCCTCGACCATAACGAGGTTGCCGTGGAGAGAACCGGCGTTGTTGACGAGGATGTCGATCCGACCGAATCCGGTGAGCGCTGCATCGACAACGTTCTGGATCTGCGCGCGGTCGGTGACGTCAGCAGCGACACCGACAGCGTCGGCCCCGAGCGCTGAGACCTCCTCCACTGCCTCTGCGAGTAGCTCGGCAGAACCCACGCCCAGTCCCTCGAAGTTGTAGCGGGCGTCTTCACGCTCGAGATCGGTCATAACCACGTTGGCACCGCGCACCGCCAATGCCCTCGATATCGCCCGGCCCTGACCGTTGGGGCGAGAGGCACCGGTGACGATCGCCACCTTGCCTTCGAGCGTCTGCGATTTGATCAGTTCCTCGATGTTCATGATGCGACTCCCTCCTCGGGTCCCGGCCTCGACTGCGGCAAGACAAGACTACTCATTGCCTTGCACTGAGTGCAACGCAATGAGTAGTCTTGGTCGACCAGCGAGGAGAACATGTGGCTGCGATCCAGTACTCGAAGACACCCTATGACGACGAGGCTTTGCAGGGCCTCCAGGATTACGACAATGATCTCGAGTCCATCGGACTCCGCGAGAGCATCGACAAGCACATGACCGAAGACGCGTTCTACGTCATCCCCGGCGAATCGAAGATCTCGGGAACTTGGAGCGGCCGTGATGCCATCGAGGCCTTCTACGAGCTCTGGATGGGCGCAGGAGACGTCGGCTTCGAGCCCGGGGTCACTCTGGCCGGCGACAGCAACGTCGTGATTCTCGGGCGCTTCTGGGGCATCAAGGAGCACAGCCGGTTCGAGACCGAGTTTCTTGCGCACTACGTCATGTCGGACGGCAAGGTCGCCAGCATGCGATTCCTGCCGTTCGATCTGCCGCTCTTCTCCAGCTTCTTCGACTGATCGGGGACCGGAGCGTCGCACATCTTCGACGTCAGATGTCCGCGCCGAGGTAGGCAGCGTCGATCACTTCAGGGTCCTGCAGGAGCTCGTCGGCTGGGCCTTCGAGGACCAGGTCACCGTGGACGAGCGCGTACGCTCGATCTGCTTGCTCCAGCGCCATCCGTGTGTGTTGCTCGACGAGCAGGACGCCGGCACCAGTCTCGTCGGCAACGCGTTTGACCACAGGCATGAGCTTCTCATAGATCACCGGGGCCAGACCCAGGCTCATCTCGTCGACCATCAGCAGCCTCGGCTCCGCCAGGAGTGCACGGGCAAGGGCGAGCATCTGTTGCTCACCACCCGAGAGCAGCCCGGCTCTTCGGTCCATGAGGTCCTGCAGGGTGGGGAAGTACTCGAGCGCTCGCTCGATGTCGACTCTTCCGGTGGTCTTGGCCAAGGAGAGGTTCTCCCGAACCGTCAACTGGAAGAAGAGTCCCCTGTTCTCGGGCACGTGAGCGACCCCCCATCGAGCCACACGATGTGCATTACGAAGCCGTGGCACGGGTCGGCCCATCACAGTGATCGAACCGCTTATGGGGGGCAAGAATCCAGACACCGCCATGAGAGTGGTTGTCTTTCCGGCCCCGTTGGGTCCGAAGAGCGCCACGACTTCGCCGGAGTCGACAGTGAGCGAAAGATCGCGCACGACGGGGACGCCGTCGTAGCCGACCGACAACCGTTCGATCGCGAGGAATTGCTCACTCATCGTGGCTGGCACCTCCCAGGTAGGCGGCGATGACTCGCTCGTCATGCCGAATCTCTTGGGGAGTCCCGGTCGCGATCACTGTGCCGCCCTCCAGCACGTGGATTCGATCGCACACGGTCAGGACGAGGCTCATGTCGTGGTCAACCAACAGCATGCTGTAGCCACCGGCGACAAGCGACATCAGTTGCTCGCCGAACCAAACCGTCTCGGCCCTATCGAGTCCGGCTGCAGGTTCATCGAGCAGCAACACGGTCGATCGTGTTACGAGCGCTCTGGCGACTCCGACCATCTTGCGTCGACCGTGTGAGAGCTCCCGCGGTGTTCGATCGGCGACATCCATCAGTCCGAGCATGCCGAGGACGTGGTCGACACGCTCGTCGGACACGCTCCCCGTCCAGTAATCCTTGAACGAATCGACGAGACTGAGCCGGCGCACCGCCACATCCAGATTCGCTCGGACGCTGACGTCGTCGAAGAGTTCCAGCGACTGCCACGTTCGATTGAGGCCGTGGTGCGCGAGGTGGTGAGGCTTCCATCCCGTCACGTCCTCGCCCGCGAGCTCCACGGCGCCCGTGGAAGCCACGAATCCCGTCACCGCGTTGATCAACGTCGTCTTGCCCGCACCGTTTGGTCCGATGAGGCCCGTGAGCTGGCCCGGGAGGCAATCGAGATCCACTCCGTCCACCGCCACCACTCCACCGAACTGCACCGTGAGTCCTCGTGTCTGGAGAACAGGTCCGTCCGCATGCTGCATCGGAGGCCCGGTGATCTGGTACGTCCGTTGAGTGGTGTCTTCGTGCGGTGGTCCTTCTCGAATCGAGGGCATCGATCGATCGACCGCCTCGTGCCGACGCGCTGCAATCTTCGACTTGGCCCAGCCGATGAACCGGCGGTTGTACCCATCGATGCCTTCGCTGTTGAGGACCGCGGTGACGACGAGGAGGACGCCGCCGATATATGCCTCGTACGTCCCAACATCAAAGACCTCCGTCGCAACGACGAATCCGATGCCCGAAGGAAACAGCGTGGCGGCCCACATGGCACCGCCCACGGTGGTGATACCGCCGAGGTATGCGAACGCCAGAACCGAGAGTGAACCGAGAATCGAGAAGGATGAGGCGCCAAATGTGCCGAGCTGTGATGCCTTCAGAGCCCCGGCCGTGCCTGCTAACCCTGCAGAGATCGCAAAGGCAGCGAGTTTGACTGCAGACGTGTTCACGCCAGCTGCGGCAGCTGCCCGTTCGTTGGCGCGTACCGCCAGCATCTGTTCCCCCAGGCGACTCGTCCGGAGTCGTACCACGCCGAGCGCCAGCAATGTGGCGATGACGAGGGTGAAGAGTAAGAACCAAGGCCCCGGCAGGGAGCCATCGCCGAGCGGGAAGTCGGTGAACACACCGAATTCCTGCCCGAAGAACTCAGGCGGTGCAGCCTGCTTGTTGCGGGCGGCTCCAAGGAACCCTGGTCTGCGGAAGAACAGGTTCTCGATGGTGACGGCGGCGGCCAGCGTGATGATTGCAAGACTTGCGCCCCGAGTTCGGAGTGAGGGGAGCGCTACGACCAGCCCGAAGCCGATGCCGATGATGACCGAGGCGATGAGCGAGATCCAGTACGGCCAACCCCATTCGAAACCGAGCGTTCCGATTGCAAACGCGGAGACGCCTGCGAGAGCGAGTTGAGCAAGCGAGATCTGGCCGACGTATCCGGTGACAACGACCAGGCTCAACGCCAGAATCATGCCGATCATCGAGTTGCCGAGACCGCTCCGGTATTGGAATGGGAGGTAGATCACGCCCCACGCCACGGCCGTTACGAGTACCAGGACGCGGCTCCACTTGACGTTCGGCTCGTACGCCGTCGGCAGGTGGACACGCTCGACCGAACCGCGAGAAGGGAGAACCTCTCCCCGGAGCATCATCGTGGCTGCGATGACGACCACGGGGAGCACTTGGGGAAGGTTGTAGTCGGGGACCCAAGTTCGTTCTTGGATGATGAACAGGAGGCTTTGGGTCATGCCGAGGCCGAGTCCTGCGACGGTTGCGACCCAGAAGGAAGAGAAGCTCCCGAGCAGTGCGGCGGCGACGGCCGGGATGACGAGGAGTGTCAGGTTCACCGGTGTCAGGCCGGTGATGGGGGCGACGAGGATGCCAACGAGACCGGCGAGCACCGAAGCGACTATCCAACTGACGACGGCCTGGAAGTCGGCAGAGAATCCGAGAAGTGTGACGAAGCTCTCGTCCTCTGCCGCGGCGCGCGTCGCCGTTCCGAACCGCGTGTACCGAAAGACCGCCCAAAGGGAGAGGCTCAACGCCAGGACGATCGCCAGAACGTAGAAGCGATCCGCCGGGATGGCGACGCCGAGCACCTCCACTGGGAGATTGGGAAGGATCGCGTCGACGCGAGCGGAGCGTGAGCCGAAGCGGAGCACGATCGCGGCTGATAGCGCCAGCATCAGGCCGACAGACGCGACCACCTTTGCGAGCACTGGTGCGTAACGCAGCGGACGGAAGACGAGGAAGTGGAAGGCCAGACCGACGATGGCGGCTGTGAACAGCGAAATGACGATGGCCGGGGGGAGGGACTGCTGGCCGCCGAGGTCGATGAATGCCGGGATGTTGGGAAGTGAGACCTCTACTCCGAATCGGTCCGCTATCCACTCGATGGTGACGAGCGGATTGGGGAGCGGTGGAATGGGGTAGAGCCCATCCCGCTGCAGGGACATGAACACGTAGGCCGTATAGCCGGCTACGGCACCATGGGCGAGGTTGATGACACCCGATGCGCGATAGGCGAGGACCATCCCGCTGGACAGAGCGGCGATGATGGCACCGGTGCCGATGCCGAGGAGTAGGAACTGCAGGTAGAGCTCCATTACCGACCCTCCGAATGGCGAGTGAGTGGCCCGGCCCGCGACTTAGCGGGCCGGGCCTGCGGAAGTCTTATCCGTCGAGCAGGAACTCGAAAACCGTGATGTCGGCGTCGACCAAGCCGGTGACGGGGGTTGCCTCGCCGCCGTCGACCTCGAACACGACGGCTTCGGTCACGCATTGACCGACGAAAGATCCGGGACCAGGACACGAGATCTCACCGTACAGCGGAACCGTCCCTTGGTACGTCGAAAAGGCCATGTCGATCGATTCCCGGCTCAGGTTTTCGTACCCCAAGTCCTGCAGCACGTCATGGAGGGCGAGTACGTTGCCCCACACCCATCCTCCGTAGCCAAAGGCGGTGGCGTCGTCGCTCCCGTAGGTGCCCAGGATCCGGTTGAGCTCGATCACGTCGGCATCGCCTGTGGTCGGACTCTCGGGCGCCCGGCTCGGCAATACGATGAACCAATCTTCGATGGCCCCGCTGTCCAGGGCCTCCTTGTTCATGCAGGGGTCGGCGGCGAGCATTGGTGTTGTGATCCCGAGCGTTCTGATGGCGTCGCCCCACGGTACGCATTGTGAGCTATCGAGTAGCACGATCACACCGTCGACATCCTCGGACTCAGCTGCGGTGACAGCACCGGTGAGGTCGGCTTGCTCAAAGCCGACTGCGACGAGGTGTTTCGTTGCTACACCCCCGGCATCGAGTAAAGCGGACACGAGCTCACACAGGCCGAAGAAGGCAGGGTCGTCAGCGCATGCGATCGACACCTCTTGTGCTCCCAATCCCGTCACCGCATAGTCGATCATCACCGAGACGATCCCGAGAATTCCGGGATCGATCGAGTAGACAGAAGGATGGATGAGGTCTTCGACGAAGTTGCCGAGTGTGAGTGCCGGCAGCCCGGCTTCGCGGCTCACGGCATGTGCCGGGTCCGAGCTAAAGGATCCGACGATCATGGTCACGATCGTTGGGTCGTTGACGAACTGTTGGGCACAGGCAACCGATGACTCAGGAGCATCGCCCGCCTGGCAGATGTCGAACTCGAGCGGATGTCCATCGACACCGCCGAGTTCGCTGTTGACATACGCCTCGAGGGTCCTTGCCATTGCCGAGATCTCCGGGAACGCAAGGAGTTCCTTCTCTTGCGAGATGAGCCCCACCCGTACCGGCTCCATATTGGGATCTGCCGTCGTCCCCGGGGGCGCTGTCGTCGTCGGTGCAGCCGTTGTCCCGGGGGCAGCCGTTGTCCCGGGGGCGGCAGTTGTGTCGGTTCCGTCGTCGCCGCATGCCGCAGCGACCAGGGCCAATGCCAACAGCGTGGCGAGTACTCTGCTTGATGTCCTCATGATCTCTCTCCTACTCCTTTTTCGTAGCCGTTGTGCCTTCATCAGATTCCGTCGAAGTAGCGCTGAAGCTCCCAATCGGTGACCTCAGACCGATCGACATGCGTTGACTCCTCGAATTGCCACGCCTCCCAGCGGCGCGAACCAAGCCAATGCTCAATCAGTTGTTCGCCCAGGATCTCGGTGAGCGTCTTGTCCCTATCCAGCATCTCGATCGCCTCGTTGATCGTTCTGGGCAAACGCGGCATGCCGGCTGGCAGCGCCCATCCCATACCGTTGAAAGGCGGGGGCGGGTCGACCCTGTTCTCGATGCCGAAGAGGCCGCCGGCCACGACGGCCGCCAGGACCAGATACGGATTGGCGTCCCCTGCCGGTAGTCGATACTCGATCCTGGCAGTGCCGGGCTCGCGCGCAACGGTTCTAACGGCGACGGTCTTGTTGTCCTCGCCCCAGAGCGCGTGTGACGGCGCAGAAGACAAGTCGGCTATGCGTCGGTACGCATTGACCGACGGGTACATGAACGAGACCGCAGCCGGAATCGTCTCCATGACCCCGCCAAGGAAGTGCCTCATGACCT
>CAJIBB010000255.1_pt1 | contig 12472 bp, 10 predicted proteins | sample 9199201 | NCBI WGS metagenome assembly CAJIBB01 (sample SAMEA7708290, study PRJEB35096) | sediment metagenome | biome: marine neritic benthic zone biome [ENVO:01000025]; feature: sediment [ENVO:00002007]; material: shallow marine sediment [ENVO:03000034] sea grass bed [ENVO_01000059] ... | reverse complement strand
CTGAGCCAGGCTCCAGTGATCGTGTTTGCGATCGATCAGCGTGGCAACTTCGTCTTCAGCGCCGGTCGAGACCTGACCTTGCTCGGAGTCGATGGCAAGGGGTTCGAGGGCATGTCGATCGCCGATTTCTCGGCCATACCCGGTTGGGATGAGATGTACCACCGGGCCATGGGGGGATCCAACGAATCGGGCGTGCTCCATGCCTTCGGCCGCCACTGGCAAATGACCCTGAGCCCGGCGTTCGATGGCAATGGGAGTGTTGAGCAGGTTGTGGGTGTCGCCACCGACGTCACTGAAAGGGACCAACTCGAGCGAGCCCTCGATCGGAGCCGAACCAGGCTCCAGGTGATCCTCGGCGCAACTTCGGACCTCGTCTTCACTATCGACAGCAAGGGCGTCTTCCGCTTTGTCACCCCGGTCATCTCCACTCACCTCGGCTGGACTGTCGAGGAGGTCCTTGGTCGCGAAGCCATCGAGTTCATGCATCCGGAGGACGTCGAGATGGTCTTTGGGGCCGCCGGGGATACTCCGCCCGGCGGAGTAAGCGGGGCGATCCAGCATCGCATCCGTCACAAGGATGGATCTTGGAGGTATTTCGAATCGTTCGGCACGAATAGCCTCGCCGATCCCCGCGTCAACGCCTTCGTCGTCTCCGCCCGGCCCATTGACGCTCGCCGCGAGTCGGAAGCGGCGCTCCGCGCCAGTGAGGAAAAGTTCCGGCTCCTGGCGGAGAACTCAACCGACATCATCTCCCGCAAAGGGCCGTACGGGTACGTGACCTATATCTCGCCTGCCGTTCGCACCGTGCTCGGCTACGACCCCGACCATTTCATTGAGATGGACTCGACCGAGCTGGTCCATTCCGAAGACCTCGATGTGTACAAGAAGTTCCTCATGCCGACGGGCGACGAGCCGTCGCAGGCTACCTACCGAATGCTGCATGCCGATGGCAACTACGTTTGGCTCGAAGGGACTTCACGCCTCGTGCGAGATCCCGATTCGGGCCTGCCCATGGAATACCAGGTGACTGCTCGCGACGTAACCGAGCGGCAAGAAGCCGCCGCCGAGCTGAGAGCTGCCAAAGACGCGGCCGAAGTTGCCAACGTGGCGAAGTCGCAGTTCCTGGCCAACATGAGCCATGAGATTCGGACGCCGATGAACGCAATCCTGGGCATGACGGATTTGGCGCTGCTCACCGAACTCACAGTGGAGCAGCGCGACTACCTCACCACGGTGGGCCAAGCGTCGAACTCACTCCTCGACCTGATCAACGACATCCTCGACCTCGCCAAGATCGAGGCCGGCCGCCTGTCCCTCGAAGAGATCCCTTTCAGCCTTCGCGACACGGTCGCCGACACTGTGAACACGATGTCGGTCCGGGCTCGGGAGCAGGGAATCGCCCTCACTGCCGACATCGATCCCGAGCTGCCACATGGATTCCTCGGCGATCCGGGCCGGTTGCGGCAGATCCTCTTCAATCTGATCGGCAATGCCGTCAAGTTCACCCACATCGGCGGGGTCACTGTGCGGGTTTCCGCTGTCCAGGTCGCACGAGACAGGTACAAGGTCCGCTTCCTTGTTGAGGACACCGGCATCGGGATTCCCGAGGAGAGGCTCGAGGCTATCTTCGAGGCTTTCTCCCAGGCTGACTCCTCAACTTCCCGCAAGTACGGCGGAACCGGGCTGGGCCTGGCCATCACCGCTGAACTCGTCGAGATGATGGGTGGCGAGCTGACCGCATCCAGCGTGGTGGGAGAGGGGAGCACCTTCAGGTTCGATGTCTTGCTGAGCCACGTCGACGCCGAGGCGATCAGCCCTGTCGGGCACAGGGACACCGGCGATGCCGATGTGCTGATCATCGCTGACATTGAGACGCGCGGCCTCCAGGTGGCAACAACGGTCACTCGGTCCGGGATGTCGGCGACTGTTGTGACCGACGTCGCCGATGCAGCTCAGCGGATCGAAGCGGGCGACGAGTTTGATGCGATTGTGCTCGCGGCGAGTGGTCGATCGGTGGCCGCAGCGCAGGATCTCGGTCGAAGCGGATTGCTCCAATCCGTCCCTGCGATAGCAGTTGCAGCCGTCGGCCAGCGCGGGAGCGCCGGCCTCTACCGACAGCTTGGCTTCAGTGCGTATCTTGCGGAGCCGCTGGCTCCGGGAAGCCTGGTTGAGGCTCTCCTGCTCGTTTCTGCGGAGGGTGCGGAGACCACCGAGATGATCACTCGGCACTGGTTGCGGGAGCGCCGCAAAGAACTCAGTGTGCTGCTTGCCGAAGACTCTCCGATCAACCAGAAGCTCGCGGTCCGTCTGCTCGCCAGGCGCGGTCACGAAGTGACGGTCGTCGACGACGGTCGCGCCGCCGTGTCGGCATTCCAGAACGGCGACTTCGACATCATCTTGATGGATATCCAAATGCCAGAACTCGACGGCTTCGGCGCCACCGCCGAAATCCGTGCGATTGAGGCTGAACTTGGGGGACACGTTCCGATCGTTGCGCTGACTGCTCACGCCATGGCAGGCGACGAAACCCGATGCTTGGAGGCGGGAATGGATGCGTATGTATCAAAGCCGTTCCGGCCCGAGGAACTGTTCGTTGCGGTTGAGCAACTAGCCAGCGGCGGCGGCACACCGGAGAGAGACGCACATGCCGAGGAGGAGGACGAATTGGTGATATTCGATAAACAGCAGGCCATGGCTCAGTTCGGCGACGATCCCGAGTTCCTCGCCGAGATCGTCAAGATCTTCCTGGAGGAGTCCACCTCTCTCATCGAAGAAGGCGACGCCGCGCTCGCCGGTGGTGATCTGATCGCCCTGGCGAAGACGGCCCATCGTCTCAAGGGAGCGAGCGGACAGATGACGGCCGAGCAGGCACAGCAAGCCGCCTACGCCGTCGAGATGGCGGGCAAGGCCGAGGATGCCGAGAAAATCGCCGAGCTGTGGGCCGAGGCAAGGTCTGCAGTCGACCGGGTGCGCCCGCTCCTCGAGGACCTGCTACCGCAGGAAACCCCCTAGAAGTCTGGTTTCTCGGCACGGTCAAGCCGTTTTTAGCGGGGATATCCTCCGCGACCTAGACTCGCCGCACCTTGCGCAAGAAACTCCACTCACTGGTCGCCCTGGTGATCGCCGCGATGGCTGTGATCGCCGTGCCCGGAGTTGCCCTCGCAGAGGGTGAGACCATCAAGGGAACCCTCGAGAAGATCGACGGCGAAGCCAGAGAACCGGTCAGCGGAGTCACCATCACCGTAGAGCTCGACGGTTCGGTAGTCGGAACAGCCGAGTCCGACGCCAACGGTGACTGGGAGATCGCCGTGCCCGGGGCCGGGACCTACCTGGTCCGGCTCGAAGTCGACACCCTGCCGGATGGGGTTGCGTTGACCGACGCGGAGAGGTCCGAACTGCCGGCGCTCAGCGTTCGGGACAATCAGAACAAGACAGCTCGTTTCAACCTCGGCCCCGGTCTGGTTACCGAGGGAGCTTCCACGTTCGAGCGCCTGCTCGAGCTCTTCGTCATCGGCTTGAAGCTCGGCGCAATCATCGCGATGGCCTCGATCGGGCTTTCGCTGATCTTCGGCGTCACCGGTCTGGTCAATTTCGCCCACGGCGAGATGGTGACGATGGGTGCCGTCATCGCGTATTTCTTCCATCTCTCCGCGCTCGGTCCAGGGTGGCCGTTGCTCGTGGCGGCGGTGCCGGCCGTGCTGCTCACCGCAGGGTTCGGGTGGCTCAATGAGTCGGGTCTCTGGCGGCCGCTACGCCGGCGCCGAGTCGGGCTCATCTCGATGCTCGTGATCTCGATCGGGCTTTCGTTTGCGGTCCGCAACATCATCAACATCATCTTCGGTGGAGAACCCCGCACCTACGCCGACTACGCCGTCCAGCAGCCCATCGAAGCATTCGGCGTCCAAACAGTCCCTAAGAACATTTTCATCATCGTCTTCAGCCTTGTGGTGCTCATCGCCGTCGGGCTCTTCTTGCAGCGGACCAAGATGGGGACGGCGATGCGAGCCGTTGCCGACAATCGTGACCTCGCCGAATCCTCTGGAATCAACGTCGAGCGAGTCATTCTGCTCACCTGGGTTGTCGGCGCGGGGCTGGCCGGGCTCGGCGGTGTATTGCAGGGTGCGTCGGAAACGGTGCAGTGGGATATGGGGTTCAAGCTTCTCCTGCTTATCTTCGCTGCGGTTGTCCTCGGTGGCCTCGGTACGGCCTACGGGGCGATGGTCGGCGCGTTCATCGTCGGGGTGACCGTCGAGATGAGCACGTACTGGATCGACGCGAACGTCAAGAACGCCGTTGCTCTGGCAGTGTTGGTCGTCATGCTGTTGATTCGGCCGCAAGGCTTGCTTGGTAGTCGGGAGCGGATTGGCTGATGGACTGGGCAGATATCTTCTTCGACGGTGTTCTGGCCGCTCTCGGCCCGGTCGGCGCCGCGTACGCCCTCTCAGCGATTGGGCTCAACCTCCAGTTTGGCTACACGGGGCTGCTCAACTTCGGGCACGTGGCATTCATGATGGCGGGAGCGTACGGCACGGCTATCACCGTTGAGGCCGGCGGTTCCCTGTGGCTGGGCGTGTTCGTCGGTGTTGCCTGCGGAGCTCTTCTCGGCTTGTTGCTCGGCATTCCAACCCTGCGCCTACGCGCCGACTACCTCGCCATCGTCACTATCTCTATCGGCGAGATAATGCGGCTGGTAGCCCGGTCCGGATTCGCCGAGCCGCTCACCGGCGGTGTGTTCGGGATCCAGGCATTCGCCAACGACTTCTTCGATCTCAACCCCTTTGCTGCCGGCGATCGCTACGGGTGGGGCGAGTTCGTGTTCCAGGGCCGGGCCCTTTTCGTCACGCTGGTCGGATGGGCACTGGTGGGTATCGGGGTGCTTGTCGTTTGGAAGCTGATCAGGAGCCCGTGGGGAAGGGTCATCCGGGCGATTCGTGAAGACGAGGACGCGGTGCGCAGCCTCGGCAAGAACGTCTTCTTCTACAAGCTGCAAGCGCTGATGCTGGGTGGGGCGTTTGGTGCGCTATCGGGTTTGTTGCTGGCGATCGAACAGCAGAACGTCACACCGAACTCGTTTGAGCCGAAGGTAACGTTCTTCCTCTACGTGATCGTCATCATTGGGGGAGCGGGGACCATCGTCGGCCCCGTTGTCGGCGCTCTCATCTTCCAGTTCCTCTTCTTCTTCTTCGACAGCTTCATGTCGAGTGTCCAACAGCAGGGTTGGCTGGACTGGGCCGGATTCGATGCAACCGACGCCGCGCAGGTCAAGCTCGTACTAGTTGGTCTGGGTCTGATGGCACTGATGTCCTTCCGTCCGCAGGGCATATTCGGCAACAAGGAGGAGATGCTCGTTGGAGATGCGTGAATCACCCCTTGCCGGGCTCGCCCCGGAGCCAGGGATCGCCAAGCCGGACCCGATCCTCGTTGTCGATCACGTGGAACGGTCCTTCGGCGGACTCAAGGCCGTCAACGTTGGCCGGCTCGAGATCCAGCGGCACACGATCACCTCGCTCATCGGTCCCAACGGCGCCGGCAAGACGACGTTGTTCAACCTGCTGACCGGATTCGACCGCCCGGATGCCGGGCACTGGCACCTCGACGGCGGAGCCCTCGTTGGCATTGCGGCGTATCAGGTGGCTCGTCGCGGCGTTGTCCGCACCTTCCAGCTGACCCGATCACTGGCCCGTTTGACGGTGCTCGAGAATGTGCTGCTCGCCGCAACGGACCAGAGGGGCGAATCGATGGTGGGTGGGCTCTTCACAGCGTGGAGGGGTGCAGAGAAGGCGAATGTAGCCAAAGCCGAAGAGCTGCTCGAGCGGTTTGGACTCGCTCACATGCGAGACGAGTTCGCCGGCAGCCTCTCCGGCGGCCAGCGCAAACTCCTCGAGATGGCTCGAGCACTCATGGTCGATCCCGAGCTGATCATGCTTGACGAACCGATGGCCGGGGTGAACCCGGCGTTGACCCAATCGTTGCTGCAGCACATCACTGCCTTGCGCGACGTTGGCAAGACGGTGATCTTCATCGAACACGACATGGATGTCGTCCAGGAGATCAGCGATTGGGTCGTCGTGCTTGCCCAGGGCGAGCTCATCGCCGAAGGTCCGCCCTCGCACATTGCCGCGAACGACGATGTGATCGATGCCTACTTGGGTCGTCACCACGGGGAGGTGCCATGAGCGAGCATCTCGTAGACGCCACCGACGTCACTGCCGGCTACCTACCCGGGGTGGACATTTTGCGTGGGTGTGACCTGACACTTGCGGAAGGGGAGTTGGTCGGCATCATCGGGCCCAACGGGGCAGGGAAGTCGACATTCGTGAAGGCCCTGTTCGGCCTTGTCGAGATCCGCAGCGGTTCGGTGACGTTGCGCGGAGAGGACATCACAAACCTGGCAGCGCACACGCTCGTCGCGATGGGAGTCGGCTACGTGCCGCAGCGCGAAAACATCTTCCCGTCGCTGACGGTCGAAGAGAACCTCAAGATGGGTCTGTATCTGGCTCCCGAGAGATGGGATGACCGGTTCGCCGTCGTCGCCGAATTGTTCCCGCTGCTATCCGACCGATCCGAGCAGCGCGCCGGGTACATGTCCGGTGGTGAGCGTCAGATGTTGGCTATGGGTCGGGCCCTCATGATGGACCCATCGGTACTTCTCCTCGACGAGCCGTCGGCTGGATTGTCGCCGGCAAATCAGGACATGATCTTCGAGCGGATCCGTGACATCGCCAACACCGGAGTGTCGATCGTCATGGTGGAGCAGAACGCCAGGCGTTGTCTGCAGATCTGCGACCGTGCGTACGTGCTCGATCAAGGCAAGAACGCATACACGGGACCGGGACAGGAGCTCTTGCACGACCCCAAGGTGATCGACCTATACCTCGGGACCCTCGGCCGGGCCGAGTAGCCCGGACAACCAGGAGAGAACAAGAAGAAGGGGCCCCGGAGGGCCCCTTCGCCATTGATTGGATCGTGGTCCTTAGACCTGGATCTGGCTTTCAGTTACCGCACTGCCTTCGGCGTCGTACTCGTAGACGTCGTAGACACCGCCCGAGGGCTCACCGACATCGGTGAAGTCGAGCGGGCCCGAGGCACCGTCGTAGTCGATGTCCTCGCCGGCCTGCACCAGCTCGTAGCACTCGGTGAAGGTCGAGCACGTGGTGCCACCGGAGGTCACTCCGTTGATCTCGTTGACCCACACGGACGAGTCGTCTGTACCCGCAACGGCCGAGGCCAGAGCGAAGACGACCATGCAGTCGTGCTTGTGAGCAGAGAAGATCGTCGGTGTGCCGGGTGCAAACGCCTCGAGCCGGTCGAGGAAGGTTGCCTCGCCGTTCGGCGGAGCCGCCGAGGGGGCGGTACCGCGGATGCCCTCGAGAACAGCAGCGTTGCTCGGATCGACGTCCTCGGCGCTGACGGTGTCCTTGAAGCCGTCGGCCACGTAGACCGGCAGATCGGCCGGGCCTGCGCCTGCCTCGATCATGGCCTGGAGCAGCTGGGCGCCTTCACCGAAAGTGATGATGGCGACAGCATCGACACCGCCCTCGGCGCCGGTCACCTGGGCGACCTCAGCGTCGAATGACGTGGCGTTGGGGTCGTACGACACCTGGGCTGCGACGTTGACACCGTTGGACACGAGGCCCTCGGCGAGCACCTCAGCGAAGCCGGCGCCGTACTCATCGTTACGGAACACGATCGCGACGCTCGATGCGCCATCGTCCGTGATGACGTCGGCTAGAGCCGGGCCCTGCAGTACGTCGGACGGGGCGGTCCGGTAGTAGTAGCCACCGTCAGAGATGGTGGAGAAGGTCGCAGCCGTGTTCGAGCCTGAGCACATCGCAACCTCGGAACCCGTCACCTTGTCGATGACCGATAGTGAAACGCCGGATGCTGCAGCACCGATGATGGCGTCGACGCCATCGTTGAGCAGACCGTCGACCGAGGTCGAGGCGATCGCCGGGTCGGTGCCCGAGTCACCGGGGATGAGGGTCACATTGAAGCCGGCGGCAGCCATCTCTTCGTTGGCCATCTCGATGGGCTTTACCAGCGCATCGATGATCGCTGAGAGGCCACCGGTCTGCGGCAGCAGATACCCGATCTTCAGTTCGCCGTCAGCGTTGTCGGGAAGCGCAGCGACAGTTGTTTCCGTCGGCGCTTCTGTTGTTGTTGTTGTCTCGGCAGGCGGAGCAGTGGTCTCCGGGGCCGCCGTGGTGGCTGGTGCTTGCGTGGTCTCTGGAGCCGCGGTAGTCGTGGAATCCGCATCGTCGTCGCCACCGCAGGCAGCTGCCAGCAGGGCGAATGCGACGAGAACCAGCAAGAAGCGCAGCCGCTTCGTTGCAGTCATTGTTGTTTACCTCCCTAAGGGCCGGACGGTGTAGGCGTCCGGCGTGGCCGAGAGCATAACCGCAAGCAGCAGCAGCGGGTGCAGAGATGCGCCGCTAGCCCACTAATTCCCATTTCGTTGGACAAGTTGAGATTGCGTGGCAAAATGGCCCCACCAGAGAAGGGAGGTGGTCCAAACGATGAGTGAAAGTTCTAACGGGACCCTGGAGGTGGCCGAGCGCTAGGCGGCTACCCGTTGTGGAGCCGCTTTTGTTCTCGAAGTGATCGAGACAGGTGGCGACTCCAACTCGGACCACCGGAACCCGGAGATCTGCGAGCTGGTCCTATCGCAGCAATTCCTGCTCAGTGCAGGGTTGAAGATGCTCCGGGTTCTTTCGCGTCCGGACCCGCTGAATTCGCCTGCCCTGCGAGCTAGGGTCCGATTCTGATGAACCATGTCAGCAGCGAAATAGGGAACCTGCGCTCGGTAATCGTGCACCGACCCGGAATCGAGATCGCCCGGATCACTCCCGAGAACAAGGACGCGCTGTTATTCGACGATCTCCTTTGGTTGGACCGCGCCCAGGAGGAGCACGACCGGTTCACCGCAATGATGACCGAGCGGGACATCGAGGTTCTGTACTTCGAGGACCTCTTGCGGGAGATCCTCGACATGGAGGAGATCAAAGGTCAGATCATCGACGACATCATCACGCCGGCTCGCTGCGGCGCCGGGGTGTCGGATCGATTGCGGGCGAGCCTGCGAGAAGCGGACTGCGATCGGGTGGTGGACGTTCTGCTCGGCGGTCTCCTGGAGCGAGAGCTCGTCGAGTGGGGAGTCGATCCTCTGTTCGCCGACCTGGTGGCCGATCGTTTCCATTACGTCCTGCGCCCCCTGCCGAACCTCCTCTTCATGCGAGACAACGCAGCCTGGGTCAACAATGGCCTCATGCTCAACGTGCTGGCGACACCAGCACGCGAGCGAGAGTCCCTCTATATGCGGGAGATCTACCGGCACCACCCGCGTTTCCGCGACAGCCGGTTTCCGGTCTGGTACGGCACTGGCGAGGACGACCATTTCCCGGCATGCATCGAGGGCGGCGACGTGCTCGTTCTCTCCGAAGACACCGTCATGATCGGGCTGGGGGAGCGGACCGCACCGGCCGCCGTCGAGCTGCTGGCGCGGCGCCTGTTTTCGTCTTCGGCGGTCCGCCAAATCATCGTGGTTCATCTGCGGCGAGCCCGCGCCGTCATGCATTTGGACACTGTTTTCACGATGATCGACCGTAACGTCTTCAACGTATTCCCGGGTCTGCTCGAAGAGGTCGACGTTCACATCATCACAGGTGACGAAACGGGTCTAGACGTGAAGCCAGTCGATGGGCTCGAAGCCGCTCTACGTTACGCGCTTGGCTTAGATGAGGTGCGGTTCGTGGCGACCGGCGGTGACGCGATCGGCCAGTTGCGTGAACAGTGGGACGACGGCAACAACACCCTCGCCATCGTCGCCGGCGTCGTCATCGCCTACGAGCGCAACCAGGAGACAAACCGGCGCCTGCGTGATGCTGGAATCGAAGTCCTGGAACTCGATGCAAGCGAGCTGTGCCGGGGCCGAGGGGGCAGCCGTTGCATGACCCAGCCCATTTCCAGGGATCGGATCGAGTAGATGGAGCGCATCGGAGTTCCCTCGCAGATCCGCGAGGCGCTGATTGCTCACGCGGACTACTGCCACCCCGAAGAGGCTTGTGGGTTGCTCGCGATTGATGACGAAGGTCGACTCCGGATGGCCTACCCGACGACGAACGTCGAGAGGTCGCGGGTTCGCTTCACAGTCTCGCCGCGCGAGCACTACGGCGCCATCAAGCATGCTGAGCGATCGGGATGGTCGATCGGCGGTTCGTTCCATTCCCATCCCGATTCGGCTGCCTTCCCCTCGGCGCGTGACGTTGAAGGGGCGCTCGATCCTGCGTGGCTCTACGTGGTCGTTGGCATGGGCAACGGTTACCCGGAGATCCGGGCATTTCGGATTCGGGAGTACGCCGTTGATGAGGTGATGCTCGTGGAGGAACCGTGAGCGAAGAGCGATCCGCTCACCTCGAAATGTACGGACTGGTCGGCGTCGCGATGCTGCTAGTCGTCGGGGTGTTGATTGTCGCTTCGTTCAACGTGATCTCGTCATACTGGCTGGTTACGCTCGTAGGAGCTTGGCTGCTCAGCGCAGGCGCCGGTGCGGTTCTGTGGCGGAGGACTGTTTGGACCCCGCTGCTTGCATCGCTTGTGCTGGTCTCCGTGTGGATGGCCGTCTTCTTCGGGAGCAGGTGACAAGATGCAACTAGACGTGTTGGGGTGCTCCGGCACCTACCCGGCTCCGGATCGACCGGCGTCGGGCTACCTGATCAGCCACCTGTCTACCCACATTCTCTGTGATGCAGGTTTTGGCGTGCTGGGTGAGTTGCTGCGGCGCATCGAGCCGGATGAGTTGGACGCAGTCGTTTTGTCCCACCGGCACCCGGACCATTGCGCCGACTTCATGGCGCTCCACCACGCTCTGGCGTACGGGCCGTACGAAGTGACGGGACTGCCCGTGTACGCCGCTTCCGGCATTGCGGATCGAATTGCCGAGTTCCTCGGTGCGGGGGAGGGCCACGTCCTGTTTCGCACCTTTGACTTCCACGAGGTTGGCGAGGACAACCACGTTTCCGTCGGTCCCGTTGAACTGCGCTTCGGTGTCACTGCCCACTCGGTGCCGACCGTCGCCACTCGCTTCGAAGCGGGCGGACGGACGCTGGTCTACTCGGCCGACACCGGTCCGGGAGGAGGCTTTCCTGCCTTGTGCGAGGGTGCCTCGGTTGTCCTCGCCGAAGCCTCGATCCCCGGGGAGCGGGGAGATGGCCAGTTCGCCCATCACCTAACGGCATCCGAGGCAGGTGAGATCGCAGCGGCCACCGGTGCGGAAACGCTGATCCTGACTCACCTGCGCCCTAGCCTGGACCACCAACTATCCGCTGCAGCCGCTCGGGCTGCCTTCGCTGGCAAGGTCGCCATCGCTTCCCCCGGCGACGTGTATCAAATCTGACGAGAGGTTGAGCAATGAGAGAAGGCCGCAAGGTCGATGAGCTGCGTCCGGTCGTGGTCCGCCGCGGATTTACCGAGATGACGCCGGGATCGGTCCTGATCGAAATGGGGAAGACCAGGGTTCTTTGCACGGTCTCGATCGAACAAGACGTGCCGCCGTGGATGCGCGGGACAGGCAAGGGCTGGGTGACCGCCGAGTACTCGATGCTTCCGGGGTCAAGCCGGGAGCGGGTCTCCCGCCGCTCGCTGAGCGGGGGTCGAACGAAGGAGATTCAGCGGCTGATCGGTAGGTCGCTACGTGCCGCTGTCGATGAGAAGGCCATGGGTGAGATGATGGCCCGCGTCGATTGCGACGTGCTGCAGGCGGACGGGGGTACTCGGACGGCCTCCATAACCGGGGCCTGGGTGGCGCTGGCCGACGCCTTCGACACGATGGTCGAGAGGGGCGTGCTGGAGCAGTCACCGATCGCCCAACACATCGCAGCTGTGTCGGTCGGAGTTGTCGACGGCGAGGTCCTCCTCGACCTCGAATACAGCGAGGATGTCGCCGCGGACACCGACTGCAATGTTGTCATGACGGGGGAGGGTGCCTTCGTCGAGGTGCAGGGCACCGCTGAGGGGGTGGCCTTCGACAGGAGCGAACTCAATCGCATGCTCGATCTGGCCTCATCCGGGATTTCCGATCTCGTCAGGTTGCAGCAGGAATCGCGGTCGTGAGGAACCTGTCACGGCTGGTCATCGCGTCGAAGAACGAGCACAAGATCATCGAGATCCTCGACGTGCTCTCGGCAACGGGTCTCGAGGTCGAGCTCGTCCGCGACGCGGAATGGCCAGACGTCGAAGAGACTGAGACAACGCTCGAAGGCAACGCACTGCTGAAAGCCCGAACGGTCCGAGAGCACACCGGGTTCGCAGTCGTTGCCGATGACACCGGGCTGGAGGTCGATGCTCTCGGCGGCGCGCCTGGCGTGGTTTCCGCTCGGTACTCCGGGCCCGACGCCACCTACGACAGCAACGTCGACAAACTGCTGAGAGAGATGGATGCTGAGACGAACCGCTCCGCGCGTTTCCGGACCGTCAT
>CAJIBB010000605.1_pt1 | contig 12548 bp, 17 predicted proteins | sample 9199201 | NCBI WGS metagenome assembly CAJIBB01 (sample SAMEA7708290, study PRJEB35096) | sediment metagenome | biome: marine neritic benthic zone biome [ENVO:01000025]; feature: sediment [ENVO:00002007]; material: shallow marine sediment [ENVO:03000034] sea grass bed [ENVO_01000059] ... | reverse complement strand
TCGGCCGCAGTCTCTTCGTCTTCGCCGGCCGCAACCACGGTGATGTCGTCCACGGATACTTCGATGGTCCCGGGTGCCAGAGGTTCCGGTGCAACGTCGTCCCCCTCGAGCGGGTCGGCAGGGAGCTCGACGGTCTCGATCACCTCATCCCAGCCGCGACTTATCAGCTCGACCTTCGGGCTGGCGCTTCCGGCAATGACGGTAGTCCCGCCGTCGTGCGCAGCCGTCTCGAGCGCGGCTCCGCATGAGCCGCATGACTGCCAGTCGGGTTCAATCTTGGTGCCGCAGTTGAAACAGGAATCCATCGTTCGAATCGACACGATACTCGGAAAGGGCCCCGGCGCTGAGCACCCAGAAAACGGATACCACAGAGCGATAGGTTTGGGTGATAGCCTCCCGCCATGTCTTCCCCGGACACCAAGGTCGGCTGGTTCGAACGGGCGCTGGCCGTCGTCTACGCAACCATCGCCGTGCTCGGGTTCATAGTCGTGGTGCTCACACTTTCCCTCTACACACCCGTCACCTGAGCCCTCCGAACAAAGGAATACCGCCCCTCGCGGAGGGGCGGTATCGGGAGGGGCATTTGTTGAGAGGAGTTACTCAGTAAACGTCTCCTCGGCCTCGTTTGTTCCCGAAGGGTCTCCACATTGCTCGCAGTAGAGATCGACGTCGCCATCCTCAGCGTCGGCCGGCTCGACTCCGGCGGCGAGGCGGTACTCGATACCATCGTGTGGGCAGGCCATACGGATCGCTTCGTCGCGTCGGTACACCTTGAGTAGGACCGGCCGGGGTAGCTCAGCCGCACCGGGGATTTCTTCGAGACCCAACTCCTCGACTTCTGCGCGCACCAGGTCCATGACGGTGGGAATGTCGGGAACAGGATCGAGCTTCTCGATGATTCTCCGCTGCCGCTTCGACGCAGAGGCAGGGACCTGCACGCCCGATTCGGGCGGCTCGGGCTTGGCGCGGGATCGTGCCCGCGCCAGGAGCACAAACGCGAGAACAATCGACCCCAGCAACGCAAGCAGCGGGATCACTACATCCAAGGCCTCGTCCATGTCACTCCTCCCTTGTGGACTCCGTCGCTTCCGGGCGTTCTGCCTTCTTTAGCATGTCAACGATCTTCTTGACCGACTGAGCAGCGTCGAGGGTTGTCACCAGCAAGGCATCGTCGGTGTCGACGATCACTACGTTATCGAGGCCGGCAACGGTTACTAGGCGCCCGTCGGCGCGAACATAGGAATTCGTCGTATCGGTCAGAGTGACGTCGCCGACGACCGCATTGCCCGCGTCATCGCGTTGAGCGACTTCCCAGAGCGCGGTCCATGAGCCCACATCGCTCCAGCCGGCATCGAGAGGAACCACAACGGCTCGATGAGTTCGCTCCATAACTGCGTAGTCGATCGAGTCGGACGGCGTCCGGCCGAACAACTCAGGATCGAGATACGTGCCCTGATCACCACCGGAACGATCCATGGTTGCCCGGCAGTTGGACGCAATCTCGGGTGCGAACTCGGCGAGCGCCTCCAGATAGTCGGAGCAACGGAAGACAAACATGCCGCTGTTCCATAGATAACCGCCCTCGGCCAGGTAGGCCTCGGCCGTCGGTAGGTCGGGTTTCTCGACGAACCGATCGACGTGGCTCGCTGCCTCGCCCACCGGCTGCCCGGCTTTGATGTAGCCGTAGCCGGTCTCCGGATGGGAAGGCACTATCCCGAAGGTGACGAGGTAACCATCTGCGGCAAGTCGGCCGGCCCGCCGCACTCCCTCGTGGAACGCCGGGACATCCTCGATCACATGGTCGGCGGGGAGAAGCAGCATCAGGGGATCGTCACCGTTGCGGGTCAGTTCGAGGGCCGCCACCGCTGCAGCGGGTGCGGTATTGCGCCCGAAGGGCTCCAGCACCATCCGGCTCGGGTCCGCACCCGTGCCGGAGAGTTCGGCTCGCACGAGAGGGGCATGCGCGGCGTCGGCCTCGACCAGCGGCGCGGCGGCGTCGAGTCCCACCAGGCGATCCAATGTGGCCCGCACCATGGTGCGGTCATCAACCAACGGCAGGAATTGCTTGGGGCGGTCGGAGCGCGACGCCGGCCACAACCGGGTCCCGGCACCACCCGACATGAGAACAGGAACGATGTTTGGGGTGTCAGTCACAATGCGAATGTATCGGCTTCGGCCGCCTCCACCAAAGCATTCCGGCTCAGTCCTCGTCCTCGCGGCGGTGACGTTCGAGAACGAAGGCAACTGCAACACGGCTGTCCCCGTGACCAAAAGCAGTGATCGTGTCGTTGACCCGCAGGACCGTGTCGCCGTGCGGGATCACCACTGATGCGTCCCGACGGATCGAGACCAGCACTGCCTCCTCGGGCCAATCCAGGTCTTTGATGCGCTTGCCCGCGGCCGCCGAGGCGTGGGGCACAGGAACCTCGTAGAAGGTGGCGCCGGGCTGGACCCGCTGACGGAGCCGCTGGCGATAGAGGTGGCGATCGGTCACGGCCCCCAGCGCGTGGTGATACGCGGCTACAACGCTATTGCGGCGGAACATGCCGACGACGTGAGTCGGGTCGACGTCGTCAACCACGGGTAGGCGGCCGACCCCTAGTGCAGCCATTCGAGCCAGCGCCGATGACACGGGCATCGTCGGCGTCACCGTGATCGGGCGATCGGTCATCGCGTCCTTCACGAGGGTTTCATCGGGATCGCCTTCGGCGAGGGCCACGTCGATCAACGTGAGAACACCGGCGAGCTTTCCGTCCTTTTCGACGACAGGCATGCCGTGGTGTCGAGATTCATCCAGGAATCGGGCCGCCTCGCTGATCGTCATCGTCGGGGCAAGGGTGTCATCGAGCACCGTCATTACCTCACCGACCGTCACCGTGTCGAGCAGGTCAACGTCCTCATTCTGAACGAGGTGCACCCCGGCTTTGGTGAGTGGCATCGTGTAGACGCTGTCGGGGTTGACCCGGTCTGCGATGAAGGAAGCTATCGACGCGGCGAGCATCAAGGGCAGCACCAGCGCATAGTTGCCGGTGATCTCGAACACCATGATGATCGCGGTGAGCGGAGCCCGGGCCACCGCCGCAAAGGTCGCGGCCATGCCGACCATCGCATAGGAGGCGGGTTCCAGATCGGTGAACCAGATCGGCTCGACGGCGATCACGAGCCCGGTGCCCAGGATTCCACCAATGAACAAGCTCGGCATGAAGGTGCCCGCCGAACCCGCGCCCGAGCGAGTGAAGGCGTTCGTGACCATCTTCAGCAGAACGAGTACCGGCAGTGTCCACAGGATCAGATCATCAGCGGCGTCCACGGTCTCGTTGTTCATCAGCCCTGACAGGAAGCTCTGCCCGGTCCCTAGCGCCCGGTCGTCGATCAGCCCGATGGCGGCGATGACCAGACCAAACACGACCGGTCGGGTCCAATCCGGGTATCGATACTTGGCCTTCAGCTCGTTCACCCAGGTCAGGATGCGGACGAACAAGAGGCCGGCGACCACGGCGAGAAGCCCGAGTACCAGGTAGAGAATCAGCTCACTGGGATCCTCGAAGGTTCCCCGCGGGGAAGACAGGATTTGCTCCTCGCCAACGAGCGTGTGCGTGGTTACCGCAGCGACGACCGACGCCACCACCACCGCGTTCAGGTGGCGAATTGCCAGGTTGCCGAGAATGACCTCCATGGCGAACAGCATCCCGGCAATCGGAGCGTCGAACGTTGCCCCAATGCCTGCGCCTGCGCCTGCGGCTACAAGGCTGCGGATGCGGTCCTCGCTGAACCTCGTGTAGCGGGATAGGGATGAACCTATCGCCGAGCCGATCATCACGATGGGACCCTCACGACCACCGCTGGCGCCTCCACCGAGCGTGACCGCGGTGCTGGCGATCTTGGGGAGAATTGTGCGGGTCGACAGGTATCCGGCCCGGAGACCGACCGCTGAGATCGTCTCGGTAACGCCGCCGCTCTCGATGTTCTTCGAGAAGCGCTGGGCAAGGATCCAGGCGATCAGCAGACCTGTCGGCACCGTGATGAAGTAGGCCACGTCATGGCTGCCGACGCTCTCATGGACCCAGGCCGTTGCCTCGGAAGTGGCTTCGACCAGCTTCACCAGAAGCACGACGGCCAGGCCCACGATGAATCCGATGACGAGCGCGGCCGTGAGGAAGGCGGTTTGCCCTCGCGAGTTGGCGATCTGTCGAAGTCGGGCGCGCAGTGTGGCCATGATGGCCTCAAGTTAGCGGCGGTGTCCGGGATCAACGAGATGAGCTGCGCCACAAGCACGCCTTTTCGTCCCCTGGGCTGTGTAGCGTCCAGACCATGACGACTTACACCGTTGCCGAACTGGCCACAGTGATCGGCCGGGCAATCGCCCGGGCCTTGTCAGACGAGGTCTGGGTCCAGGGCGAGATCCGTGACCTCAACCGGGCCTCCAGCGGCCATGTGTACTTCACGCTCGTCGATCCCGATACGGCCGACGCCCCGGCCGCCGTTCTTCCTGTCACCCTGTTTGCAACCGACAAGATGGCGGTCAATCGTGTCCTGCAACGTTCGGGAGCCGTGCGGATGACCGATGGCGTCGAGGTCCGTATCCGCGGTCGGGTATCGCACTATGCCGTGCGCGGCACCGTGCAGCTCCGCATGACCTGGATCGACACGGACTTCACACTCGGGCGGCTTGCCGCCGAGCGAGAACGGTTGATCCGGAACCTCGAGGCGCGCGGGCTACTTGCAAAGAATCGGGCGCTCCCACTGCCTGTCGTGCCGCTTCGAGTTGGCTTGATCACCAGCGCCGGGAGCGCCGCCGAGGCCGATTTCATCCATGAGCTAGAGCTGAGCGGTTTCGCCTGGAAGGTCCTTCTCTACCCGGTGCGGGTCCAAGGTGCGGAGGCGGTACCCGACATCATGGGCGGCCTGGCCACCCTGGGCGGGCAGGAAGTGGACGTAATCGCGTTGGTGCGGGGTGGGCGCCCAAACCGACCTAGCGGTGTTCGACAACGAGAGCATTGCCGTTGCGATCGCCAACAGCCCGATCCCAGTCCTGACCGGAATCGGTCATGAGATCGACGTGTCGGTAGCCGACCTCGTCGCCCGCAGCCAGAAGACGCCGACCGCTTGCGCCGCTGCGCTGGTCGGGCAGGTGCGAGGGTTCGTCGATCGGCTTGACCGGATTGCCCGCGACACACAGCGAACTGTTCGTGCTCGCCTTGCCGGGGCCGAAGCCGGTCTCCGGCACTCCACCGCTCGGCTGCAACGTGCCGGCGGTTCGGCCGAGAGCCGGTCGCAAGCCCACCTAACCGCGCTCGAAGAGCGAGTTGGTCGCGCCGGCCGAATCGAGCTGCAACGAAGTGAGGAGCGGCTGCTCAGCCTGGGATCGAGGATCAGCCGAATGGCCGCTGTCCATCTGGATGGGGCGTCTGCTGGGGTAGATAGGATGGCCGCGATGGTCGTAGCAACTGCAACCCGCGGCGTGCAAACAGGACGGGTTCACCTAGCCGAACTCGAGCACCGTCTCGACCTGTCAGATCCTGAGCGGCTGCTGGCGAAAGGCTGGTCAATCACCCGCACCGACCAAGGCGAGCTTGTTACCGACCCGGAACAGGTGGTCACCGGGTCGGTCTTGGAGACGCGGGTGTCCGGTGGGCGGGTGCGTAGCGTCGTTGCAGAGGAGGCGAACTGATGGCCGATGAGCTGACATATGCGGCGGCCCTGGCCGAGCTGGAGGCGATCCTCGCCGCCATCGAGGAAGAGCAAGTCGATGTCGACGAACTCGCCGTGAAGGTGAGCCGCGCCGCTGAGCTGATTCGGTTGTGCCGCGGGAGAATCGACGCTGCGGCTATACAGGTCGAAACCGTCGTCAAAGAACTGGAGTCAGGAGTCAACGATGGATGAGCAGGAACACAAAGAGCAGGAACACAAAGAGTACATAGGCGGGTTCGTTCCCGTGCTCAAGGCTGAAGGCGACGCGACACTGCGTGAAGCCGGATCACTCGCCGTGGTGGCCGGTGGCGACGCCAACATCAAGGAGGGGGGCGCAGGACTCTGCGTGGTCGGCGGCGACCTCAACATGAGCCAGGCAGGTGCCGGCAACATGATCATCGGCGGCTCCGTCGAGATGAGCGAGAGCGGTGTCGGACAGATGGCAACTATGGAGGCCAATGTCGCCGACAGTCGAGTGGGCTTTCTGCTGGCCGCCAACGCCAATCTGGAGCGGTCCGAGGTAATGCTGACCACACAGCAGGCCGCCGCCCTCGGCGCAGTCGCCGGCATTGTGTTCTTCCTACTCAGCAGGCTGTTCAAGCGCTAGTGGACCGATATCGGCTCCGTCCGTGGCGGGCGGAGGATGCCTTGTGGTACATCGGAGCCCGCGACCGTGAGATCCTGCGCTGGACCACCGAGCCGGCCGAGCTGACTCTGGAGGGTTTTCTGGAGGGCCTGGCCGGGCTCGACGACTCAACCCGAGTCGGTAAGGCAGTTGTCGCCGCTGACGGCCGGCTCGCGGGCAACGTGGCCGCGGTCCGCGACGCTGCTATCGCCGAGCTGAGCTACTGGATCGCGGCGGAGTCGCGCGGTGCGGGGGCGGCGACGTTTGCGCTGAATGCCATGACTGCGTGGGTCATCGAGCACTGGCCGGTGTCGCGTCTCGAGCTCCAGATCACCCCCGACAACCATGCATCGGCCGCTGTGGCCGCACGGTGTGGCTATCGGCTCGAAGGCCGCAGGGAGTCCTGCCTGGCGTGTGCGGGGCCAGACGGAACAGTCGTTGTGTATGCGCGCGAGGTCGTCCCCGCCGTATGCTGAACCCATGGAGGTTGAGGACCGCTATCCGAAGCCGACGGTCGATCCCAACACCGGGGAGCCGTATCTCCCGGTAGCGGCACGCGGCGCCGAGCTGCTCAAGACGACCCTGCTCAACAAGGGCACTGCTTTCACTCGCGAGGAGCGGGAGTCGTTCGGCTTGGTCGGCATGCTCCCCGATCGTGTATCTCCGATCGAGGAGCAGTTGGCTCGAGTCAAGAACCAACTGCAGTTCAAGTCCACGGCGATGGACAAGAACGTCTATCTCAACGGTCTGATGGACCGCAACGAGGTGCTGTTCTACCGGTTGCTCATCGAGAACCTCGAGGAGATGGTTCCGCTCATCTACACACCAACGGTGGCGACGGCGTGCCGGCATTGGAGCAAGATCTACCGACGGTCACGGGGGATCTACATCACCCCACGGGACCGGGGTCGGATGACCGAGGTGCTTCGTTGCCGACCCCGGGCGGCTCGGCCGGTGATTGTCGTCACCGATAACGAGCGGATTCTCGGCATCGGCGATCAGGGCGCCGGCGGCATGGGGATCCCGATCGGCAAGCTTGCCCTCTATGGCGCGGGGGCGGGGATTCATCCGAACCGCCTGATTCCTGTCTCGCTGGATGTCGGCACTAATAACCCCGAGTTGCTCGCCGACCCCGTCTACATCGGATATCGCAGGCCGCGGCTGACCGGCGAGGAGTACCGAGAGTTCATCGCCGAATTCGTAGCTGCGGTCCAGGAGGTCTATCCCGACGCCCTACTCCAGTGGGAGGATTTCTCCAACCGGACCAGTTTCGAGAACTTGTCCACCTATCGACACACGCTGCCGTCGTTCAACGACGACATCCAGGGCACCGCTGCGATGGTGGTCGCCGGCCTCATGGCCGCCACCCGGCACGTTGGGTCCAAGATCAGCGACCAGCGCATCGTGATTGTCGGTGCCGGGTCTGCCGGCGTTGGCATCCGTGATCAGGTCGCCACAGCCATGGTCGACGAGGGGTCGGCGCTGCGTGAAGCCGAAGCGAGGATCATGACCCTCGACAGCCGCGGCCTGATTGTCGAGGGGAGGCCGAATCTGTCACCGGGCAAGAAGCGGCTTGCGCTGCCGCTCGAAGCGGTTCGCGATTGGCAGATCGAGGATCACCCGATCGGTTTGCGCGACGTGGTGCGCAACGCCCGCGCCTCAGTGTTGATCGGGGTGAGCGGTGTCCCGGGGGTTTTCGACGAGGAAACCATCAGAAGGATTGCGCTGCACGCCGAGCACCCGATCATCATGCCGCTCTCCAACCCGACGAGCCACGCCGAGGTCACTCCGGCGAGTGCGATCGAGTGGACGCATGGCAGGGCCATCGTCGCCACGGGTAGCCCGTTCCCCGACGTGGAACACGACGGACGTGTCCATCAGATAGGTCAGGCCAACAACGTGTTTGTGTTCCCCGGCATGGGCCTGGGAGTGCTTGCCGTGCGGGCACGCGAGGTCACCGACCGTATGTTCCTTGCGGCGTCGAAGGCTCTTGCCGACACGGTCGGCCCAGACCTCGTCGCCGCCGGCCGCCTCTATCCTTCGATTGCGAACGTCCGGTCTGCGTCGCTCGATGTGGCCAAGGCTGTGGCGAAGCAGGCCATGGCCGACGGCACCGCCGAGCCCATGGCGGACGTTGACGAGCGCATCGAGGAGGAAATGTGGTTCCCCGAGTACCTGCCGTATCGGCCCGTCTGAGATGAGCGCTATCCCAATCGAGCCTGAGTTCGGCATATTCGTCAACCGCACGATCAACCTCCGGTCGATCAAAGCGATCGGCTACGACATGGACTACACCCTCGTCCACTACAACGTCGACGAGTGGGAGACAACCGCGTTCGCCCATGCCAAGGACAAGCTCATCGAGATGGGCTATCCGGTGGAGAGCATCGAGTTCGATCCGAGCGCCGTAATCAGGGGCCTTGCCATTGACCTCGAGGAGGGGAACCTGGTCAAAGCGACCCGGTTCGGCTACGTGATCCGAGCATCCCACGGCACACGCTTCCTCAGTTACGACGACGCCCGGCGGGCCTATGCCGGAACCATGGTGGACCTCGCCGAGGACCGCTTCGAGTTCATCAACACTCTGTTCTCGCTATCTGAGGCCAGCCTCTACGCCCAACTCGTGGATCTGATGGACCAGGGCAGGATCGAGAAGGGCATTGGGTATCGCGGTCTCTATCAGGCAGTTGTCGAGTCACTGGACGACGCCCACCAAGACGGCACTCTCAAGCAGGAGATAGTGGCCGACCCCGCCCGGTTCATCGAGCCCGATCCGGACGGCGTGCTCGCTCTCGTCGATCAGCTGCAGGCCGGCAAGCGGCTGATGCTGATCACCAACTCGGAGTGGGAGTACACCGTCAAGATCATGGAGTACGCCTTCAACCCGCATCTCCCTGATGGCATGACGTGGCGTGACCTCTTCGAGGCGATCATCGTTTCTGCAGACAAACCTTCGTTCTTCACAGCGAACAAACAGCTGTACAAGGTCGTTGATGAGGACGCCGCCCTTCTTCGTCCCCACATCGGTGAGATCGAGCCGGGGAGTGTGTTCTTCGGCGGTTGCGCTCAGCAGGTCGAAACCTTCCTCAATCTGTCCGGCGACGAGATCCTCTATGTGGGCGACCACCTGTTCGGTGATGTTCACTTCTCCAAGGCGCTGCTGCGGTGGCGAACGGCGCTCATACTGCGTGAGCTCGAAAGCGAGATGGACGGACTGCAATCCTTCCGCCCCGAGGAGCTGAAGCTGGAGACGTTGATGTCGGAAAAGTCCGCGCTCGAGGCAGAGGTTTCCGCCGTGCGGTTGGCTCTGCAGCGCGCTCGTCTGGGCTATGCCTCGCCTCCCGACGGCGTCGCTGCGGACAAGTCACGGCTCGAAGCGCTCCGCACTCAGTTGGCTGCTATCGACGACGAGATCACGCCGCTGGCGGTTGCGGCATCTCGCCTCCGCAACGAGGCGTGGGGGCCGCTCATGCGGTCGGGGATCGACAAGAGTTTATTCGCGCGTCAAGTCGAGAAGTACGCCGACTGCTATACATCGCGGGTGGCAAACTTCGTGAACGTGAGCCCGTTCGCCCTGTTACGGGCCGCACGGCTTGACCTGCCGCACGATACGTGGATCGAGTAGGAGCGAGATGAGAACCGAGATCGACATCTTCGAGAAGTGGAAGGCCGAGGGCAAAGAGGTTGCCGTCGCCACGGTTGTGGGAGTCAAGGGATCGGCGCCCAGGCCTGAGGGTTCGAAGTTCCTCGTCTCCTCGGCAGGGGAGATGGAGGGCTCAGTGAGTGGCGGCTGCGTCGAGAACGACGTGTTCTTCCACGCCAAAGAGGTTTTGGAGAGCGGTGAGCCGCGCCTCGTCACCTACGGGATTGCCGACGATGACGCCTTCGAGGTTGGTCTCACCTGCGGCGGCACGATCAATGTCTTCATTGAGAAGTGGCAATGACGCACGCCGCTACTCGAAGCCTTCTCGATGAAGAGCGCCTCGGCGCCGTAGCCACCGTCGTCGTTGGCGAGGACCTTGGGGCGAAAGCGGTTATCGACTACGAGGATGGCATCGTGGCCGGTGGCCTGCCCGAAGCCCTAGCCGTTGACGTAATCGGTGACGCCCGCGAGTTGATGGAGCGCGAGCAGTCACGAACGCTGACCTATAGCGACCGGTCGGTCTTCATCGAGGTGCTGGCGCCGCAACCGGTCATGCTGATCTTCGGCGCCGGGCACAACGCCCAGCCGCTGACCACGATGGCGAAAGAGCTGGGATTCAGGGTCATCGTCGCCGATGCCAGGCCGATGTGGGCCACTGACGATCGTTTCCCCGACGCCGATCGAGTGATCGTCGGGTGGCCGGATGCGGTGTTTGCAGAGATTCCGCTGGAACGACGCACTTATGTCGTGCTTCTCAGCCACGACCCTCGATTCGAGGACCCCGTCTTCAAGACCGTGCATGGCAAGCCGATTCGCTACATAGGTTCCATCGGTAGCCGTCGTACCCATCGAGCTCGCCTCGAAAGATTGGCGACGGAGGGATGGACCGAGGAGGAACTCGCGACCATCTATGGTCCGATCGGGCTCGACATCGGGGCAGAAACCCCTGCTGAGATGGCCGTCTCGATACTCGGCGAGATCATCCAGGCACGGTATGGCGGCGACGGCAGCGGTCTTTCCCTGCGGGGAGTGGCCGGCCGTATCCACAAGCAGCGAGGTCTTGAGGAAGGCACCGCCTGATTCGTATGGAGGCGGTGACGATTGCGATCGACGACCCGCGGGCAGATGACGTCCGCTCCTTGCTAGAAGAGCATCTCCGGTTTTCCGCCCTGGACACGCCGCCGGCGGATGTCCATGCGCTTGATCTCGACGGGCTGCTTGATGTCGCGGTCACCTTCGTTAGCGCTCGGCGCCAAGGCGGTCTTGTCGGGTTTGGAGCGATCAAGCGGTTGGCGCCCGATCATTACGAACTGAAGTCGATGCACACTATTGCTGCCGTCCGCGGGCAGGGGATCGGCTCGAAGATCCTCGAGCATCTCATTGCCTTGGCTACGGAGCGCGGAGCAACGAGGGTCAGCCTGGAAACCGGGGGCATGGACTTGTTTGCCCCGGCCCGGGCGTTCTACCGCACCGCCGGATTCGAGTTGTGCGGCCCCTTTGGGGACTATCGCTCAGGGACGACCAGCGTCTTCATGACACGTACCGTCGGCCGCTAGACCGCAGCCGCCGCGTTGATTGGGTCTTGATTTCGTCTCAGCCATCCAATAGACTTTGTCATGCAAAGTACTTTGCAGCAGGAGGTGCGGCGTGAATCGAGAGCTTGTCGCTATCGAGGAGGATGCCTACAAGGCGTCCTACTCAGATGGAATCGTCGACCTGTTCGTTGGGCTGTCCCTGCTGATAATCGGTGCGATCTGGGTGTGGGCCGCCGACTACGGGGGACTCGCCGGGATCATCCCGGCGGTGATGGCGCCCAGCTTGCTCCCGATGCGCAAGAGGATTGTCGAATCCCGTGGCGGGTATGTGCGGTGGAGTGCCCCTCGCCGTCGCTGGGAGAAGCGCAATCTCGGACTCGCCCTTGCGGCAGGAGTTGCCACCTTTGCGCTCGGGGTCGCGGCCTATCTGCTCTTCGAGAGCGGAGGGACCAATCGCGATATTCTCTCCGAGATCGCTCCAGGCCTACTCGCCTTCATCCTCGCCATCGGTGCGCTCGGTCTGGGTTTCATGATGCAGCACTGGCGATTCTTCGCATACGCCACCGTGCTGGTGATTTGTGGATTGATCGCAAGCAGTGCCGACGCTAACCCGGGGTGGCCGCTCATCGGAGCCGGCGTTGCCGTGACCGTTGTCGGCGCAGCGATGCTCACCAAGTATCTGCGCAACAACCCTGTGGTGGATGCCGAGTGACAGACCCATTTGAGCTCGACAGGTTGATTCACGAGCCCGCGCGCCTCGTGTTGGTCTCCCACCTGTTTGTTGTCGAAGAGGCTGACTTCGTCTTCCTCTCGAGACGTACCGGTCTGACCGACGGCAACATCTCGTCGCATATGTCACGGCTCGAACATGCGGGCTATGTGACCATCGACAAGAAGATCGTGGGCAAACGCCCCAGGACCACCTACGCCCTCACCGCCGAGGGACGCAAAGCATTTGCGATCTACCGGGAGCGGGTGCGAGCGCTGTTCGACGAAGCCCAGGACTAGCCCTCTAACTAGCAGGGCAGGTCTCCGGTTCACGATCAGGATGAAC